>Ga0210400_10000385_pt1 | contig 50315 bp, 42 predicted proteins | sample IncBWH26MmetaG_FD_155456 | JGI IMG/M metagenome (GOLD analysis project Ga0210400, IMG submission 155456) | Forest soil microbial communities from Barre Woods Harvard Forest LTER site, Petersham, Massachusetts, United States - Inc-BW-H-26-M | ecosystem: Environmental > Terrestrial > Soil >...
CCGCCGGATAGCGATCCACAACCTGCTCACCTTGCAGGGATGCGCCTATCGCGTTGCTGATCGTGATGGTGTATGGGACGAGCTGCCCGCGAGTCACGTTGACCAATGGCGTCGTTTTCGTGATTGAAAATGCTCCCGAGAGCTGCGGGTCGAGCGGAATATGGTTGTTGTAGATCTGGCTTGAGCCAGGCACTGCGGTGCCGTCCAGGGTGAGATTCAGGTAGTACTGAGTCCCAACGCTACGCGCGGGCACGGAGAGTGGCGGCGCGAACTCCGACACCTGTGCCTCGCAGTTCGGGATGGCCGGAAGAGCATCCTGCGGACAGGTAGGCACCGAATACGGAGCGGTCGATGCGCCCGTAGTCGGCGGGATAAGCAGCGACACACCGGCCACATAGCTCGACCCCGGCGCGGTCACCACAATGAGGTAGCTGCCACCACTGGGACAACCTGGATCCGAGAAGTTGAGGTCGAAGCGGTAATAGCCGCCCGCCTGGGCGATCTGGCCCTGTTGAGCCGTGTCGTCGAAGCAGGTTGCCGGCAGTGGCGTGGTGCCGCGCAGCATCTTCAGGGTCGCGCCCGCGATAGGAGCGCGCGTCAACGAGTTGTAGACAACGCCGTTCGGCCCGATCGGCAGGTTCAGATTCTGGAGGTTGCTGCCGGAGGGCACGGCGATGCCGGTTATCCGCTGCAGACTGTTGGTAAAGGTCGAGTCAGCTTTGCCGAGCTTGGCGGTATTCGGACCCGCGCCGGGCGCGGTGAACCGCACCTCGTACCGGTTTGAAGTCCCGTCGGTCGGCGGCACGCTACTGAACCGATAGACGCCGTTGACATCCGTGAGAACGGACTGCACCAGCGCACCATTGAGATACAGCCCAACCGTCCAGCCCTGCAGCAGCGGCTCGCCGGGATCGGCTATCTTGTTGAAGTTTGCGTCGAGCCACGCGGTGCCGTTCAAACTGCCGGAACCGGGGACTCCACCAATATCGATCGAGACGCTGGCGCTCGCCGTCTGCGGAGGGTTGTTCCACGTTACGACCGCGGTGTTCGTGAGCCTCGTGCCAGCGAGAAGTCCCGAAGCAATCTGCACCCGGAATCGCACGTCGATCGATTGTCCGGGCTGCAACGGCCCGTTCACGGCAGAGTAGTTTGCGGTCAGTACGGAACCCACGACCGTGACACCGGCCGTGGAGCCGTTCATAGTTGCTGCCGGCGGGTTCACGAACGTGAGTCGGCCTGCCCCCGCGGTGCTGAGATCGTCGGTGATTACGACTGGGGCGGCCGGGCTCGTCGAGGCATTGGTCACATGCACCAGGTAGTCAAGCTGCCCGCCGGGCAGCGCCGCGCCGCCGCCTACCACGCTGACTTGCTTCGTGATGGTGAGCTGGCTCATCACCACCGTGACCGTGTGAGCATCCTGATTGTCCAGGACGCCGGGTGTGCCGTTAGTCAAAGGACCGGTGAAGGTCTTGCGGTTGGGATTGGTGCTGTCACCGTCGAACCACTGGACTGCGCCAGCAACGTTGGTGAGCGTAGCGCCAATTTGACTGTTGGCGTCCAGCTGGGTTTGGTAATTGATGATCAAACGCTGGTTCTGGCTGATCGTGGCGGCCGCGGTGAGCATGGTCAGCGTAAGCTCGCAGGTGGGCGCGCCGTTATAGCTGATGGAAAAATCGGTGCCCGGAACCAGAGGGCCCTTGCCCGGAACCGGCGTTACGCCGTTCGCCTGGAAAACCTGCGCGTTGAGTATCTGGGGTGTAAAGGAACACATGCCGCCGGTGGGGCTGGGTTTGGGCAGCCGATCCAGGATCGTGGCGTTCCATGCGTCGCTCACGCCGGTATTCTGGACGTTGAGACCAAACTGCCCTAACTGCCCGAGGCTCATCGTCGCCGGTCCCGTTTTTGTCAGCGTAAGGTTGGGTGTGGAGGTTTGTCCAATAGCAATCGAGGCGCTCCCGCTCGACGTCTGTGTAGGGGTGTTCCAGGTTACGAGCGCGGTGTTCGTGAGAATCGTGCCGGCGGGAATTCCCGCAGCAATCTGCACCCGGAAGCGCACGTCGATGGATTGTCCGGGCTGCAGCGGTCCGTACACAGAAGAGTAGTTCGCGGTTAGTACGGAACCCGCGACCGTAACACCGACCGCGGAGCCGTTCATCGTTGGTGCTGGTGGATTGACGAACGTGAGGTTACCTGCACCCGCGCTGTTGAGATCGTCGGTGATGACGACCGAGGTGGCCTGGAAGTTTGGGGGGTTGGTCGAGGGATTGGTCACGTGCACCAGGTAGTCGAGCTGCCCGCCCGACAGCGCAGCGCCGCCACCCACCACGCTCACTTGCTTGGTAATTACCAGCCCAGGGACAACTACCGCGACGATCTTAGTGAGGCTCCCCCCCTCAAGGCTGAAAAACGCGTTACCATTTGGGGGAATGCCACCGTTGCCGAAATTGACGATCCCACTGTTCGCGTTAAATATTGTGTAGTTAATTCCCGCGGGACCATATTTGTTCGGGTCCGTTGCGATTGCGCAATTGGGGTTCGGCCCAAGAGGGCTAAAAGTCCATCCCGGGGGGCCGGCACAAATTCCATCGTCCTCGAGACCAAAAATAGGGACTGTTGCGCTGGTGAGCTGCAACGCGGTGATGGTTTTACTGGTGTTGTTCACGACACCAATCAGGTTGTCGTCAAGGCCGTTATCGTAAGAGGGTGAAGGATTGGGAAAAGTTGTTGTGATAGACCCGTCAGCGTTGAGCGTGATCAAGATGGTACAACCCTCATTGGCGCGTCCGTCTTGATTAGCGAGATAGGTGGGACTGACACCTCTTCCTTGACCGGCAGTGCCGCCGGTGAGAATTTCGCACGTCTGCGTCTGGGCAAACGCAGAGTTCGCTCCCATCATCAGAACGACGACGATGCCGAAAGCAAGTAGAATCCTCTTCATAGCGCATGCTGCTTTGAACAGCCGTGCTCTTCCTGGGCTGTCAATAGCCGCATGAGCTATGAGGGGGTTCCGCGCATCATCGATCTCGGGAAGTCGCAGGCGGAAGCGGAGACTGAGGCGCAGCTTGTCGAGCAGGATTGCGATCCAGCTGTAGCCTGCACTCACATGAATTGTGCTACTAGATATCACGTACGCCCCCGTCCCACTCACCAAGCGATTTCATCGGAACCGAGGCAGTCCGCGCTGTGGACTGGATTTCGGCGGTCCCGCCGTCGTAGGGCCCCCGCCCGTTAGACCGGTGACTTTGCGTCGCCATCTTTCGAATGGCTTTGCCTTTGTCAAAATTGCGTCGAACTTAACTGATCAGATTCGCAGCTTCTCCAAACCTCCTTGTGTCTGTGCTAATTCCGATTCGGCCGCCGGCTTCACGCCGCCGGCAGGAAGTCGATCGGGTACACGATCGTCACGGCCGGTACACCATCTTTCGCGCCGAAATTGATCGTTCGAACGCGGCCAACGACCTGCGTGGCGAGATCTGGCGCATCCATGTCAGTCGACTGCAGCGCGCACATCGACACGCTGCCGTCCGGCTCGATCGTCAGGCGCAGAACCATCTGGCCTTTCAGGGCTGGGTTATTGCGCAGCTCCCGGTTGTACAGCCGGTAGAACGACGCCTTGTAGCGATCGAACACGATCTGTATTTCTTCGTCGGTGCGAGCAGGGCCTGGCCCGCCGCGTGCCTTCGGTCGGTCGGCGCCGGTGATCGGGGAGATCGAGCTCACTGCGCGGCGTACCCCCACACCACCAATCCCGCCTCCTCCGCCTCCGCCGTTGCCACCGCCGCCGCCTCCTCCGCCACCGCCTCCTACACTGCGGCTCAGCGAGGCGACGTTGATGCCGCCGCTCGATCCCGGCGTACTGCTCGTCAACATAGAGCGTGCCGAGGACCGGCCTACATCATCGGCGGCAGCGTGACGCGCATCGGCTCCGAGAGGCACCACGACGGTGTCCTGTGCCAGGCTCGCGAGCTTATCCTTGAATGCCAGGATGCCGGCCTTTCCCACCTTCGACTCTGGCGTTGGTTCCACTGGAAAGCCCACCTCTGGACCTGGTGGCAGTTCCGCTTTGCCAGGCAGGTCTGGGCCTGCCCGGGCGTTCGGTCTTGGTTTCAGCGCGGGTGCAGGCGCCCCCGGTAGGGAACCCGAAACGGCTGGCGCCTTGACCGCGATCTCCGGTGGACGATAGAAGACGATGTCGAGTTCTTTGTTCGGGGACTCGCTGAGAAACAGCGCTTGCGCCGGCATGAGTATCAGCACGAGCAGCACGAAGAGGTGGATCACCACGCTCTTCCCCATGCTGCGGGCCGTCGGAGCCCCGGATGCTTTGAAAATGCTCTTCACTTCCATGGTTGTCACCAAGCAACCACCTCAATTGGTCGCGATAAATTCGATCTTCAAATCCTCAACGCCCGACTTCGCGAGATCAATGATGCGTAGAACCCCCTCGTAGTTCAGGCGATCGTCGACGGCCAGGAACAGTGCGCGCTGTTCCGCGGGCCGGCCACCCAGAATCTCCGCCACGCGCGCGGGCAATTCGGCTGCAGGGATGTTTTGATTCGCCAGGGTCACCTGACAGTCCTTCGGGATCCCCTCCCCTGCCGGCGGCGCGAGGATGGGGCACGCCGCGGACCCGATGCGCAGGATCAACTGGGATTCGGCGACCTGAGCCGACGTATCGGCGGAGGCTCGAGGGCGAGGGATATCGACGTCATAGCCCTCCATCAGGAGTGGTACGACGACCATGAATATGATCAGCAGCACGAGCACCACGTCGACGAGCGGCGTGACGTTGATTTCAGACTGCAGACTGGAGCCGAAGTCGTTGGTGTTGAACTGCATGATGTCACTTTCCTTCTGCGCCGGAGCGCTTGGCGATCAGTCCCACCCCGCGGAAGCCGGCCTGCTCGATCGCGAGCATGGCCTGCCGGACCTCGCCGAAATTGAGCTTTGCATCGCCCCGGATCACGATCTTGGGGTTCTGCTCGGCGCCCACCGCAGTGTTGAGGGCTTCGCCGAAATGCTCGGGTGCGACGGACCGATCGTTGATCCACAGCCCGCCAGCGTCGTCTATGGAGACCAGGATTCGGCCTCTCTCGTCGCCCTGCGCGTTCGGTTTCGTCGTGTTTGGCACGTTGACGTCCGGTCCCTTCCGCATCTGCGGCGCCATCACCATGAAGATGATCAGCAGCACCAGCACCACGTCGACCAACGGCGTGATGTTGATGGCCGCCTGCATCTTGCTGGGTTCACCGAGCCGCATAGACCGGCCCTTCCTTTTTGACCCTCGGCGCCTTGACTTCATCCACTTCGGCGTCAAGCTCCTTGAGCTCCGGTGTTTTGAACAAACAGTTCACGAGCTGGGACGAAGCCCGATTCATGGCGACGTGGAAAGTCTCAATCTTGCCCGTGAAGTGGTTGAAGGCGACGACGGCCGGAATTGCGACGAAGATACCCAGGGCCGTTGAGACCAGGGCCTCAGCGATGCCGCCCGAAACCACAGACATTCCGCCGGACCCCGTGGCCGCGATGCTCCGAAAAGCGTTAATGATTCCGACCACGGTGCCGAAAAGACCAATGAACGGGGCAGTGGAGCCGATGGTGGCAAGGAACCCGAGACCCCCCTTCAACTGAATCAGCGACTCGGATATGGAGTCCCTGAGTGCGCTCGTGACGAGCTCGAGCGAAGCGACCGGATCGCCTCCGCTCTGGCGCACGCCGTCGTACTCGATGATGCCCGCCGAGACCACTTGCGCCACGAAGGAATTCTCGTGCAGCTTCCCGGCTTGGATCAGGTCCTGGGCATCTCCGCCGTGAAGGAACTTCTTGAACTCGGGCTTGAACTTCTCCGACTGGCGCCAGGCCAAACCGAAGCGGCGCTGCTTATCTATGATCATCCCCACCGAAAAAACGGAAAGCAGGATGAGGCATACCATCACCGCGCCTCCGAATATACCGACGTGTCGTAACAGTTCCGTCAAACTCATGGCTTGCTCCTTTGCGCCGCATTGGCGGGCGCTGCCGTATTCCCGTCGGTCGCCGCACTGCTGGGGTGCGCCGTTTCCGACCTAATTTCGTAGTAGCTAAGCATTCGCATGAACACTTCCTTGTCTATGGGCAGCCTCGAATCATCGAGCAACGTCGAGACGTTGGGGCCATTGCCGAGTTTCGAGCTCTTCCAGGGAACGATGACCAGTGCTTTGGGCGCTTCCTGATTGCCCAAAATGGACATGCCAAGCGCCTTTCCTCCGGGGACGGACGTCAACTTCCCGTCTTCTTCCGTCTTCGGCTGCGCCTCTTCAGTCTGTATCGTTGGCTCCTCCTTCTTTGCCTCTTTTGCCTTTGCCTCTATTACCTTTGCCTCCACAACCTTTGGGTCTTCTGTCTTTGCCTGTGGCTTTTCCGTCTGTCTCTGCGCTGCTTTCGTCTTTGGCTGCGCTGCTTGCTGCGCGAGTACAGCCACGGGTGCCAAGGCAAGGACCCCAAGCAAAATCCAGTGAACGCTATTCTTCCTCATCGCTCCTCCTGTTTTTTTGCGCGGTTGCGAAGGTCGGCAATCCACTTGACGACCTCGGCGTCGTCCGGAACGATCCGGCTGTACGCCTCGTAATGCTCCATCGCGCACTTGTAATCCCCGAGATACAGGTCGCAGAGAATCGCAAGATTCCTGTGCGAATATTGGAAGTTGGCGGACTGTGCCAGGGCCGCCTCGTAACTCGTGCGCGCTTTCGCAAACTGTCCCTTGCGCCGCTGCACCATACCGAGTTCGTTATAGGCGACAGACTGTTTTGGATCCGATTCCAGCGCCTTGTTCAGGCTGGCCTCGGCGCGGTCCAGGTCGCCAGTGCGCGCGTAAGCAATGCCGAGATCGATGTGCGCTGCCGTCAATGCAGGCATCTTCTCGGTCATTTTGAGCAGCAAGGCAATGCCCGGTTCGTACCGCTCCTCCTTCAGCATACCCACTGCTGACTCGTAGGCCGCGCGCATTTCATCCGTGACGGCCACGCCCTGCGTAGTCGCGATGCCCGAAGTCGAGCCGTTGGAAACCTGCGACAGCGGCGATCCCGCCACATGACCCTGTGTAATCGCGTTGCCCGGTGTCGAGTTGTTGGAGACCTGCAATACCTGCGATCCCTCCACATGATTGTTGATCGCGTCGAGGAAGCCGCTGCTCGTTTCGCGTTTCGCGTAGCGGCCCGGCATCAGCTCGGTGAGCCTGCTGAGACTCTTCTCGGTCCACGAGTTGGAGACGCCGGCGTGCAATAACTCCATGTTCTTCTCGTGTACTTTGATAGTTTTTTCCTCGAACGGAAACGCTGCCTCATCGAGCTTGTTCTTGAACTCCTCCAGATCCTCTGGTTTCAAGTCGTCCGGCCGCTCCGACTCGAGCAGCGAGCGACTGAAATTGGAGTAGGTCTCGGCGATGTAATACGTCGCTGCCGCCGTGACCTCGTCGATTCCGTAATCCACCAGCCGGCCCATGGCCGCAATCGTGGCATCCATGCGCTGCTTCTTATCCTGGAGGCTGGTCTCGAAGGGCTGCCGCAGCTTCACGACGACGAAATTCCCATAGAGCTGCTCTGCGAGAACGAGGGCCGAACGTGCCGCAACCGTCCGAGTCCGGCCGGTCCTTTCCGGTCCGGCGCCCGCGTCGACGCTTACGATTTCTTCCAGCTGCTGGTGATAGAGTGTCTCGTCGTGCGCGGCCTTGTACATCTCGGCGATCTTGAACCGGATCTCGATGGCCGCCTCTACCGGCTTGGGAAACTCTTTAACGTACCGCTTGTAAGCATCCAGGGCGCGATCTGGGGAATTGGATTGCGCGTAGAGATCTCCCGCATCGAGCAGCGCCTCGCTGCGTAACGCCGGATCGTGGGACTGGGATGCGATGCGGTCGTATTCGCTGGCGGCGTGCGATAACTCGCCGTTCTGCCGGTAGGCGTAAGCGATCTGTTTGGTGGCCTCGAGCTGCAGTTTGTTTTCCGGGAAGGTAGTGCGAAACGCTTCAAGCACATCCACCGCCGCCTTCCAGTCCTGCATCCGGATTAGCGCGGCTCCCGCGTCGTACTCAGCCGTCGCACGGATAGTTGACGTAGGAGCCGCTGTGCGAATCCTGAGGAAGTGGTCGGCGGCCGCGCGATAATCCTTCGCTTCGTTTGCGAGCTCACCCTGTTTGTAAATCGAGGCGGCAAGGTTTTCGACGAGCGCTGCGCGCGACTCGTCGGTCTGCGGCGTGACCGCCAGCACCTGGGTGTAGGCGTGCTCGGCCTGCGGGTACTCGGCGAGCTCGAACGAGCCATGCGCAACTACAATCCACGCGGAACGCCGAATCGACGCCGCTGCGCCCGGGTACTTATCGATGACGCGCTGGTCGGCCTCGATGGCAGCCTTGTAGTCCTTCATCTCGTACATGTCATCGGCGGCCGCTCCGAGGACCGCCGCGGCATGTTCGTCCTGCGGGAATGCGTCGGCAAATTTGAGCGAGCTTGCGACTGTATCGTGCTTGACAGCGTCCTGCTGCTTCTTGTCGGCAACCTTCAGCTGCTCGCGGTATGCATAGATCGCGGCGTATCCTGCGGCTGCCGACTGCGGATGCTGCGGGTATCCGTAAGCGGTGCGCTCATACTGTTTGGCCGCCTCGCCGAAATCCTTGTTCTCCAAAATCAGGTCCGCAAGCTGATAGTTGACGGATGCCGAATCAGCCTCCCTCGGGAAGGACTCGAGGTAGGCGCCGTACCATTGGCTTGCCTCACGATAATTCGTGAGCTTCTCGTTTGCGTCGTTTGCGTTCTGATACTGGGCGTGATAATGCGTCGCGAGGTCTTTCAAGTTCGTCTTCAGGTAGACCAGTACTTCCGGCGACTCTTCCGGTTTGAAATGTCGCCAGTATTCGGCCTTCAGGCCGTACTTGGAGGCGAACTCACGCTTCGACTCCAGTACCAGCTTGGGGAACCCGCCCTGGGTGAAGGTATCCACGACGCGCATGCTGAACCGTGGCGCGGCGCGGTGGAGCGGATAAAGCGCTACGAAACCTTTGTACGTCTTCGCCGCGTCGTCGTAGCGGAGCTTGCCAAGATAGTGCTCACCAAGACTGGAGTAAATGCGGTCCTCATAGGAGCGATTCCCGAACTTGGAGAAGTATTCCGGCACGGTCTCCGGCCCGCCGAGGTTGCTGAAGCTCAGGCTGATCACCCGGAACGTATCCGCGACACGGCGATCGTTATCCTCATCATGTTTCTGATCGAAGTCGTAACCGATCGATATCTTGTAGTCGAGCAGAGCAATATACCTTTGCAGAGCCTCCTCGTAGAATTCCTGCTTGTAGAGCGTCCATCCGAGCTTATAGAGAGCGAGCTCGTGGAACTCGGAGGCGGTGCCCAGGCTGACGATGCCCGAATAGGCGCTCTCGGCGTCGCGGTAGCGTCTGCGCGTGAAGAAGTACTCGCCCCGCCTGAACTGCACTTCGTCGAAGTGCGCGGAATGCGGATTTGTGCGGATTAGGCGCTCCATTGTCTCGATGGCCTCTTCGGTGCGGCCGAGCTCGTCGTACGCTCGCGACATCTGATAGAGGACCTGGTCGCTGTTCTTGTAATTGGGGTATTCGGTGAGCAACCGATTGTAGAGAGCGATCGCTTCGAGCGGACCGTTGGGATCTGCGCCAGCGGGCACCGCGTCCGCCGGCGAGGCGTCGGCGTTACTGCCCGCCAGGATTCCGGCCTCCGCTGTCGTGCGCCGCTCGAAATCCTGATCGGATTCCAGCAAACGCGCGCTGGCAGGCGCCGCGGCCGGATTGGGACTGCCGGCTCGCAAGCCCGCGAGTACCTGACCGGGCTTCGGGGCGGCCATTTCCCGCGGCTTGGCGTTGCCCGCGCGTATCCCGAACTGCTTCTCGAGTTGCAGGTCCGCGAGGCGCCGCATCGCCTCCGGAGTCATCGTGGTCTCCGGTGTCTCTGCGAGGAAGCGCCGGTATTGCTGCATGGCCTGATCGAGGCCCTGTTCGACCTTCACCTCCTGCACGTCTGGACGCACGTTCCGCAGCTCCGCCAGCGTCCCCGCCGTCGTCAACGGCTTGTTGGGACGCGCGGCGCAGGCGACCATGAAAACCGGCGCGATCACCATCGGAATGGCGAGGCGACACATCAGTGTCCCTCCGCGGCGGACTGGGCGCGCGCGGCTCGATCGTAGCTATCAGCGACGCCGAAACGCGCCTCGGTCTGCTGGGCCACCAGGCGTTCCCGGCGGGCCTCGAGCTGGTTGATGGCGACGGTCTCGATCATGTGTCCCTGCCGTGCTATCAACATATCGACACGCTGCAATGCGTCGCCGACGCGCTCGCGGAGCCGTGCAATCTGGACGTCGTATCCGACGTAACTGTGCGTCGCTGCCTGTCTCGTCCCAACGAAGGCGTCATACTGCCGAGTGAGAGCGTCGAGAGGTGCTTTCAGTTCGTTCAGGTGAACATATGCCGCGGTCAACCGGTCGTTGTACTCGGTTTCCAACCGCCAAGTGAGCGCGCCGCGCAGGCGTACCGCGCGTTGCCGAAGTGCGAGCGATTCGGGGTCGTTAGAGTTGCCGAGCCGCTTCTCGATGAGTGCGATGCGTTCGCCAGCGATTTGCTCCTCTGCAGTCGCCAGATAACCCGGCCGCGGCGCGGTCAGGATGGCCTGCAGGCGTTCGGCGAGGTGCTTGCGCTGCTCGAGGCGCAGGCGCATCCGCGAATCCAGCTCTCGGAACTGCGCGTCGACTTCCGGCAGCAGCGGCTCGTAGTTCTGTCCGCGCAACCGGATGATGTCGTCGAAGGCATCGAGACTGGTCTTCCAGGCAATAAACCTCGACCGCAGGTCCTCGAGGTCGAGGTAGTTGTGCAATGCGGTTTGGAAGTCGTGAGACGCCATCAACTCCATCAGGTAGTAAGTTTCCGGCGCATCGGGCAAATTGCGTAGGCGGATGACCCAGGTTTCGTCCTCCCGGCTCTCCTCGCGGATCAGCGCATTGAGAAACTGCCCCTCCCTGATGCTGCGGATCGAAGCGTCGACTCTCTCGATCTGGTTGCTGAACAGCTCGAGCGCGCGACCGTACAGAAGCGCGGCGCGACCGTGAAGCTTCAAGCTGGCGTACGCATGCGGTACGGCGAGAATGACTTCCTGAACTGCGGCATCCGTCGGCTCACGACTCACCAGGATGTTCCACGGCACTAGCGCGCGGTCATACTGCTGGGCCGAGGCCTCAGCCCAGCCTGCCCGCAGCAGAGCCTGGTTCGAGAACGGTCCCTCAAGATGCACGCGGTCCAGTGACTGCCTGGCCCGCTCAAAATTGCCAGATTCGAACAACATGGTGCCCAGCACCAGGTTCGACTTGTCGCGGATCGCGAGAGTGGCTGGATCATCGGCCGGAAGCTGTCCGGCCTTGTCCAGTTGCTCGATCGCTTCCTGAGTTCGACCGTCCTGCAACAGCGCGATGCTAAGGTTGTAGGCAACAAACCCGGCCAGGCGCTCATTGCTCCTTAGCTGCGAGAGCACCTTAACAGCCTCGCCCGGCTGGCCTGTCGCCATATAGACGTTCGCCCGCAGGAACTCGAGATCACCCTTGATCTCCTCAGGCACCGTTCCTTTGATCCGTGCTAGCGCCTGCAACGCATCATCGAATTGACCCTTCTGGAAGTGGATGCGGGCGAGCCTGAACGCGGCCTCGTTTCGTACCGCCTCATCGACGGCGCCTTCGAGCACTGCCTTGATGGCGCGCCCCGCGCGCTGGTGCATGCGATAGTCGAGCTCAAAGTCGCCGACCGAGAATTCGGCATCGTTGATGTGATAGTGAAGCGTATCGAGTTTGGGTTCGTCCAGAACGTGGTACTGGGCGAGTTCGGTGTCGAGCCGTTGGAGTGCATCGAAATACTGACCTTGGTATGCGTGGTAGAGCGCCTCGCCGAAATAGAGGTCCTTCAAGTCGCCGCACGTGGCCGGACGGGCAACAAGTCCCAAGACCAGAACGAGTCCGATGAGTTGGCGAGTCGCTCGCATGGATTACCAATCCCCAAGCGTGATCGGAGTGTTGCCGGAACGCGGTCCCGCCAGAGTCAGTCCGACCAGCCTTGGCTTCACTTCCTTGCGAAAAGTGAACTGTCCCGAGCGGCTGAAGTCGGTGCCGCCCTCAAGCTTGCCGTCGACAAGCACGTCCAGCTTGTGATCCCCGGTCGCAACGTTGCCGACGTAGATTCGTTGCACCCCGCCCTTGCGCAGGGCCTGGAGCTCTTTAGCGCTGTAGATGTAGTGCGCAACGAGTTGGCCGTCGATCTGGAGCCGCACGGCGTCGAGGCGCATCGTGTCGCCCTTGGCCAGCGTGACAAAGATCGCGACCTGTGTCCCTGACGGGTACAGCAGTTTCTCCTCCAGCTGGCTGAGCTCTGCCGACATGCGGAGGGAGTCTGACTTGATCTCCTGGATCTGTTCGTCGAGGCCCCTCATTTGCTGTTGGTCGGACGAGATGTTTTTCTCCGAAGGCTTCTGGACCGCAGCCTGAGGGGGCGCGGGTGTGACATTGACTTTGGCGCTGGAATGGGCCGAGCCGCCCGGACCCGTGGCGGTGACGGTATAAGTGGTCGATTGAGAAGGCCTCACTCTCGCAGAACCCTGCGCTGCCACCGGGCCCACCGAGGGCTCCAATGTGATGGATGTGGCGTTCGTCGACGACCACGTGAGCGTGACCTGTTGGCCCGCTTGGGCGGAAACCGGCGAGGCGTTCAGAGCGACGCTCGGGGATGCTGGAGGCGCCAGTTGCGCCGCGACAATAGGGTTTTTCCCGTTTGCCATCAGCGCAAGCGCGACCAAACCGAACAAGACCGCAGGACGAAGTGAATGAAAACGCATCATATTCACACCTTGTGCAATGGAGCATTACATGGAGGTGGAAGCCCCCAATGTCCCCCCCGGGATTGGTCCACAGGATTACGAAATTGCACGACGCTGCATACTGGTCTTAGGAACGGAATTAGAACGGTGCGCACTGGTACAGGAGGACCCGTCCGTTTGGGCCCCCATGGAACTAGTGCCTGATAACGCAGCGGTTACTAGACACTTACGTATAACTTTAAGGACAAAAATGGGCGCGGTAGCAGATTTCATGTTCCAAACAGCATCAAAAAGCCGCATAAAACGCGGGCAAATAGAAAAGGGAGGCGCGCCAGGTCTGGCCACGGAACATTGCGAACTCGTAAGTTGTTGATTTTTCGAAGTCGTAGAAGCCAGAGAATTCATACATTCAAAAATCGTGGGCACAATTTGGAGACACTGCTTTTCATACCGAAGACCTGAACTAAAGCCCGGTACCGGATCGGACACATCTGTCCGTTTGGAAAATCGATGCTGCAAATGTCTACATGCAAAGATTAAGACGCCGATTTTACTTAGGGGGAAACCATGAAATCGGGCTATCTTGAACAGCTAAAATCTGATATCGCAGCACGTTTCGAAAAGGATCTTCGCAAACCAAGGGCTAAACCCGCAGTGAAGCCAACCATGGAAGAGGACAAGGCGTTGGAACAGCAGAAAGAAGATCATTTCGCTAGGCTTCTGATGGCGGAAGCTGTACGTCAGCTTAAGTAGGTTTTAGGAACGATTCGGCTAGCCGAGAGCGACTGCACTAAGTCCTGATTAACGCGGTAACCGGACATGTCCGGTAAGCCGTGCGAATCAGGCAAGTAGAATTACTTCCGGTTTGCCCGTAACTCGGGACTAATCAAAGGCCGATAGTCACTTGACCGATCGTGGCCCAGTTCCCGGGTCGGAACGTTTGGCCCGCCTTGCGCGATTCATTTCTCCGGGATGCGCGTTATAGCCTAATTGAGGCGACCTCGAAGAATGCCGGGAGTTTTCTCTTGACGGATAGAACGACCGTACTATATAGTACGACCGTTCTATGGCAACGGCCCCCACAGTTCTCTATCAGAGAAGCCGGGCGGCAAGGACGCGCGCTGAGATTTTGAAACGCGCCGTGGATATCGCCTCGGCCGAAGGTCTAGAAGGACTATCCATTGGACGGCTTGCTTCCGAGTTGGAGATGAGCAAAACGGGGGTCTTTGCTCACTTCGGTTCGAAGGAGGAGTTGCAATTGGCCACGGTAAACGCGGCCAAGGAAATCTTTCTGGCCGAGATCGTCGCACCAGCTCTGAAACACGCACCAGGAATTTCGCGGCTCTCTGCTTTCCTCGACGGATGGCTCTCCTATGTCGAGCGAATTGTATTCCGGGGCGGATGTTTCTTCGCTGCCGCCTCAGCAGAATTCGACAGCCGCCCGGGCGTTGTCAGGAAAAAGATTGTGGAGCTCACCCGAGCCTGGGTTACCGCCCTTGAGGATGAAGTGCGCAAAGCACAAAAACTCAAGCAACTCTCAAAGAGGGCTAGTCCGCGGCAGCTTGTGTTTGAACTCCATGCCTTCGTTCAGGAAGCGAATTGGGCCTTCAAGCTGTTCGATGAAAGAGCTGCTTTTGCGCGCGCAAAGGCAGCGATCAACGATCGTATCGCCAGGGAAACAATCGCAAGGCCTGAAACCGGGAGGAGAAGATGAATCTCGCGTCCCCAAGTCAGCGGTTGTTGCGGAAAGCACTCGTCGCCAACGCTGGTTTTTCTTTTCTTTCATCGATGATCATCGTTGGTTGGCAGCACCAACTCGTACGATTGTTGGGCATTCCGCCGAAGTTCAATCCATTATCTCTTGCCTTCGCACTTGCCCTCTTCGCCATTTGGCTGCTCGTCTGTGCTGTCCGAAACCAGATCAAACTCCTCGCCGCTCGACTGGCTGTTGGGATGGACCTCGCATGGGTGATAGCGAGTCTTCCAGTGGTTGCTTTCACTGATCTGACTAGAGCGGGAAAACTGGTCGTGGGTATCGTTGCGATGATCGTTCTGTGCTTCACATTGGGCCAGTGGATCGGCATCAGGCGAATTCTGTCAGATCGCCAAGGAAAAATGCAGGAGGTGCGCGGTGCTTAATCTTCAGGCTGGATCAGTCGCATCGACCGGGTTGAGGTGACGCGTGCAACGATTGTGGAAATGGATCAAACGCAGCTTCATTCTTGGCACATCACTCGTCGTTGCGGTGGTGTGCTTTGGTGCGGTTTATCAAGCAATTGCGTCCCACTTCGATTCGAATTCTTTTCCTCCTCCTGGACGCCGCATCGATGTAGGTGGATACCGCCTCCACCTGTACTGCCAGGGTCGCGGGAATCCAATCATCGTCGTCAATCCCGGCGTCGGAGTGTGGTCTCTTCAGTGGAGCAAGATTCAGGGCGCGCTCGCGCAGGACACTCGCATCTGTACCTACGATCGCGGCGGCTATGGATGGAGCGATTCGGGCGTCTCCACTCCAACGGCTAGCCAGGCGGCAGACGAGCTTCATGTGTTGCTGGAGAAAGCCGTCGAGCACGGACCGTACGCTCTCGTGGGAGAGTCCTACGGCGGATACGTGACCCGCCTTTTCGTGGAAAAATACCGCCGAGACGTGGCGGCGGTCGTGCTCGTCGAATCGGCGCACGAGCGCCAGTGGGATGAATTGCCTCGGGCGAAGGCCCTTGCGCTGCAAGCACAACAACAGCTCAGGGTAGGGATCTGGCTCAGTCGAATCGGGTTTTTCCGGCTCTTGCCGATGGATAGGGGAGAAGACTTATCGCCGGCAGTGCGGCGAGCATTTGTCGCAACTCAGGCGAGAACGCAAACCTTCGCGGCGTTTCACAATGAGATGAGAGGCGCCTTCGCAAGCGCCCAGCAGGCTGGCGAAACTCATTCCTTCGGAGATTTGCCTCTTGTCGTGGTCAGTGCCGGTCGTAGCTTCGATAAGTTCTTTCCCGCGGGTGAAAAGGAAACTGGACCGATGAACGAGAAGTGGATGCGTTTGCAAGATGAGTTGACTATGCTCTCCACAAACAGCGTTCGCATGGTCAGCGAGACTGCTACTCATGGCATAGCTCGGGAACAGCCGGAATTCGTTATTGCGGCTATTAGAAAAGCACTACAACTCGCGGTGGCCCACCAAACTCAGCTTGGGTATTCCGGTCTGCCCCTTAACGGACAGATTTCAGGTAGGTCCCTCAACAACTGAGAGGCAAGAACATCAATGTGGGAGCCATAAGATGAACTTTCTGGGCAAATCGTCGGCAACTTTCCTCTAGCCGAATAAGGCTTCAGACTCCCCGTGAACCCCTCGGGGCGGCCGCAAGCGCCAGACCGCGTGGATTGATGCGGTAGATTGTCGCGGAGAAAGTTAAGGAGGAAGTACATGAAAGCGCCAATTTTTTATCGAATCGGAGCTGTTCTTCTGCTGCTATATGCCGCCGGACATACGTTTGGGTTTCGCCAGAATAATCCGGAATGGGGAGCGGACGCGGTTCTTGGGTTAATGCGCTCCGTCCACTTTGACGCGCAAGGGTTTACCCGGACATATTGGGACTTCTTCAGCGCGTTCGGGCTCTTCTTCTCCGTGTTTCTTTTGTTCGCGGCGGTATTAGCGTGGCTGTTGGGGGGACTTCCGGCAGAGACTTTGGCACGCGTGCGCAGCATTGCGTGGGCGCTCGCCATTTGCTTTGTGGCAATCACGGCGTTGACCTGGAGATACGCCTTCACCACCCCCCTCGTTTTCTCAACCCTGATTACGGTGTGTTTGACTGCGGCAGCATGGCTTTCAGCGAAGCCAATCTGAACTTTGGTTGGGAAGCGTCAGGTCGGACTTTGGGCGGATTGTCGGCAATCTGGAAGTTAGACGGTCGGTACTCCCGATCGCGGTCGACCGGATTCAATGGAATTTCGAGCCGATGAGGGAAGCAGGCCGAGAATTGTTTTGAGTTATAGGCTCAGGTGGCCTTGATCTCGGCATCGTTCTAAGCTCAATTCCCTACTGTAGGGCTCGTTCCTTTTTAGGAGTTTATCTTCGAGGACACGCATTGTGGTTCTGTTTGTTGATCGGGTGTACGCCAAAACACTGCACTTCCTGGCTGAGCCAGTACATCTTGACCCTGCGTGGGCTGAACCCTCCGCGATAGACGGAACTCTGATTCAGGAGATCGTGCACAGTAAGTGGACCGGAGAAGTTGCTGTCTTGTACCGAAGCGCAGATTCCGCACAATTGCGAAAAACGCTAAACCACCGTACAATGCGATACTTGGAAACGGTTCACTCGCGGTTTAGGGCCTGTAGCTCAGGTGGCTAGAGCGCGCCCCTGATAAGGGCGAGGTCGGTGGTTCAAGTCCACCCAGGCCCACCATTCCTCCTGAAATTGAACCTCATTTTCATCTCATGGCAAATTCGCGGCTACGCATACACTCCGAGTCTCGCAAGAATTACGGTGTCGCACCCCACAAAATGTGCTCTAAGGAGCGGAAGGTTTCGGTGCAGCGGACGGTGGCGGCGGAGCGAATTTGGAGTCGTCCACGGGAATGTTTTGCTCAACCTGCTCGACCTGGATGGTGAATCGGTTGCCCGGTCGCGCCAGCGTCCAGCGGAACGGCACCTTCACGCCATTCACGTCGCGATAATCCGCATAGTCGATCTGCGCAGGGTTACGGCCGAGAGGAGTTTCCGCGTACTGGACGACACGCAGCAGCAAGCCCGACTCCTTGTCCAGATACAAGCGCAGCGGCGGTTGGCCCTCGTTGCGCCCCACGACCATGTACGTGTCATGACCATCGATCTTTTCACCAATATCCGCGCTGAATTTCGCGTACAGCGTCTTCAGGTGCGCCGGCAGGTAAAGATCCGCATCGATCCGTGCGGCGTCATTCTCCGCCGCTGACATCACGTGCACGCGCCCGGGGACACTGAGCCATCCCTGTTTTCCATCAAACGCCGTGACGCTGTCCCCACCCAAGAGATGCATGACCGAGGCGCGCTTGTCGGGAGCTTTCGAGTAGACATCGACTGGAAAATGCTGCCCGCCGAAGGCGGTAAGCGTTCCCTTTTGCACCCGGCTTGTGATTTTCTGCAACGCATCCACCCCGCCCACAGCTGCAAGGTATTTGTCCAGAAGTTGCTCCGCCCTCGGTAAAGATGCTCTTGCCTCGTCGGTCTTTTTTCCGTCCTCGTCTGCCGGCCGTCGTTCTTCGTCCGTGATAACCGGTGTGCTTACGGGCTCCGTCGAGCCGCGGTGGCACGAATAGCAGGTCACTTCTCGATGGCCATCGAAGTTTTCCCTGTTGATCGCCATCATCATGCCGATCATTTTGCGCGCCGTAACCTTGGCTTTCTTGTCGTCCTTTTCGTTCGCATGTGCCACGTGGCAGTACTCGCATTCTACGCCCAGCGCGGCGGCCATAAATTGCATCGAGGGAATCACCTGCTCGGCCGGAATTCCCTTGAGCGCCTGAATATTCTTGTACTCTTCCTCCGCAAGCTTGTGCCCCGCCGGAGCCGCCGGAGCTTTCGGCGCACCGGACTGTGCCCAAGCCCCGGCAATCGCAAGCAAAACGCTCGCTGATGTTCCGCCGGCGGCAAGCCGGAAATATCGGCGATTCTCGTGCATGGATTTGACCTCGCAGATATTGTGACAAAAACGTGCACGGCATGGTTACAAAAAGCAACTGTCTCCTCGGCAGTTCGGCGCAAGATCAGAGGCGGCGTCCGAAATCCTCTTTTGATTTCGCGAATCCGCCGCGATTCTGAGACACTATTAGGCGCTTATGGCTACATTATCCGGTGCAATTGGAACCGGCAGCAAATGGCTGCTGGACAGAATTGTTGGCGCCATCGCCGCCACCGGAATCAATCCCAATCTCCTCACCTTTCTCGGGCTGGTAGTGAATTTTATCGCCGCCGCCTTCTTTGCCGTCGGCAGTTTCTTTACCGGCGCCTTGATCATTTTCTTCGCAGGCTTCCTGGACATTTTGGACGGACAAGTGGCCCGGAGGCAGAACCGCGTCACCGCTTTCGGCGCCTTCTACGATTCCACCCTCGACCGGTATGCCGACATGGCCCTCTACATGGGCCTCCTCGTCTACTATTCCGTCAGCGGCCGCACTCCTTACGTCATCCTCGCTGCCGTCGCCACCGCCGGCTCCGTAATGGTCAGTTATGCCCGCGCACGCGCCGAGTCCCTCATCCCCTTGTGTAAAGTCGGCTTCATGGAGCGCCCCGAGCGCCTGGTATTGCTCATCATCGGCGGGCTTTTCAATCGCATGGGCCCGGTGCTCTGGGTCATCGCCGTCGTTTCGACCCTCACCGTCATCCACCGCATCTATTTCACCTGGCAGGAAACCCGCGCCGGCCGCATCCTCCCTGGCATCAAGCTCTCGTTCTAGCCCGCAGAATCTTTGCGAATACCATTCAGTGAGGGAAGCCGACGCGGCGCACCAGGTCTTGAAAGCGCCAGTCAGAGCGCAACGAGTCGAGTTGGGCTCCGTATTTCCAAGCTTAAATTCGTATTACTGTTTCATCTTGCCCCAACCCACTCGGTGCCGAGTGCCGGCGGTCGGAGCAACGTTTGCATCACTACACAATATTGCTCCGTCTTTTCGCGCAATCCACGCAGTTGCTCGGGAGTTGCTTTAGGCGCAGCAACATCAAAACGAAGACGAACGTTCTCAAATCCGACGGGCACGTCTTTTGATATACCAAGAGTGCCTCGAAGATCCAAGTCTCCCTCCACGGTGACCTCAATACGTTCGGTTGGTATGCCCATAGCCGCAGCGACCATCTGACAGGTGATCTGTGCGCAAGCCGCCAGAGCCCCAAGCAAAAGGTCTCCGGAACAGGCGCCGGTGCCTCCGCCTCCGACCCCCTTGTGGGCCTCGGCATTGTAGATGGCTCGCCCGATATCAACTTTGCAGGTAATCGGAACATCCGTCTGCGCGCCTTTCGCGCGGAGCGTGATTAGCGAGCAATTTGGGTCTTTGCGGTATTGCTCTTTCAGCGGCTTCTGAAGCGATCGAAGATCCATGGTGACCTCATTCTTTCCTTCTCGGCCATTTTCGTTGACCGGGCAGCTGCGGCGAAGCGGTCTTGTAACCGCCCCATCTGCTTGTTAGCATGTGCGCATTGGGGGTCCGCCCATGCCAAAATTCGTCATCGAACGCGAAATACCGGGAGCCGGGAATCTATCCGATGCCCAATTGCAGGAAATCTCCCAAAAGTCGATCAGCGTTCTCAGAGTAATGGGTCCCGAGATTCAGTGGCTCCATAGCTACGTAACCGGCGACAAGCTTTACTGCGTCTACCTCGCTCCAGACGAGGCGGCGCTCAGGGAACACGCACGAAGGGGAGGGTTCCCTGCGAATCGCATCTCCGCAGTCCGCAGAATGATCGACCCAACAACTGCAGAATGAGTGTGGATTGAAATGCACCGCGCAAGCGGCCTGAGCTGTTGGACACAAGTTATATGGCTGGGGAGTCTGGTCCCGTGGCCGTAACCGAGCGAGCCGCGGAATGTGACATCAGCACCTCCTCAACAGCTTTTTCGACCGGCATGGCCCAGCCCTCTAACCAAGCCGTCGCGCCTGCCGTGTTGGTCACTACCTGCCGTGCCAAGTCAAGGGTGGATTCCAGCTTGGCCTGTTCCGCGGGCGTGAGCGGAGCACCAATGTTTCGTCGCAGCGCCGCCGCTGTGCCCGCCAGCCGTAGCGAACGCTCTGCTTCGAGTTGTTCCGCCGCTGAGCAAGCGAAACACTCCAGCACGCGGGCAATTCCCCGTTTATGTTCCAGTTCCTGGAAAATTTTTATGCTTTCCTGATACAGAGAGTGCGCTCCGTGATAATTCCCCTGTTCCTTTGCCAAGCTTCCCAGGTCCGCCAGTGTGCCGGCAATACCCCAGCGGTCACCGAGTTCCCGGAAAATTGTCAGGCCCTGTTCGTACAATCTTCGCGCGGCTGCGGAGTCACCCTGGTCGCGCACGACATCCCCCTGATAGTTTAGAGACCAGGCGACGCCTGTCCGATCTCCCAGGCCTCGGAAGATTGAGAGGCACTCCGCGTATAGGGAGCTCACGCGGTCATAGTCACCCTGCAATTTGACGACATTCGCTAGGTTACTGAGAGAACGAGCGACAGCCTTCTGATCGCCCAAATCTCTCCAAAGCAAAAGGCTTTCTTCCAACAGAGAGTGCGCAACGGCAACATCACCGCGGTCGCGGGCATGGACCGCCAGAGCGTTCAGACAAACCGCAACGCTTCGTTCGTCCCCCAATTTACGAGCGATCTGCAAACTCTCCTCAATGAGCGTGTCCGCGGCAGTGTAGTCTCCTTGCGAGGCTGCTAAAACGCCCACAGCAAAGAGCGCTCGTGCTCGTGCTTCATTTGGTTCCCCCGCTCTTTCCAGGTTGAGGATCTTGCGCAGCCGATCCCGTCCTTCCGTGAGATATTCGCGGGTCTCCCAAAAACGAAAGAGAGCTGTTCCCAGGCGCAGTGCCCAATCTGCATTCCCGGTGTCCGTCAACCAATCGAGCGCGGAAAGGAGATTATTGTGTTCAGCTTCGAGGCAATTCAGCCATTCCGAACTCTCTGCGCCAGCTTCATTTGAAGCTCCCTCTTCTGCCAATACAAGGTAGTATGCGGCGTGGGCGCGCTTCGTCAGTTCCTCTTCCCCGCTTGCGGTCAATTTGTCCAGTGCATATTCGCGAATCGTCTCGAGCATCGAAAAGTGCAATTCTCTTTGAGGTTGATCAACCTGTTGCACCAGACTCTTATCCACGATCGAAGCCACCCCATCGAGCAGATCCAATCCAAGGTCGTTTTTCGTGTTGCATACAGCTTCTATCGCCTCCAGAGTACCACCGCCCACGAAGACCGAAAGTCGCCTGAAAAGCTTTTGCTCCGCTGCGTTCAGAAGGTCGTAGCTCCAGTCGATTGCGCCCCGAAGAGTCTGTTGCCTTGTCGGCAAGTCGCGTGCGCCGCCAGTCAATAGCTGCAACCGGCTCGCCAGCCGTGTCAGCATGGAAGAGGGCGAAAGAACTTTGACCCGGGCGGCCGCCAGCTCGATTGCGAGAGGCAGACCATCCAACCGGGCGCAAATCTCGGTGACGGCCGCCGCGTTTTCCCGGTTAAGTTCAAAATCTGGCCTGGCAGCGGCCGCGCGTTGCACGAATAGCGCGACCGCAGGATACTGCGACAGAACCTCAACAACCGGAGGGTTGGACCGCGGATCCGGCAGCGCCAGCGGCGGTACCGGAAATTCATGTTCTCCGTACACGTGCAGCGCAGCGCGGCTCGTTACTAGGATTTTAAGATTGGGACCCATGACCAGGAGCTCTGCCACGGTAGGTGCCGCCTGTATCAGGTGTTCGAAATTGTCCAGCAGGAGCACCATTGGCGCGCGCAATGAATCCTGTAAATTCTCCTTGAGTATTTCGAGCGGTGACTGACCTCCCGCCTCCCGTATCCCTAACGTCTGAACGATCACGGAAGCGATCAAGCTCGCGTCGCTTAGGGGGGAGAGCGCTACAAAATGGATCCCACCCGCAAACCGCTCGATAAGGCCGCTCGCAACTTCCACTGCAAGACGCGTTTTGCCGATCCCACCTGGACCAGTGATCGTGACCAGGCGTACATCCTGACGCAACAGGAGTTCCTTGGCGGCCGCGACTTCCTTTTCTCGCCCCACAAACCCGGTCCGCTGCACAGGAATATTGGTCGGGCGAGCATCCACCTGTTCAACTGGTCTCTCCGAGAAGCGCTCGCGAATGGCCGCAAGTTCCCGTGCGAGATCTCGCGTAGAGAGGTAACGCTTGTTGGGATCTTTTGCCAAACATCTCTCGATTGCCCAACGTAGCGGAGCGGGGGCGTCGGGGTTTTGCACTCCGATCGGCTCGGGCTGTTCCCGGAGAATGGCCACCAGTGTCTCTGCTGCTGTGCTTCTCCGAAAGGCGTGCTTTCCGGTCACCATCTCGTAGAGCACCAGGCCGAACGAGAACTGGTCTGATCGGAAATCCAACTGATCGCCGCTGGCCTGCTCCGGTGACATGTATCCCAGCGTTCCTAGAACCACACCCGGTCCAGTCTCCCACGTGGACGGAGTGCACATATCCGACAGCCTTTCGCTGGCCGACATGAGCTTCGCCAGGCCAAAGTCGAGAATTTTGACGAACCCATCTTGAGAGACCATCAGGTTTTCTGGCTTTAAGTCCCTATGCGCGATGCCCGCTTCATGCGCCTTGGCCAGCCCCTCTGCAACCTGCGCCGCGATTTCAATTGCGTTTCGTATTGGCAGCGCGCCGCCGGCAAGCAGCTTGCGCAGCGTCTTTCCCTCCACCAGTTCCATCGCGATGTAGTGGGTGGAACCGTCCTGTCCGAGCTCATAAATGGTAATGATATTCGGATGGTTCAGGGCGGAGGCGGCTTCGGCCTCGCGGCGAAATCGCGCCAAAGCCACGGAATCCTGTACCACGCGCTCAGGAAGAAACTTCAAGGCCACGAAGCGATGCAGATGGGTATCCTCGGCCTTGTACACCACGCCCATCCCGCCCCGTCCGGCTTCTTCGACCAGCCTATAGTGTCCGATGACGCGGTTCAGGGGTAGCTCGGGAGGTCCTGATGAAGTGATTTCCAAAAGTTCCGGAGCGCCTGCGGCGAGAAACGCGCTACCTGCTTCTTCGTGCGACGCCATCAGCGATTCTACTTCGGCGCGCATCTCGCTATCCGCGCCGCAAACCAAGTCCAGATAGGCTTGCCGCCGCTCGGGCGATATCCGCAGCGCTTCCTCCAAGACCTGCTTGGTTCGCTCCCAGCGCTCGGTACTCATACACGGCAATTCCTGGAGATCTCCCGATGTAGCCATGCCCGAGCCGCCGTCCAATCCCGTTGCACCGTTGCCGGAGCAATTTCCAGTACCTCAGAAATCTGCTCCAAGGAGAGCCCGGCAAAGAAGCGCAATTCTACAACTCGGCTCTGACGCGGATCGATTTTGGCAAGACCTATAAGAGCATCATCGAGGGCTACGACTTCTACGTCTTTTCGGGAGGACGCCTTCGCTCCTTCGTCGAGGGAGAGTTTGCAGACATTAGTTCCGCGCTTCGCTGCGCCGCGGCGGCGGGCATAGTCGACAAGAATCTGGCGCATAAGCTGGGCGGCTATGGCAAAGAAATGAGTGCGGCTCTCCCACTGCAGACGGCTCATCCCGACCAGTCGAAAATACGCCTCATGAACCAGCGCGGCGCTCTGCAAGGTGTGGTTTGGCCGTTCGTTCCGCAGTTGAAAGTGGGCCAGACGCCGCAATTCTTTGTAGACCAAGGGAAGCAGCGCGTCGAGTGCCTTTCGGTCACCGCTCCGCCATACCTGCAACAACTGCGTGACCTCGCTTGGAGGCTCGTGCTCCACAGGGGTTCTCTGGAATGGGAAACGTCCTTGCGGGCGTAGCCTAGCGGTTCTTAAGTCCCCTGTCAAATGCGAAAAGCCGTGCAAATCAGCAGGTTAGGAAACCCTCCAGTCTCCGCAAATTTATTTCATGCGCGGATGATTAAAACGCTCGCTGTTTTGCGCTGTTAGAAGACAGAGGGGAAAAACCTCAACAACTCTGAGAGAGGGAGAACCATGGTGAAAACATCTTTAGGGAAGTTCGGTTTGCTCGCTGGTGGTTTGATGTTCGCTGGAGGTTTGATGTTCGCTGGAGGGACGCAAGAAGAAGATCCTCCAAGTGTTGCTCAAGTGGTGGCCTTGGACGAATGCGATCCAACCACCTTCAATGCCGCGCTGGGGCCCGATTTCTGCAAGAACGTCGCGCTTGGAGCATTCACGAAGTTGACCGACCTATTTGCAAAGGCAAAAGCTGGAACTCCGGACCCTGGCTGGGACTTCGAGCCTGACACCGTCCACATGAAGAAGGGAACTATTCTTGACGTAGTCGACCAAGGCGGCGAGCCTCACACTTTTACCGAAGTGGAGCAGTTCGGCGGCGGCTTTCTGCCGGTGCTTAATGCACCAGGGGAGAACACGGTTTCCGAATGTGCCGACGGCTTTTCCAACCTCGCGGTGGCCAGGACGCGAATCCTTCAAGGCAGCCATACCCAGATCACCGGTCTGTCGAAAGGTGAGCATCTTTTTCAGTGCTGTATCCATCCCTGGATGCGCGTGAAAGTCGTAGTGAAATAGCCCGTAGCTCCTCGACATTTCGAGCTTCGTGAGCCCGACCCGTTCCCCTGGGCTGAAGGAGTTTCTATGTGCAAGCTGGCCTTGTGTTCATTCGTTGCAGCGGCTCCGCTAATTTCGCTCTTTGTGTTTCCGGACGTGTGGCGCAACCTTGAAGCTCGCTAACACGGTTCGCGTGGCCTACCTTTGCGGTCTTGCTTCTGCAAAGGTAGGATATTCTTTCCTTTCCTAGCGTGTAGGATTTGAATTCGTTTTTTACGACGCCACTTGCCCAGACTCCGGCTATCCCGCAGAACCCAAAACACTTAGAATAATCATTGACAAACAGTACCAATATGCTATGGTGGTTTGGTTATGTCGGCAAGATTCTTCCCGCCCCAGTAAGTCCATGTCCTCCCGCCACGCGGTCCTTCTAACTCCTCCAATACCTTTGCGCTTCCGCCGTAACTCCCATGGAATCATATCGTTTGCAGACCCCCACCACTTAAACTCTGTCGTATCATATCGTTACAAAGACACGGGGAGGGGGGCCTTTCTAGGCTTTCAACGTTCTAACATTCAACCTTCCAACCGAAGCTACCGTGGCTTTTGGGAGCGGAGATCCCGGCCTGGTCGGGACGTTCCAACGTACTCAGATTCTAAATCCTTTATCTGCAACACTTATGCAGCTCCCCGCAAGTGTTGTAAGCAAAAGACTTACGGCTCAACTAAATCTCAGTTAAGCCCTGTAGATGCAACACTTACAAAAAACTGGGGGGCCCCTACCGACTCCCCGCGTGTCGCAAATCCTCTTCCACAGGTGCCGCGATGATTTCGCGAACGAGTTCGCGCAGCGCCGGTACATCTTCTTTTGTCATGCCTTTGGTCTCGATGGTGTCATGCAGATAAACCGTAACTTTTGCCGGCCACAGCATCCAGTGGCCCGTCCGGTGATGCGCGAACGATCCCACCAGGCTCACCGGAACGATGGGAATCCCGAGTTGCTGCGCCACCCGGAAGCCGCCGTCCTGGAACTGATCCACATGCCCGTCGCGCGTCCGCTTGGCTTCTGGAAAAATAATCAGGCTGGTACCGCCGGTAACCGCGTCTTGCGTCAGCCGCCACATGCGCTTCAAATCCGAAGGCCGCCGCACATCCGGAACCGGTACGTTCCCGAACCGCTTCATCAGCCAGCCATACGCCGGAATCTTGAAGTGCGATTCCAGCTCCCATCCGCGCACAAACTGCGGGATGGCGCAGTAAAGCATGAACGGATCGAACAGGTTGACGTGATTGACGAAGAAAAAGCACGTCCGGCTGGCGTCAAAGCCGCCCGAACGGATCACTTTAATTCGAGCGCCCGACAAAAAAACGACGCGTCTGCACAAACCGCGCTGGAGCCAATCGTGTTTGCGCGGATCGAGAAAAATCCCGAGGAACACTAGCGTCGGTGCAACAATGAAAAAATGCAGTCCGCTCAAAATCCAAAGAATGGCGCTGCGCATCGCCAGCCAGGTTTTCTTCATATGAAGATATCCACGGCTCCGGGAACAACGTCGAGCGAACGGCATGTTAGTGTGGCCACTTCGCCGTCAATCATGACGTCCACGGGCTCAGCATCTCTGAATTCGACGTGGCGTACCGCGCGCCGCGAAGCCAGCGGATGCTTTATATGCGAACCGTCGTATAGACGCGGCAATGTGCGCAGCAAGCCCAGCCGCCCGATAGGGCCCCAGTGCACAAATTCAATAAGCCCGTCGGTAGGATCGGCGTCCGGCGCGATAAGCATTGTCCCGCCCGTGTACTTGCTGTTGTTGAACGTAAGGAAAAGCGAGCGCTCCTCGTCCCACTCTCGATCGTCATCGCAGCGCAGCGCAAAAGACCGCCGGCGCAGTTGCACGACCCGCACGAAAACGCCGAGCAAATACCCGAGGTCGCCAAACGGCTTGAACATGCGATTTGTCAGCGCGGCAACATCAGCGGTAAAGCCGACGCTCAGAAGATTGAAGGAGAAGATCTCCCCGGCGGAGTGCGTCAGCCGCAAAAGATCGACCGTGCGCGTGCGGCCCTCGAGCAGCGCCTGCATCGAAGCCGCTTCGCCGTCCTTCGCAAAATCACGGAGAAAGGAATTGCCGGTGCCCAGCGGCAGGAATCCCAGGGCGACGCGCTGCACCGCGCTGCGTCCCGCAAAAACGCCGTTGAGGATTTCGTGAGCCGTGCCATCACCGCCGGCCGCGAGAAAGCGCCGGTAACCTTGATCGTAAGCCTCGCGCGCAAGTTGCACCGCGTGGCCTTGGGCCGTCGAAGCGATGACGTCGACCTTCAACCCGTGCTCGCGTAAACGCGCCAGAGCGGGCCCCGCGAGTTTCGCGGAGCGGCCGCCACCGGCGGCGGGGTTGACGATGGCGAAAAATCGGTCCATGAGGAGTGCGTGCTATCTCAAACTCTAACTTCCGGCCAGCGCTATTTTTTCAAGCCGACTTCACAACGGCAGAATCGCAGCGCTGCTGTCCAGCTTCGCAAGACGTTCTGCCAGAACGTTGCGTTTAATCTTGAGAGAAGCCGTCCGGGGAAAGTCCTCGTCCAGCAGAACCACCCCGTGGATGCGCTTGTAGTTTAGCAGGCGATTGTTGCGCGCGTTGATGTCGCGGCGAAGTTCTTCGGCGAACTGCTGTCCTGGCTCGAGATGGAGGACCAGCACAAGTTTTTCGCCGGTCATCGAACGTTTTGGCCAGATGTAGTTGGCCGCGAAAATGCAAAATTCTTTTACAGGGAGGCTCTCGAAAACAGTCTCGATGTCCTCGGGATAAATATTTTTTCCCTCTTCGGTGACGATCATATTTTTCTTGCGGCCCGCGAGCTGCAAATGGCCCGCGCCGTCGAAGCGCCCGAGGTCGCCGGTCATCAGCCAGCCGTCGACAATCGTTTCCGCGGTGAGTTCGGGTTCATTCAAGTAGCCCGCCATCACGGTTTTGCTGCGGACTGCAACTTCGCCAACGCCGTCGGCAGCAGGATTCACGATACGTACTTCCATGCCGGGCAGCGGCTTCCCAACGGTGTCCGCGCGAAACGGCTTCAAATCGTTGACGGTGATGGCCGTGCCCGCTTCGGTGAGTCCGTAGCCGTTGGCGACGGGAATGCCGAGGTCGCAAAAAAATTGCAGAGTCTGCGGCTCGGTGAATGCGCCGCCGACGATGATGGTACGAAGCTCTCCACCGAAAGCTTCGTGGACTTGCTTGAGCAACAAGCGGCTGAGGCCGAGGAGTGGTTGATTCTTAGTGAGCGCCTTGTTGATTTGGACGAGCGTGTTGAACACTCTGCGTTTGCCTGGTGACAACGCGTCGAAACGCGCTTGCAATCCTTTCTGCAAGTTTTTCAAGACGAGAGGAACGAGGCTGACGTAAGTAATTTTGTATTTCGGAAAGGCTTCGCGAACGTATTCGGGGCGCAGCGTGCGCAAATGCACGACCGTTGCGCCGCAGGTGAACGGCCCGAAAAATCCGACCATGAAATCGATGGCGTGGTTCGTCGGCAAGATACTGAGGTAACGCACGCCGGGCCAAAACGGATAAATGGAAGTGAGCGCGACGCACTGCTCCAAATAATTTTCGTGCGTCATCATGCAGCCTTTGGGGCGGCCGCCGGTCCCGGAAGAGTAGACGATGCAGGCGGTGTCCGAGCGTTTGCGCGCTGTGAAAACAGGGTCGCCTGTGCCGCGAAATTCTTCCCAACGCTGTGCGCCGGAGAGATCGGCGTTTGCCGGCGCTTCGGTGACCAGCACGGTTCGGACGTTGGCCGCAGCATCGCGGCCGCTGGAGGCGCTAAGTTGCCTCCAGATCGGATATTCGGTGATGAGAACGGAGGCCCCAGAGTGCTTCAGCAATTGCCATTGCTCGTCCGGCGTCAGTTTGTAGTCGAGCGGCACCAAGACGCCGCCAGCGAAGAAAATCGCGTACGCCGAAATCAGCCACTTGGACTGATTCGTCATGATGACACTGGCGCGCGCTCCAGAGGAGAAGCCTGCTTCCTGCAAGGCTTTCGAGAGCGGATGAGCGCGCTGTTTGAAATCGCGGTACGTTAACCGCTCCTTTTCACGCTCCCGGTCTGCTTCGATGAGACACACTTCGGTGGAAAACTGATGCAGCGCATCCCGCAGCGCTTCGCCTATGGATTGATATTTGGAAAGGTCCAGCATTACAGGCGGGACTGAATCCGCTCAGCCAGGGTCTTGAAGTCGCTGACGCCTTGGACCTCGTAATCGGGCAGCTCAATGCCGAAATGATTTTCGAGGCGCGAAAGCATTTCCAGTGTCTGGAGGCTGTCGATGCCGAGTTTCTTGAAAAAGTCATCTCCCGGCGCGAGTGTTCCCGCAGGCAGTTGGAAATGCTTTGCCGCCAGGTCGAGGACTTCCTGTGTGGTCTGTTCCAGCGTACGCATGGAAGAACAAATTTATCATCCCTAAGCCGGGAAAGAAAATTGCGAAGGCGACGATGGCGCGGTCTCGCCGAGCAGGGGCGCAGCATGCTGCGCCCCTACAACCGACCCACTGTCCGTTCACTGCGCTTATGTTGGCGAGTCAATTTCCAGTTCACGCATTGTTTGCGAGAGATTTGGACTAGAGCAGGACGAGACCGTGGCGAATTCCTATGGAGACGGCTTCGGTGCGGGTGGAAGCGCCGAGTTTTCCCAAGATGGAAGCCACGTGGAATTTTACGGTGTGCTCGGAGATCGACAATTTGGCGGCAATTTCCTTGTTGCCGAGTCCGGCGGAGATCATCTGGAGCACTTCGCGTTCGCGCGGCGTGAGTGGCTCCGGAAGCTCGGGGATTGGAGCGGACAACGCAGCGGGTGCAGGGAGAACGGCGCTGACTTCGGAGGGATGAACGACGACCAGCCCCGCCGCAGCGGCTTCGAGAGCAGCGCGGAGTTGTTCTGGAGACGCGTCGCGGGGCAAGACGGCGCGCACTCCGGCGCGAAGCGCCTTGGAGAGCCAATCCACCTTTGGCTGCTCCGACAACACGACGACGGCGTACTCCTGGGCGACTTCCGCGTCCTCAAGCACATTCAACAACTCTTCGTGAGCGTCCGTAGCGGCTTCAAGCAAAACAACGTCCGGTTCAACATCGATGAGCTGGCCGGAGATGTAATCGAGATCCGCGGCGCTCCCTACGATGTCGAAGCGGCTCTCTGCCAACATGCTTTGCAAGCCCCCGCGAATCAGCGGCGAAGCTGCGACGATAAAAACGCGAATCACGCGGCGATACTGTCCTTTCGATAGGTCGAAACTCCCAACTGCACGGTTACCCGCCGGACGCGTGAGTAGTCGCCGCGAACGAATTCGAGACGCAGCAGACGGAGTCCTTGTCCATCCATCGCCCTCGAAAGATCGTCGACCGATTGAAAAGGCTTTTCGTCCGTGCCCAGCAAAATGTCTCCGGCCATGAGCGAGGCCTGTGCAGCCGGACTGCCCGGCTCGACTTCGAGCAAGACCAGTCCGAACTTGCCTCCGTTGGCGCGAGGCAAGCGCACCGGATGGACGGCGACACCAAGCCACGCGCTGCGTGGTCCGGCGGCAAGAAAATCTCGTACTGCGTTGCTTGGAATGGCAAGCGCGAGGCGTCCGGCAACCATGGTATTGATGCCGATCACGTGACCCCGGGCGTCAGCCAACGGCCCGCCGGAATTACCAGGTGCAAGCCGCACACTGGCTTGCACCCAGGTTTGGGAGCCGAGCGCGCGCAACGGGCCGATGGCATGGATCACTCCGGTTGTTAGCGCGCCGACAAATCCGAGCGGATTGCCTATGGCAATGGCGAGCTCACCAGGACGCAGTTGCGATGAGTCCGCCGGACACGCCGCGGGTAGTGAGTTCGCGCTGATTCGAAGCGCGGCCAGATCGCGCCGTGGATCGCGCGCAGTGACTGATGCGTCGAACTCCCGCCCGTCCCAAAGCTGGACGCCTACGTTCGAACCATGCACGACATGGGCGTTCGTCACGATCACTCCTTCGCTGGACCAGATCACGCCGGATCCGTTTCCGCGGCCTCCGGCATGAATCAGGACCGTCGAGCGGCGAAGTTGCTCGGCGATCTGACCAAATCCGGCGATGGCCATGTCACTCGCCTCCGTTCGCGCGTTCGCCGACAGAAATAGACACGTCGCGGGCTGCCCCTCCGCGAACAATTTTGGCGCTCAGAGACTTGCCGATGTTTTCCGCCTGGAGATGAGGCTGGACATTCTCGGGACGGGAAATGGGCTGCCCCGCCAAAGACACCAGGATATCGCCGATGACGATTCCCGCTTTGTGGGCAGGCCCATCCGCCTCGACTTCGAGAATAATGACGGCGGTCCTTTCGTTGTGTTGCAAAGACTGCCGTAACTGCTCCGGGAGACGGACCGGCTGCAGAGCTACGCCGAGATACCCGCGCGGGATGCGGCCTTTTTTCAACAAGGTTTCTGCTACGCGATCGACAGCGGCGGCGGGGATGGCGATGGCGCCGAACCGTGCAAAGCGCGGCGACGCGATTCCCATCACTTTGCCGTGGACGTCAACCACGGCGCCACCGACGGCGGTGGGTTGCAAGCCGACATCGAGCCGAATATAGGGGGCAAGCGAGGAGCCAGTCCAAGTGCGCCGTTCGGCAACAACAAGGCTTACCACTCCCAGCGCCGCCACGGGACCGCTGGCGCGTGTCCTGCCTACGACCAGAGTGATGCTGCCCGGCTTAATTGCTGAGGCATCGCCATGTTCGATGAGCCGATTGCCTGCCTCCGCGCATTTCAGGACGGCAAGATCGGTGGAAGGATCGCGGCCGGCGAGTGTGGCAGGCACAACGCGGCCATCGGGCAGCGTGGCGTGAATTTCTTCATCGCGGCGAAGCGCGTGTTCCGCGGTGACGATGACTCCTTCTCGCCAAATGACGCCGCTGGACGAACCGCGCGCCTCGGTGTGAATGGCGACCACGGATGCCGCGGCACGATCGGTGGCCTGGGCCAACGCATTCGAAAGTTCAATGAGTTCTGCTGACATTTCCCTACCTCCTTGAACAAGATGCAACAGAAGCGAGGGCGTCTACATCCGCCAGTTGGCTAGGTTGGTGCCTGGTATTTCGGCTAGGGGAGGAGTGTTTCAGTTTACATCTAGGGCAGATATGGCATGGGGCCGGAGTCCTCGACGAATTTCTTGAGGGCGGCCATGACGGCGGGGCGAGTGAAGAGTTCGCAAAAGAGGTCGATCTCGCGGCGCAGTTCATCGTGTGGAATGGGCTTGATGAACTTCTTGGCGGCCACGCGGGTGACAGCGTCGTACTTGGTGATTTGCGCGGCGGTCGAGCGGGCGATGCGAAGGGCTTCACCTTCACCGGCGAGTTGCGCAACCAAACCCACAGCTTGTGCGCGGGTCGCGTTCACCGTTCGCCCCGTGAAAAGCAAATCGCGCACGAAGGCATTGCCAAGATCGCGTTTCAGCCGCGGGATACCACCGAAACCAGGGATGAATCCCAGGCGCAGTTCTGGGAACGCAAATCGCGCCATTTTGTCGGCAACAATCATGTCGCAGGCCAGAGCAAGTTCCAGCCCTCCGCCGAGACAGGCACCATGAACGGCAGCGATGGTGACGAAGGGCGCGGCATCGATTGCGTTCAGAACGGCGTGGATGCGTTCGAGAAAGGCGCGCACACCTGCAGGACGGTCTTTTTCGGGAACTGCGGCCGCAGTAGCGTATAACTCGCGAAGATCCCCGCCGGCCGAAAACACGGACTTGCGCGCGCTGGCAATAATGCAGACGGAAGTCTCCGGCGCGAGCGCAGGGAATGCGGCAACAAACTTTTCCAGCTCCGCGAGCATGGCGGTGCCAATTTCATTGGCGGGCGCATGATCGAGTGTCAGTTCGATTACGCCTTCGCGCCATTCCCAGCGCAACGTCTTGCCCGTGAAACCTTTCGTTTTCATGCGTGCTGCCCGCTCGCCGCCTCGCGGGCGGCTTTCGAATCGTACATGGCCCTGATTTCGGAGGCATAGCGCGCATTGATGGCGTCGCGGCGAAGTTTGCCGTTGGCGGTGAGCAGACCGTTCTCCGGCGAGAATACATCGGGAAGGAGCGCGAAATTCCGGATCTGGCGGTAATGCGGGAGTTCCGGGTTCACGGCATCGAGCGCCGCCTGGACGGCTTCGGATTCGATTGGACCGGTCACGAGGGCGCAGAGATAGCCGCGTCCATTTCCGACGATTACGACCTGCTGCGCCGCGGGCAGGAGGCGCGCGATTTTTTCCTCGATCGGTTCGGGCGCGATATTGTGACCGGAATTGAGGATGATCAGGTTCTTGATGCGGCCGCTGATGCGCCAGTTTCCGCGCACGTTGACTTCGCCTTGATCACCGGTGTGGAACCATCCTTCTTGCAGCACGCGGGCGGTTTCTTCGGGGCGGTTCCAATAGCCTGGGAAAATGTGCGGGCCGCGAACCACGATCTCTTCGTTTTCCGCGAGCTTCATCTCGATTCCCGTAATCACCGTACCGACGTAACCCGGCTCGACGGGCACGCGCGGGTCGTCCAGCGTGCAAATGCCGGTGGTTTCGGTGAGCCCGTACGCTTGCAGCACGGGAATGCCAAGCATGAGGAAAAACTGCTGCGTTTCCGGAGCGAGCGGCGCGGAACCGCAGATCAGCGCGCGAAGGTGTAAACCGAAGCGTTCGCGAATTTTTCGAAAGATGAGCGCGCGGCCAAGCGCCAGCCACAGCGCATCGAGCGCGCGGCCACGCCCCACGTGCTGCCGCTCCCAAGCGGTGCGCGCCCTTGCAAACAAGGAACGGATCATCGCCGGCCGCTTGGCAATGGCTTCTTCCACGCCGCGCCGGACACGCTCCAGCAGAGTGGGGACATTCAGGAAATAGTTCGGAGACGCCAAGCGGATTTCGTCGGCGAGCTTGTTGAGATCGGTTGAAAGCGTAAGAACGCTTTCGCGTGTGAGGCAAGAGAGCATCAAGATCGTGGAGGCCGCAAAATTGAACGGCAGGTAATGGAAGATGCGATCCGGCTCGTGGGTCGCACCCATCAGCTGATCGAGGCGCTCGGTCGTGCAGGAAAGCATGTGCGTGAGGTTGCCGATGTTGAGGCAAACGCCTTTCGGTTCTCCCGACGTTCCGGAAGTATAGATGATGGTGACGATATCGCTGTCCTGGCAAGGATTGGGCGCATCGGCAATCGGAGGTTGCGGCGCCGGTTGGCGCAGGACTTCATCGAAGAGCACGCGGCGCGGAGCTTCCGTCCAAGCCTGGGCGACGCTCTCACCAAGCGCCGCGTCGCTCACAAAAATCAGGCGCGGCCGACAATCCTTCATCATCGCGGCGAGTTCGGAGGGCGCCTGCCGCGAATAGAGCGGGACGACGATCGCACGCTCGGCCATGAGCGCCAAGTGGAATGCCGTCCAACGAATGGAATTGGGGGCCAGCAGCGCGCAACGGTCTCCAGGCTGGACGCCGGAGCTTCGCAGGAACGCACGGACCAACTGAACCTGGTCGAGCAATTCCCTGCCCGTCACGCTCGCAAATCGATCGCCGTGAACTTCGCGAAGAACGACGCGGCCATCGGCGCGCTTCAGTTGGGCAAGAATGGTTTCAAGAAAATTGGGCATGAAGAATCAGCGAACTGCCGCGAGCGCGGCCGGAGAAGTGTCGTAACTCTCGGCGAGTTGAATCAAATTCTTGCTCAGCGGCGGCAAATACTCTTCCCAAGAGAAGACCCCGGAGCGCAGCGGAAATTCCGGATAGGCGCGTTGCACCGCTTCTTCGAGGAACTTACCCATGCGCGCCATCACTTTGAGATTGCGAACGGCAGTCCTAGCGACGCCGTCGCGGACGGAATCCGCTTCAGCAGCAAGCTGCTCCATCATGTCCAGGAGCTTGGGTTCGAGGGCGGGATCATCAACGGTCAGAAAGAGATGCTGGTGGCCGCGCTCGTTCATGAGGTTGCGGATGCGCTCGTCCATGGTCACGCCCGCGGAGGCAACCATGGCGGGCATGGTGGTCACAATGGCGTGGTAACGGGAAGAAACCATCAAGGAACTCTGACGGAGGATGCTTACGAGCTGGAATATGTCGTAGTCGTCTGAAGTGAAAACAGGAAGGGAAGCGCTTCCAAGGTGCCCTGCAAATTCAGTGCAGGCGCGCGCGTCCAACCTTTCCATGGCTACGAGGATCGGGAAAACTTTGTGGCGCTGGAGGAACGCCGCCGTGGCCTTGGCAAATGCGGAAAGATAGCGCGAGTTTTCCGCATCGACAGATGGGCCGGATTTGTGAAAATAAACGGTCCGATACTGGCTGTCCTTATAGGCGCCGGTAGTCGCCAATGCGAGGTATTTCGCTAGTGAAGCCTTGACCGGCCACACGAAAGGAAGAATCGGGCAAAGCGCTAGAATGGGCGTCTTTTCGTCCCAGCCGGCTTCGCGCAGCACTTTGCGGCCGTACTCCGGCGGATGCGGCTCGAAGGTCCAGGCGGTATCGGTGCCGAGCTCGGTGGGTATGCTGAGTTTGCTCAGCAAGGCCTGGGATTCCGCGCTGCGGGGAATGATGAGGGAATCCTTCACGTAGCGCGCGCACATGTTCTCGATGAGCGGGTCCATGTGGCCGGCTTCGCCTCCGTAACCAACGGAGAGCTTGTTCTCCGCCGAGGCGATTCCAAGCGAGCCAATCATCATGGTGGTGAGGGCGTTGGCGAATTTGCTTTTGAACATGGAGCCTTCGCACGCGATCACGCCGTGATTGGCGCGGACTTCTCGGAAGAGGAACGGCGGGAACACATCGGGGAGATGGACCTGGCGCGTGCCCTCAAAATAACCGCGGGTGAGAGCGAAGTTCTGGGTCATGACGCTGAAATCCACGTTCTCCGCGCCAAGAACATGCCGAATCTGACGGAGCGTTTCTTGCACGCGCAGGTCGGACCCGGTATTGCGGTTGCCGTTGTAGCCGGCAAAGAGCAGCTTCAGTTTTTCGCCCGGCGTCCAGCGCTTGCCGAGGCCGAGCATCCAGCCGAAGCGCGTGATCTCAATCAGCGCGCTGACCCAGGCGACGAGGAGAAAGTCCGTCATGCGCGAGACCTCGCAGCGGCGGCGTTTTTTTGCGCACCGGGGTTGGACGGCCAGGGCTTGGAGGGAAAGTGGAATTTATTTTCGCGGCTGTATTTCAGAAGCGGGGCGGCGTACGTGGAAAATTTCGCGGGCGCTTCGTCAAGTTCGGCGACCACGCGCGCATTGTCGAATACCGTATTCCAATCCAGATACGGCCAGAAAACTTTGAGCAGCGAAGCGCCGTAGCCCGCCGCGCCCTTGCGATTCGCGACCCAATTGACAGTGCTGGAAAAAGGCCCGCCCAGCGAGGGCATAAACATGGGCTTCAGCATCCCGCCGGCTTGCGAAATGGCATCCGTCAGTTCGTGGTACGTCTGCGAGCCGGTGCCGGACGACAAATGATAGATGCCATGCGCGGGCGCTTCTTTTTGATGAATGGTCACGATAGCTTTGGCGACATAGTTCGCCGGTACGATATCAATTTTATCTTGAGGACGCAGCGGAAGAACAGGCATCTGCGCCAAAACGTGAAAGGCGTGAACCATGTCGAATTGCGAAGTCTCGGGGCGGCGGCTGTCACCGAGGACGATGGCGGGGCGGAAAATGGTCTTGGGCACGTCGGGCAGAAGCTGATTGGCCATGTGCTCGCAGAATTTCTTGGTGCGAGCGTAGGGATCGTAGTCGGAGCGCGACCAGTCGATGGCGGCGTCTTCGGTGACCACTTCGTTTTTTCTTTTTCCCGCGACGGCCACGGTGGAAACGTGGGAATAGCGGCGCAGGCCGTTGCGATTCTGCGCGCGGCGGGCGAGTTGGATGACTTCGAGCGTGCCTCGCAGGTTGACGTTGAGGCACTGCTTCTCCGATTTGCGGTTCAGCGAAGCGGCGCAGTGAATCAGGGAATCCGTGGTGTCCACCAGCGCGCGGTATTCGTCGTCGGAAAGGCCAAACCGCTCGGCGGTCAGGTCGCCGCGAAAAATGCGCACGCGCATGTTCAAGTATTCGAGGAAGGCGGGAAATTCGAAATGCAGCTGCAGCGAAGTCCAAAGCCGTTCGCGGGCTTCCTGTTCGGATTTCGCGCGAACCAAGAGGTTCAGCGTGTCGCGGTATTCGGCGAGGAGCCCCGCGGCAAGATAACTGCCCAGGTAGCCGGTCGAGCCGGTTACGAAGATCGCCATAGAGGATCGGAGGGCGTGGCGGCCTGGGAGAGCGCGGCCTCGCGCGCGGGTTCGCCGGACCAATCTAACGCGCGCGGCTCGCGCGACTCGAGCGGGCGGCCTTCCATCAGCGGATAGCACCAGCGGCGCAGCGCCGGGATGTGCACGTTGATCCAGTAATCCCACCAGTCGATCGATTCCGGCGCGAAGTCGAAGAGCGCACGCTCCTCGGGCGGCAGCACGGCGGAAAGCAGGCGCGCGTTTTCGCATTCGAAGACGTGCTCATTGTGAAGAATGAAAGGCTCGTAAAGCTCGATGAGCTTTTCGGCGCGGATGAGTTCGCGCTCGGCCCGGGCGAGCGGGGGCTTCTTCATGTGCAGGGAAACGGCTACGCGATTGATGCGGGAGATCACCGCTTTCTGCATCGGAATCGACAGGCGTTCGTAGCGCTGTTTCGAAACCGGAATGGTTTCGAACTTGACCTTCAGCCAACTATCGATGCTTTGCGTGGTCCGGTAATGCTTGCGGTGGGCCAGCCCTGTGAGTTCGATGCTGCGCCCCATATTGACCGGGTTGATGGCCGAAGTCGCCAGTTGGTACAGGCGGGCGTGGCGGCGCGAGACAACTGCTGACGCAATCAGGGTCATTCCGCGGCAGACCATGTCCACGGGAATGACGTCGAGGCATTTCCGCTCGTTCGAAGGGAGCTGGCGGAAATTTGTCCCGAGAAGGTAGGAAAGCGGGCCGGAAGTATTGATGCCTTCGTTCCAGCCGGTGAACGGAGAGCGTTCCGAGCTTTCCACGATCGAGGGGCGCACGATGGCGGTGGGAAGATCGCGGCCGTGTCGCGTGAGGATGGACTCGCCCAAACTCTTCGTGAAAGTGTAAGTATTCGGCCAGCCGAGGTGCTGCGCGCGGCGCAGGCCAACGCGCACGAGCCGGTTGCGCGCCCAGCGCGCGCGGTTGCGTTTTAGCACGCCGTCTAGTTCTGCGGCAGGCGCGGCAGCTTCATTGCCGCTGCGCCCGAGCGCCTGGCGGCGAAGCGCTTTGTCCAGCTCCGGACTTTCCGAGCGTTCTTCGACATGGCGAATCGTCTCGCGGAGCGATTCGACTTCGCGTTCGGCGTCGAACTGCGCATCGCCCGCGGGATTGTAATTCTCCTGCAATTGCTCGGTGACGCGGCCATCGCGCATGCCCACGACGTAGCAGGTGGAAAGATGCATCAGCCCGGCGTGCGCGCACTTACGGAGGAAGCCGAGAAGGTGGACCGCCGAATCGACGTTGGAGGAGAGGGCCTCGCGCAAGTCGGGATTGAAATCGGTCAGGCCTGCGCTGTTGACGATGAGGTCGAGCGATTTGGCCAGCCGCGCTTGCGTGGGTTCGTCCAGCCCCAGGCCCGGCAGGCTCACATCGCCTTCGACCACTTCCACTTTTTGCGCCAGAAATGCGCCGAACTTGCCGCCATGGCTGTCGTGAAGCGTGTCGAAGGCGGGCGATTCTTCGACGATTTTCTCGAAGCGCCGCTGCGCGGAAGTCGTGCGATTGCGGCGGATCAGCAAGGTAATTTTGCCGATGCCGGGAATATTTTCGAGCAGGTCGACCAGCCACACCTTGCCGATAAATCCAGTTACGCCGATGAGCAGCAGGTGCCGGTTCGTCAGGTTCTCCAGCACGGAGAGACGCGCGACCCGCGGAGTTTCCCCGAAGAGCGCAACGGACTTGCCCAACGGAATGGCGGAACGATGCGTCGGTTGCCTGGCGCTCTCCAACTGTTCGGGCTTTCTCGACCATCCCAGTTGTCGCACAAGCTTCTCGCGGGAGATTCGGCCGTTGGCGCCGCCGCTGGCAATCCACGCCAGCGGACCGCGCGGACGCACGATGGGGTCTAGCAGCCGGCCCGTCGCCTTGCCGTCGCGAAATTCGAGACGGTTGGCGATAAACGATTCGACTCCGAAGTGATGCGCCAGCGGCCGCAGCACGTTTTCCAAGAGCTGCCCGACCAGCACGACGCGCTCGCCGTTGCGGACGGCTTCGAGCAAGTTTTCCGCAGCCTCGCGGCGCAATTGCGGCTTCAAGACGTAGTGAAAGTACTCTTCGCCGAGAAGATCCAGGCGATCGCGGCTGACCCCGCGCAGCAGAATGTGCAGGAAGCGCGTGGCAAAGGTGCGGCTAGCAAAATAAGCGAAGGGCCGCGCCAGCACCATGCCGGCCATGCCCGCGCGCCGCGCCCATCGCTCGGCAAAGCTCTGCGCGTTCCAGGTGAAAAAACCGACCGGGCGCATGGCGCCAAGCTCCAGCAGGGAGCCTTCCACCCGCCAATAGGTAACGTTGCCGTTGTTGGCGGGAGCCAAGGAATGATGCGAATTGGATCCGGGTTGCGCCATAGCGGGCTTACGACGAGCGACGGCCCATCCGCCGCGAGGATAGCTCCAGAAAATGATGATGAGTAATGATCTTTCTCACCTTTTGGTCAAGCCGCTCTGTAACGGAATCGCTGCCCGCGTCCTCGTCCAAACCACCTTGTGGACCCTGGCTTTAGCCGGACGCAGGCTGCTTCGGAAAGTGTAAAAGTAGCATTCTTAGCGGCTTACCGCAAGGCAACGCGGCTGGCAAAGGCTCAGTTTCCGATTACCGCTGCCGGCTCAGGTTCTGGTCGGTAACAGGACACCACTTGGGAAGAATGGCTGTGGATGGACAATCTGCTGATCGCCAAGACGGTTTCCAGGCCGACCTCTCCTTCATGCTTGGTGCCGGCTTCGCCGACCCAGATCACGCTGCACTGCTCGGGGTTGGGGATATGTCTTCATCAAGGATAAGTTCGACCACTTGGCCGCGCCTAAGGTTGAAACTTCCACGCAACCGGAAGCCTTCTTTTCGAGGCATCGAGGACTAGGCAGGGGTGTCTCTTCGGCTTGCGGTCCAGATTGATGACCAGGCTGGCACGCCTCTTCGCGACCACCCGCTTCGAGCGGCGGCGGTCGGGAGAAGGAGAACTACTGCGACGTCATCGCAGTTTCAGGGAGTGCTGCATTTTGTGCGAGAAGCGAATCGAGATTGCACCTTAAGCCGGGGCAGACGGCAAAGGTGAGCCCTGTCCAAGAGAGTGTTCTCCCGCTGCGTCTACGGGGGGCTCAAGCGTGGCTTGCGTCATGTTCTCCTCCCATCCTGGGTTTCTCCCTGACTTGCAAATCCGGTATTCACCTTATTTCCTTGGATGTCGGCGCCCGGCAAATTATTCTTGCTTGAGGGTAGCTACTTGAGAGCGGAACCCGCCCCGCGAGAATTTAACCACCCATCATTCAACCCCTCCGATCTTTCTGGTTGGGCTCGATCAGGCGGATCTCGTTCCGTTGGCAGCAACGTAGGAACCTCGATTGATAGCCGCCCCGGTTGGTTCAATCAATGCTTCGAACACAAATGTGGGAAAGTCGCCCCGGATCTTCCGGAAACAGACAGTGGGAAGACCAATGTCGAACGGTTTCAGATAGAAAGACGCCTGCTATTCTGTCAACTAGGAGATTGTGTCCTGGCGAAGTTTCCCCTGCGCGTAGCCCGTCTCTTGGGTAATATTCCCCAGCTTCCCGACGACGAATCTGTCTATAATCAGATGTTTGAACACTTGTTAAAAGGTAAGTTCGACGCCGTTCATCTGGACTCCGTGAACCCCCACACTCTGTTGTGGAATTACCTGCAAAGCAGCCCGCTGATTCAAGAGTCTTTCCACTTCTACAGCCAACAGGGGCCTCTGCCACACTGGTTGATCCGCCTCGACGGCTCGTTCACCGACTACATGAACCGATTTTCTCCAAAGACGCGAAAGAACCGGTTTCGGGAAATCAAAATACTGCGAAAGCTCGGAGACGTGAAACTGATTCGCGTGACCGACGCCCCCGCAATAGACGACTTCTTGAGCGTAGCGTACAACATTTCTCAGAAGACCCTGCAATTTAAGCGCTTCGGCTGGAGTATCGCTGCCCGCGATCCGTGTTTGCTGAAAAACGAAATGTTGCGTCTGGCGCAGCAAGGATGGTTGCGCTCTTACCTGCTTACATGCGGCAACGTGCCTTGCTCTTTTATCCTGGGTGAGCAGAGTGGCTCCAGATTTCACCCGGTCGCTGCTGGAGTGGATCCCGCTTGGAGGGACTACAGCGCCGGCACAGTTCTTCTCCTGTTCGTTCTGGAAGATCTCTTTAAAGAGAATCCGCCGGAATTCTATGATCTTGGAGCCTGCGCGAAGGACAAAGAGCACTTGGCGACCCACAGCTATCTTGAAGCCAGTGTTTGGCTGTTCCGCCGTCGGCCCTACGCTGCACTGGCGAGCAACGCGTATCGTACATGCAGCCTTATATCTAAGGTCGGAGGCGCTGCATTACAGCGGCTTGGCTTGAAGGGAAAAGCGAAACGCCTGATGCGCCGCATCGACCTTGTCATAGCACGAGGGCAGTAGAAAGCTATATCGGTTTGCCATTTGGTGAGTCTCGCCTGCCTCTTTTCTTAAACGAGACGTCTGCTTCGAGTCTACAGGTTGAGTCTAGAAGTTGAGCCCAGAAGTTGAATGAAGCATAAATCCTGAAGAATAAAGCGGTTCTTTTCGATTGTTGTCTAGGCTGGCAGTATAAATGCTGCAGAGTTGTGCCCGGTCAGTCGCATTACCGGAAACTGACAAGCGTCCAAGCTCGCGGCGGCATCGCTGCCCTGAGCGGAAGCCCGCTGATGAATAAAAGGTAGAGAGGGCAGCATAATGTGCCTCTACACGCCCCAGCCGTAGCGCTCGGCATGCTCGAAAGTTCGCTGCATCTCTTCGCGCAGGATTTCGGTGAAGACCGAGCCGCCCACGGCGCGCGCGCCTGGCTCCGTGATGTCGGGCGTGCGATAGCCGCCAGCGAGGACGCGTTGCAGCGACTGCTCGACCCAATCGGCTTCCAACGAAAGCCCGAAAGCGTCTCGCAACATCATCGTGGCGCTCAGAATCGAGCCAATCGGATTAGCAGAGTCTGTCCCGGCCAGCGAAGGCGCCGAACCGTGAATGGGCTCAAAAAGCGGCGCGGAGGAGCCGAAGCTGGCCGAAGGAATCAGCCCAATCGAGCCGACCAGCGCCGCCGCGCCATCGCTCAAAATATCGCCGAACATGTTGCTGCTCAGCAGCACATCGAATTGCGCCGGGCGCAGCGTCAATTGCATCGCGGCATTGTCTACATACATGTGCTCGAGTTTCACCGCAGGATAGACCCCGCTCATGGCTGTAACGGTGCGGCGCCAGAGCTGCGAGCTGTTCAGCACGTTGGCTTTGTCCACCGAGCACAGCCGCCGCGAGCGGTTCTCCGCGCGCGCATAGGCAAACGTGGCGATGCGCTCGATCTCCGGCGTCGCATACGACTCCGTATCCCAAGCGCGCTCCACGCCCTTTTCGGTGCTGTGCCCGCGCTCGCCAAAATACATTCCGCCGGCTAGCTCGCGCACAATTTCAAGATCCAGGTCCCCCAGCCGGTCCGCCTTCAAAGGCGAAATTCCTCCCAGCGGCTCGAGGAGTTTCACCGGACGAACGTTGACGTACAGCCCCAGCCCTTTGCGCAAATCGAGTAGTCCACTCTCCGGGCGCTTCCCGACGGGCAGCGCATCCCATTTCGGCCCGCCAACCGCCCCTAAAAATACGGCATCCGCCTTGCGGCAGGCCTCCAGCGTGTCGTTAGGAAGCGGTGTCCCAGCGGCATCGATGGCCGCGCCGCCAATCGGAAATTCCTCGAACTCAAACTGGTGACTAAACTCCTGCGCCGATTCACGCAGGATGGCAGCGGCCGCCCGCGTCACTTCCGGGCCGATGCCGTCTCCCGGCAGCAGCACAATGGTCTTCTTCATGGTGGTCCCCGTACCGAAACAGAATTCTGGCAAGCCGCGCAGCGCGGCAAGGTACAAAATAGCGCTTTTCTGGCGTGGCAATCTCTTCTTTAGCAGCCGAAAAGTTCAGGCGGCCGGTGTCGATTCGGCGGCCATCGCCGCGGACCGCCGCCGGATCACCTCGTGCGCGATGGCGACAATGTCCCGCGAGCGGACCTGCTTGGACTGATCCGCCAGCGCCGTCACCCGGCTGTAAACTTCCGCAAGCTCCGTGTCGCTCGCCTCGTAACCCAGGTCATGCAGCGTCAAGCGCAGCGCGTTGCGCCCGGAATGCTTTCCGAGCACCAGGGACCGCGCCGGCACCCCGACGGACTGAGGCGTCATGATCTCGTACGTCAGCGGGTTCTTGATGATGCCATCCTGGTGAATTCCCGCTTCGTGTGCGAAGGCGTTCGCTCCCACAACCGCCTTGTTCGGCGCCACCTGCGCTCCCGTAATTTCAGTAAGCATCCGGCTCGTAGGAAAAAGTTCTTCCAGCCGAATGCCCGTCGTAACACCGAAGCTGTCCTTGCGTACCGCCAGCGCCACTACGACTTCTTCCAGCGAGGCATTTCCCGCGCGTTCACCGATGCCGTTGATGGTGCACTCGATCTGGCGGACCCCCGCGCGAATCGCCGCCAGCGAGTTCGCCACCGCCATTCCCAGATCGTCGTGGCAATGCGCGCTGAGCGTAATCCCCTGCGCATCCCCCAGGTATTCGCGAACTCTAGTGAACATTGCTCCGTACTCTTCCGGCACCGCATATCCCACCGTATCCGGCAAGTTCAGGACCGTCGCGCCCGCATCTACGGCCACGCGGCACACCTGGCACAGAAAATCGATATCCGTTCGCCCCGCATCCTCGGCGGAGAACTCTATTTCCCCCACATGCTGCCGGCCGTAGCGAATCATCGAGCCGATGGCTTCCAGCGCCTGCTCGCGGCTGATCTTGAGCTTCACCTGCAGGTGCAGGTCGGAGGTCGCAAGAAAAACGTGGAGTCTTGGAGCGGCGGCCGGCTTCAGAGCCTCAATGGCCGCGCTCACATCTTCTTTTCTCGCGCGCGCCAACGCCGCAATCGGCACGCCGCGAACTTCCTGCGCGACTTTCTTGACCGCTTCCAGGTCGCCTCGCGACGCAATCGGGAATCCCGCTTCAATCACATCCACATTCAGCGCCGCAAGCTGGCGCGCCATGCGGATCTTCTCCCCGGTGTTCATCGAGAAGCCCGGCGACTGTTCGCCGTCACGGAGCGTAGTGTCGAAAATCCGTACGAGGTCCATAGGGTCCCCCATACTCTAGTAACGCACGGGAGGCACCCCGCGGTCCAATTTATCTTTATTCTGCTTTTGATAATAATGCCTTATACTGCCTGCCGAAGGAGGACTCCTTGGATCTCGGGGAATTGCAGGTTTTTCTGATGGTCGCGAAAGAGGGCAGCTTTTCCCGCGCCGCCGAACGCCTGTACCGCACACAGCCCGCCATCAGCCTGGGCATCCGCAAGCTGGAGGACTCCCTCGGCCAGCCCCTTTTCGTCCGCGGAGCGCGTCCGGTCCGCCTTACCGATGCAGGCACGCTTCTGAAGGACTACGCCGAGCGCCTCATTAACCTCCGCGATGAAGCGAAAAAAGGCCTCTCCGAACTGGAGGGCTTGAAGCGCGGCGAACTCTCCCTCGGCGTAAACGAGAGCTCCATCCACGCACTCCTCCCCGCCCTCGCCCAATTCCGCGAAAACCATCCGGGCGTCCAGGTGCGCGTCCACCGCATGCTTTCGCGGGACATCCCCCATGAGGTCCTGAACTACCGCCTCGATCTCGGCGCCATCTCCTACGTACCCCGCGATGCCCAGCTCCTGGCCACGGAAATCCGCAAAGATGAGCTGACCCTCGTCGTGCCCCCCAAGCATGTCCTCGCGAAAAAGCGCGAAGTCGATGTCGCCGAGCTCGGCGATGAAAACTTCATCGCCCACAGCGTGGAATCCCCCTTTCGCCGCCGAGTCATCGAGCTGTTTGCCAGACATCGCACCGCCCTCAACATGCCTATCGAAATGCCCACCATCGAGAGCATCAAGCGCTTCGTGCAAATGGGCATGGGCGTGGCCATCGTCCCGCGCATGTGCGTGCACTGGGAAATCGAGCACGGCTGGATGAAGGAAGTAAAAATCCGCCAATTGAACATGCCGCGTCACGTCTATCTTGTTTCGCGGCGTGGCGCGCGCCTCCCCCACGCCGCCAATGAGCTCATGCGCATCCTTCGCGAAGAGTGAAATCTCGCCGCGCTTGTTTTTTCCGGGAAAGTTTCTTCCATGTCAGATATGATTTGATCTGCAGCTTCTTGAATTTTTCAAAGGTAGGAGTGCTTGCTTGACCAGCGGACTCGCCATCCTGACCATCGGATTCTTCCTCGGCACGCGCCATGCCACCGACCCGGACCACGTGATCGCCGTGTCTACCATCGTCAGCCGCGAGCGCTCTATTGCCAAAGCCGGCCTTATCGGCGTCCTCTGGGGCTGCGGTCACACCTTAACCATCGTCATCGTCGGCGCGGCCATCATCTTATTCGGTCTGGCCATTCCGGCGCGCGCCGGCCTGACCATGGAATTTTCCGTCGGCCTGATGCTGATTCTGCTCGGCCTGCTCAACCTCACCGGCGCCATGCAATGGCTCACCGAAAAATTTTCCCCGGCCCACCCGCCCGTGATCGCGGAACACGCCCACCTCCACGAGCACGGCTCCCGCGTCCATTTTCACTGGCATTCTCATGCCCCGGCCGCCGAACATCACGGCGCCAGCTTCGCGCCGCCGGGTTGGCTGCGCCGGCCATTTGCGCGTTTGGGGCTTTTTCACGCCTTGCGCCCTTTGTTCGTTGGCATCGTCCACGGCCTGGCGGGTTCCGCCGCGGTCGCTCTGCTGGTGCTGAGCACCATCCGTGATCCCAGATGGGCGCTTCTCTACCTGCTGATTTTCGGCGTCGGCACCGTCGCCGGAATGATGCTCATCACCGTCGCGCTGGCCCTGCCATTTTCTTTTGCTAGTTCACGGTTTGCCTGGCTCCATCGCGGCTTCGTGGTTGGATCGGGTCTCCTCAGCCTGGGCTTCGGGCTGTTTGTTTGTTACCGAATCGGTTTCGCTGCCGGCCTCTTCACCAGCCATCCCCATTGGACTCCCAGCTAGCCCTCACACCCCGCGATCCCGTTTCCCCGGCAAGCACATGATCACAGCCAGCGTCGTCACGCTATTTCACCGCGGAGATACGATAGATCACCCCGGCCCCGTCGTCCGAAACCAGTAGTGATCCATCCGGCGCAACCGTCACGCCGACGGGCCGTCCCAAAACGTCAGGCTTGCTCGCATCCGGCACCAGTCCCGTCAGGAACGGAACAGGATCCGCCGACGGTTTGCCACCCTTAAACGCCACAAACGCAATCTGGTATCCCGAGCGCGTCGCCCGGTTCCACGAACCATGTTCGGCCACGAACGCGCCCCCCCAATAACTCCGCGGAAATTGTTTCCCGGTATAGAACGCAAACTGTAAGGGCGCCACGTGCGCGCCAAGCAATACGTCCGGAATGATCGCGCGCGCCACCAGCTCCGGCTTCTGCGGCTTCACCCGCGGATCCACGTTGTCCCCGATGTAGCTGTACGGCCAGCCGTAGAATCCGCCGTCCTTCAGCGACGTGAAATAATCGGGAGGCAAGTCGTCTCCCAGTTCGTCGCGCTCGTTGACGGCCGTCCATACTTCTCCCGTGAGCGGTTCGAGTGCCAGCCCCACCGGATTCCGCAATCCCGTGGCGTACAGCCGCGCGTTCTTGCCGTCGGGATCGCAGATGGTCACCGCCGCGCGGCGCAGATTCTCGCCGGTATCAATATTCGACGCGGAGCCCACGCCGACGAAGAGGTGCTTCCCATCGGTGGAAAATGCCAGCGATCGCGTGTCATGTCCGCCCGATGGCAAATCCAGCAGGTGCTCTTTCTCGCCGAGCCGGTTCGACGTCTTCGGGTCGTAGCGAAAACGCGCCACTTCGTTCATGTTCCCGACGTAGACGTAGTCTTCTCGGAAAGCGATCCCAAACGGCCGCCGCATGCCGCTCGCAAACACTTTCCGTTCCTGCGCCGCGCCGGTATGTTGCAGGTCGCGCAAAATGATGATCTCGCCCGCTCCGGTATCCGCTAGAAAAATATCCCCGTTCGGAGCCACTGTTAACCACCGCGGATACTTGAAATCTGCCGCAAAGACATTCACGCGAAATCCCGGCGGCACCGTAGGCAGGAATCCCGCCGGAGGCTTCGCATTCCGCGGTCCATTGCCTGCGGAATTGGTCGCGAACGGCGCCGGTAGCCTTGGCTTCCGCCCGTGCGTGAGTTGCGCCGCCGCCAGGTAGGGCAGAGATAATGTCAAAGCTAAAACAAGACTGTTTCGTGCGTGCATGAAAGGACCCTCTCAAGAAATACGTTCACTATTCCCTTTTCTATGATGCCCGAGGCCAACGCCCCGTTCCAAATGCCGCCGGTTCGCCGAAGCGGCGCAGATCAATGCGTGGGGAGATGCCTGACCACGGCTACTGTTACCCATCCGATCCGCGTCGATCCGCATCCAATGAGGAGAGAAAGAGTAACTTTAAACTGTTCGATTCGGAGATCAGCCATGCAGAGCCCCTATATTGGCCGCGGCATCGCCATTGTCGTGATTGTCGGCCTCGTCGCCTGGACGGCAATTCGTGCCCTCGGCTCAAGGCCTCCCGAAACTCCCAAGCTACCCTTCCCCGCCCCGGCCATTGATGAGCCGTTGGCCGCCGTCAGGAGTCAGCAAACCGCGGTTTTTGCGGGAGGCTGCTTTTGGGGCGTCCAGGCGGTCTTCGAACACCTCAAGGGAGTTTCTTCGGCGACTTCCGGCTACGCCGGCGGTTACGTCAAGTCGCCTTCCTACGAAACCGTGAGCATGGGCGTCACTGGCCATGCCGAAACCGTCAGCATAACTTACGATCCGTCTCAAATTACTTACGGACGGCTCTTGATGGTTTTTTTCTCCGTCGCGCACGATCCCACGCAATGGAACCGCCAGGGTCCGGACACCGGCTCCCAGTAGCGCTCCGCGATTTTTTACACCAGTGCCGAGCAGAAGCGCATCGCTCAGGCCTACATCGCGCAGCTCGATAACGCGAAAGTGTACTCCCGGCCCGTCGTCACGAAAGTCGAGCCCCTCCGCGGATTCTACCCTGCGGAGGGCTACCATCAGGACTACCTCAAGAACAATCCCGATAATCCTTACGTTGTGTACAACGACCTGCCCAAGCTGGAAAACTTGAAAAAAGATTTCCCAAACCTCTATCGTCCGTAAGCTCCAGGAAACTTTCTTCCGCCGCGATCCAATGTTCGGGAAACTATTCCTAATTCTCGTCTGGAACGGATTTCAGCTGGAACATCGCTCGCATCATGGCTATCTATTTGAGGACAAGTAGTTACATCCCCATCGGGCTTGCGTTAGATTGATACGGGGCGTCTTTCTGAGAGTGTCCGAAATTCTAGGCTACAATTCACCGTAAGGAGAACGATGATGAAACCTCTCGCTTGTGCCGCGCTGTTTCTGTCGGCAGCAGGTCTGGTCTGTGTGCAGAACACCCATGCTCGTGCCGCCGCAAAGCCCGTCACCGTGGACATCAAGAATGCGCAAGGCCAGAGTATCGGCACCGCGACACTGACGCCCGCGCCCAAGGGAGTCAAAATCAACATTGATATCAAGAATCTTCCGCCGGGCGAACATTCCATTCACATCCATCAGGTCGCCAAGTGCGAGCCTCCCGACTTCAAATCCGCCGGTCCTCATTTTGGCGGTGGGGGCCACACGCATGAAGGCATGAGTATGGGTACGCCCGCCGGCGACATCCCGGACTTCGCGCTGATTGTGTCCGCCGACGGCACAGCTCACGCCAGCACCATCGCGCCGAACGTGACCCTAGGCACGGACGAAAACTCCGTCTTCAGCAATGGCGGGACCTCTATTGTCATTCACGCCGTCGCCGGAGGCACTGGCACGGGCGCTCCGCCGCGCATCGCCTGCGGTGTCATCACCAAACCGGAATAAATCCGGCACGCGGCCTTTTCTCGTTCTATTTCTTGTCGGGACGCTCGGTCACCGCCTTGACAGCGGCGCCCGGAAGTGCTGTCTTCGCGCCGCCGGCCGCTTCACCGACGATTAGAGAGTTCAGGTTCGGATAGCTGTAAATCGTCGGCGCGTGATTTTGCATCAGCCTCCCGGTGTCGGCCGTGGGCCCGTAATTGCTGTGCAAATCACGCCCAAGCATCCGCAGCATGGCCATCTGCTGGCCGCGATGGTGTGCGGTGTGCGCGATTCTTCGCACCATTACCCACGCGTGCGATCGCTGCACGTCAAAAAATTTCGTTTCCGATTGCCACCACGCATCATCCTTCCCCTTCAGTGCCGCCAGCCGTTTCCCGCTGTCCTCCGCGTAACGTTTGATGAATTCCAATCGCGTTTCCGTCGCCGGTAATGGCGGCGCGTTGACGTCAATTTCCAGCATGCCGGTGAACCAAAGATTCTAGCGGCTGCATCCCCGCTGGCCAATACTCTTGCCGCGGACGGTTCGTGTGCCGCGGCTGCACGGGTTTCCGGAAAATCTCTTCTCCCCAAAATGAAATGGATGAACGAGCCCGCCTCCGCGAAACAGTCCAGCAACACGCTTGTCGTAACCACAAAAGCCAAGACGAATTTCCGGCGGAAGACTTTCTATGACTACGTAACCGACAGCGGCCACTTTTTCTTTCTGCCGGTTGCCGGGGATTTCACGCTCGAAAGCCGCGTCGCCGGAAAATACACTGCGCTTTACGTGGCGCGTCGTTCGCAAAGGCTCTTCGGTTGAGGTTCTCTATTCTCTGGACGGCAAAAATTTCACTTCGACGCGCCTCGGCTATCTGCCTTTGCAGGCCAGCGTGGACACCGGCATCATGTGCTGCTCTCCCGAAGGCAATGGCTTCGAGTGCACCTTCGATGAAATCCGCTTGGGACACTAGTTTGCACGACCTCGGAAGGCTGGCGGGCCACGCCGATCGTTGGGCATCTGAATCTGTTGACACCGACGGCGTCCTGCGGTATCTACTCAGGGACGCGTACTGTCCCTGCCACCGCTCCGCTCCCCGTTTCCAGTGCGCGCACGTCCAATACAATTAGGAGGCCGTTATGCCAAA
>Ga0210400_10000387_pt1 | contig 50216 bp, 41 predicted proteins | sample IncBWH26MmetaG_FD_155456 | JGI IMG/M metagenome (GOLD analysis project Ga0210400, IMG submission 155456) | Forest soil microbial communities from Barre Woods Harvard Forest LTER site, Petersham, Massachusetts, United States - Inc-BW-H-26-M | ecosystem: Environmental > Terrestrial > Soil >...
TTCAGCGCGGCAGCGGCCGGTTCGATGCGTTCCGATGCGCGCTGGATTCCGGCGGCTTCTCCAGCAGCGAATGCCTGCTGGTAGGCGGCCTGTGCCTGCGCATCCATGTCGCGCTGCATGTTTTCGGCCTGCACGCCAGCCGGCTGAATCTGCGGCTCGGGCGATCGTGCAAAATTCGCGCGACGCCGGTCGGGCGGACGCCAGGCGGTTGCGCCTGCCGATCGAGTGTCGCCAGGACGGATCAGCCTAGACGACATATTGCTCTCCCGCGCTGCCCTTCAGACTGATGACACCGTCGGATTCGAGCTGCCGGACCACCGCGATCATCTGCTGCTGCGCCGCTTCCACTTCCTTGATCTTGATGGGCCCCAGCGCGTCCATATCCTCCTTCAGCATTTCCGAACCGCGCTGGCTCATCGCCTGCAGCATGTGATTCTTCATCTGATCGCTGGTCCCCTTGAGTGCAACGGTGAGAATTTTCTTGTCGACTTTAGCCAGGAGTTCCTTTACCGAGTTCACATCCAGCAGCAGGAGGTCCTCGAACACGAACATCAGGTGACGGACGGTCTGGCCCAGGGCGGGGTTGTCGCGCTCGATGCTTTCGAGAATCTCCATGCTGGAGGTCGAATCCAGGCGGTTGAGCATTTCCGCGACAGCGCTAACGCCGCCGTAGGCTTCGCGGCTCATCTCGCCCAGCGATTTGAGTTTGGCGCCGATCACGCCGGCGATACGCGTGACGATCTCCGGCGAGATCTCGTCCAGGCTGGCCATCCGCAGGGCTACATCGGAGCGGATTTCCGCGGGCAATGACGACAGGAGCCCCGCCGCTTGCGACGGGTTGAGGTGCGACAGGATCAGGGCGATGGTCTGGGGATGCTCGTGATGTATGAATTTCGCTAGCTGCTGCGGATCAGTTTTTTGCAGCGCGTCGAAGCTGAGGGTTTCGCTGGAGAGCGTCTTGATCAGGCGATCGTAGATTCTGCGTCCTTCCTCGCCTCCAAAAGCGTTCACCAGCACTTTGCGCGCGTACTCGACGCCGCCCTTGATAACGTAATCGTGGGCCACCGACATCTGGTAGAACTCTTCCAGCACGCCTTCGGCTTCCTCCGGCGCAAGCATCTGGACGCGGGCGATCTCGCGCGTGATCTGCTGCACCTCATTCTCGTCAAGCTGGCGAAGAATGGTGCTGGAGGCGTCCTGGCCGATCATGATCATCAGGATCGCGGCCTTGCGGATGCCGGGGAGAGCTTCCGATTTGCTGTCGCCGATCCTAACCATTCAGCCAAGTCCTGACGACGCTAGCGAGCCCGTCGGCGTCCGTCTTGGCTTCGGTGGCGATGTGCTTCACCAGCACTTCGGTCTTCTTGGTCTTCACCACCGGGATCTTCAAGGCCATCAAAGCTTCCACTTCCTGGCGCGCATTTTCAGCGTGCTGTTCGGCCATGCGGCCCTCGATTTGCCTTTGCAGGTCATCGGGCGAAGTGGGTGTGGATTTGGCGCCGGCTGCAAGCGACGCAGCCGCGTTCATTTCGGCTGCGCCGGCCGCTTTGCTGCGACGGTGGAACAGTACGAATCCGACGATCAACGCAAGTAAAACTCCGGCTCCGATTCCGCCGAACATCAACGTATTCTTTTGCAGCCACTTGGGAAGTGCCACGACGGGTGGCACGGCGGGCTGGCCGGAAGCCGGCGCGGAGAATCCCAGGGGCTCGGCAGTAAGCGTCGCTTCGAACGGAAACGCCTCGACTACTAATTCATCGCCGCGCTTGGTGTCCAACCCAGCGGCGGCGGCAACCACATCGTGAATCACTTTCAACTTTTCGGGTGACGGCGGATCGACGATGCGCTTGGAGTTCTCCCAGCGCAGCGTGTGGTCCACCAGAACGGACAGCGAGAGGCGCTTCACGGTCCCTTGCGGAAGACGCGTATGCTTCACTACGCGGCTGGTCTGATAGGTAATGTTCTCGGTGTGGCGCGCGTAGTTACTGGCCCCGGTGGTGGGCCGTGAAATGGGACGGGGAAGGGCCGACGGAGTCCCCGGAATGCCCGCCGCAGTGGCGTGCGCGGGTCCATCTTCGCTGGTCTGGGACGACGCCATCACCGATTTTTGCGGATCGTAAACTTCCTCGCTCTGCTCGCCGCTGGTCAGGTCGACGTCCGCGGAAACGCCCGCCCGAAAGTGTTCCGCGCCGAGCAAGGGCTCCAGTGTCGCGGTGATCTTGTTTTGCAAGTCTCGCTCCACGCTCTTGCGATAGTCCAGCGCAGCCTCGGTCGTATCGGCGTCGGCCCCAGCGGCGCGGGAGCGGTTCAGAAGATTGCCGTTGGTATCGACCAGAGAAACCTGTTCGGGAGCCAATCCGGGAACCGCGCTTGCGGTGAGCTGGCAGATGGCGGCGATGTTCTGCGGAGCGAGTGCCGCGGCGTGCCGCAGCTTCACCAGCACGCTGGCTTTGGCGGCCTGACGCGATTCGGTGTACAGAGAATCCTTGGCCAGCGTGACGTGTACGCGCGCCAGCTCCACTTCGCGAATCGACATGATGCTGCGTTCGAGCTCGCCTTCGATGGCGCGATGATAGTTGACCTGTTCGGCGAATTCGCTCGCCCCGAAGTTGGCTTTATCGAACAACTCGAACCCGATCCGGCCGGATTTGGGGAGCCCTGCGGAAGCCATCTCGATGCGTAGTTCAGCCACGCTCCCCGACGGCACCAGGATGGTGGAGCCATTGTCCGCCAGTCGATATTCGGCTCCGGCTTCGCGGAGTTTGGTGAGCAGCGGCCCAGCGTCCTCGGCGGCGACGCCGGTGAACAGGGGCTTGAAGTCGCGCTCCTGGTTCCAATGCGCCAGGGTCGCGATCGCGCCGACGACAGCCAGCGTCGCTGCTGCGATCCAGATCATCTGGGCCGCGGTCAGTCTTCGAGCGAGTTGAGTAAGTTGGTTCACGTTGAAGATGTGGACTCAGGCTGAGAGCAGAGTGTGCCTGCGTTTCTATATCTGCATTTGCATCACTTGCTGATACGCCGTGACAATCTTGTTCCGCACTTGCATGAAGAGTTGAAATGAAAGCTCGGCCTGCTGCGCCGTTATTGCGACGTGGTGCAGTTCCTCGCCTTCACCGGAGAGAAAACGTTCGATACTGGCCTGTGCATTCTGCTGAAAGCTCTCCACTTTACCTACCGCGTCGGCGAACGCGGATTGAAATGCGCCTCCGCTCGCGGCCGATGGCAGCGCCGGGAGAGCCGGCGGCACGATCGGCGGTATGGTCAGACTTGTGGGAAGAATCGGTAGGGCCATGGTGTTACCTCATGATGTCGATCGAGCGCGTGATCATGTCCTTTACAGAAGAGATGGCCGCGATGTTGGCCTGATACGACCGCGAAGCGCTCAGCAGATCGACCATGTCTTCGGCCGGATTCATTTTCGGAAATGCCACGTACCCGGTGGCATCGGCATCGGGATGCCCGGGCATGTAGCGGCGCTCCGGCGGGCCGGCGTCTTGAATCACATCGGCGACCGCGACGCCGGTGCCGATTTCGTTCTGAAAGACCGCCGAAAAAGGCGAGACTTGCGAATCGGTGGAGAACACCACGTCCTTGCGGCGATACGGGCCGCCTTCGGGTGTGCGCGTGGTTTCCGAATTCGCCATGTTTTCAACCAGAAGCTCGGCTCGCGTGCGCTGCGCCGACATTCCGGATGAACTGACCTGGAGTGAAGAGAAGAGACTCATGCGGCACCGCCTCCCTGGATGGCTTCCAGTACCGTTTTCAACTGCGACTTCACCAAAACGGAAGCCATATTGAAACGCATCTGGTTTTCGGAGAGCAGGCGAGCCTCGCGATCGAGATTCACATTGTTGCCATCGGTTTTTTCCGGCAGGCCCTGCGCTTGGATCACCTGCGGCTGCTCGCCTTTCGTCAAAGTCATGAACTCGAATTGAAAATCAACATCTTGCGTCTTATAGCCGGGTGTGTCGGCGTTCGCGATGTTGGAGGCGACCAGTTTTTGGCGAGCGCTCAAGAGATCCATGTACCGCTCGATATGGGATGTGAGAGCTTCCAGCATGCAAGCTTAATTGCAACTTGCTGGCCAGTGTCCCTGCACCTCTTGCGTCTCCGCAAAAGGCGCAGACGAGGTTACTGCGAAATTCGAACCTTTACCGGATTACTGCTTATGTCATTCACCTTGAGGGTTAAGGTCTGGGTCCCGGAAGGTGTTCCATTTGCGACCATTGCGTTCACCTGGTTCAATCCGGGAATGATGGTCGGGCCTGCATAGCTGACCGGTGCGTCCACTCCAGCGATCTGAACCGTCGCGTTCGGAGAGCTTCCGAGACCGGTGCAGTATATGGATATGTAGGTTCCCGGAGACGCGGGGTGAACTTCGGTCACATCAGCTGTACCGGCGATGAGGATTGCTCCGTAGCCGGTGGCTGCATCGGCGAAAATCCCCGGTGCGACGGCATCGAAGGAGACGCTCAGTGGATCCGAAACGCCGTTCAGAGTCTGCACAACAATGGATGCGGGACCAGGCGGCAAATCAGCCGGCGCGATGAAGTTAATCCATGAGTCAGAAACGGAATAGAGCTGCGCCGGCGATCCGTTGATCAGGACTTGCACGCCTGCGAGCGTAGGCGGAAACGGAACGCTGGCGACACCCGACGCTCCGCCGGCTAGATTCGCTCCGCCGAGCGCGACGAACGATCCCGGCGCGATTTTAGGCGAGAATGACGCGCTGTTGGCCGCGGCGGAAACCACCGGACGTCCAAAGGGAGTGATCTGAACCGAACTGCCGCCATCGATGGATACGGTCAGAATATGGGAAGCGCCGGGAACCCATTTGAAGGTCGCCTGACCATGTTCGTCGGTAATTGACGAAGCCGGTCCGACGCTGCCCTGATCGGCAACCGTAGCCGTGAGGTGCATTCCGGAATACGGCAAGTGGTTCGCGTCTACCGCGCGCACGACCACGGCGTTCGGATCGCTACTGACGGCGATAGCCTGGATCGCAGAAATCGACGCGATTACCTGTACGCGTGCGACCGCCGTTTCATACGCGGGATCGGACGGGGTCGCGGAAACTTCTTCGACGCCGGCGGTCTTGCCGGTGATTGGGAAAGTCGCGCGCGTAGCGCCCGCCTGAATCGTCACAGCTGCCGGTACCGACAAGAATCCTTGGGGAGCGGTCAAGGTGAAGGTGAGTGCGCTCGCCGGCGGACTAGCTAGCTCAATTGCGGCCGTTCCAGGCACTCCTGCAGCTACGCCGGCCGCCGGGGCGAGCGAGAGCGCGACACTTCGACGCAACGAAGTATCCGCCGAAGCAAGCCCGCCGCTCGCGGACGCAAATAGAGACTCGAATCCGTTGCGGTAGCGATCCACTTGGGCGACGTCGGACGGCGCAGGCTGCGATCCCGCGGGGACAATCAGCACCATGGCGAAACGATAGCGCCGCTGCGCCACGGTCGAATCCGGGATGCGCGGGCCGGCGGCCTTGACGATGTCCGCGATGCCGATGTCCAGACGAGTGCCGTCGAAGGCGACTCCAATTTGCGGCGGACGCGTCTGGTTCTGAATGGAATTGAGAACGGCGAAACCTGGCGGCACCTGGTCGGGCGGCAGAAATCCCATCAGGTATTGATCGAGAGCGGAATAACCAGCAACCGTCGCAGTAGTTACGAAGCGCGGCGATACAGATGGACCCTGATCCTGAATGCGGTTTCCTTCCAGGAACGACGCATCGGAGTTGAAGGTGAACGCCCAATGGACCAGCGCGCGTCCCAGCATAGGAGGAGTTGCCGCTGGATTCGCCGGATCCGGAACGCTGACCAGCGCGAGATAGAGGTGGCCGGTTTCGTGGCCCAGAATCGTGAGCGGCGTGTCGCCGGTAACGGCGCGGGCGGGAACGATCGCATTCGGATTGGGCGGATATTGGCTCAGAGGGCCGAGATTCAATACCGCTTGCAGGCTGCGTGGCGAACCGTATTCGCTTCCGTAATCGTAAATCGTGTCGCCATAGCCTTTGCCGCTGGATCGGACGGTCGATTCATAGGCGACGACTCCGGGTCCGGCAACGACGTTCTCCGCGTTGTAGAAGACCAGGTAGTCGTACGCATCGTCATGCGTCTGATAGAACTTCCGGGCGGCGCTGACGATGTCCACGGCGTTGGATCCAGAAAAGATCTCGGCAACGCCGGCGGGAAATGGTCCGGCGACGGTGGTCGAAAAATCCACCAACGGGAGGGTGGCCTGCTTGCCTGCGGAAATTCCTACGACCGCGTCGGCGACATTCATCGAATGATAGGCGATCTGGATGCGGCCGTCCGGATATAGCCGCACCTGAAAAGTCTGGCGCGCGGAGGACCCATACAAAGGAACTTGCGACCAGGTGGCCACGAATCGTCCCGGCTCGGCGAGAATGCGGACGCCGTCGACGGACTGCGATGGATCGAGGTCGGTGAACAGCGGGGCAATCGCCGGTAACGAGGCCACGAAGTATCCGAAAGAGCCGTTCGCGGAATCGTCACCCGCCGTGAAGCTAAGAAATCCGTTGGAATTGACCCAGATCTGCTGGTATGTAGCGCCGAAAAACGTGAAGCTGAAAGGAAGCGCTAACTGGCGCGTGTCATCGTCGCCGAAATTGGCGATGAGCGCGCCCGCGGCGGATGCAGCGGAGTCGAATGAATCGCCACTGGTTTGCAGTGTGTATCCACCGCTAGCCGGTGTAAAGGAAATCGTTTTGTTGTCGATGGTGAACGGATTGAGACGATCGATGACACCGTCTGCATCGTCGATGACGGCGATCTGGCCTACGTCCTGATTGGTCTGGGTAGTCGCCGCAGAAAGCTTTAGCCGGGCGCGCGTGGCTGCGTGTTGGCGATGCAGAAACACTTCCTGATGCGCACGTGCGGCGTAGGATCCACATTGATCCTGGGGCGGTTTAGCTGCGAATGAGCAGAGGGCGGCAAGAAGAAGGAGCCAACAGCGCGTGCCCATGGTGTCAGGTCTATTTTATTCCGGCCAGGAGAGCATTTTGCCGGGAAGCGGTCGAATGCAATTCGTACTCCAGGCTATTCGGAAATTCTCTAGATATTGATGAGACGGGCATTGAGGCAAACTCACGATGACGATCGCAGAATCCGGATGGGCTTTCAAGGCGCTTGCTGCGGATTCAGCGAAACGACGGTCGCGAGTAAGCAAGCAGGCGAACCTGGCATTCACCGCCGCGGTAAGTAAATCACCGTTGACCAGAGTCTCCCAACCGCGGGTGATCGCCGACTCTGCGACGATCCCGAACTCGCCCAGAAGGGCGGCAAGATGCACATCCATGTTGGCGTCAAGCAGCCACATGGACTGAGGCGGTCACCTCCGCTGCAACCTTCAGTACTTCAGGAAGCGCCTCGTGGGGAAATGTCCGTCTGAAACTTTCGTCGATGTCGGCCAACGTCATTCCGTTAGCGAGGCATTCGAGAATTAACGCGACCGACAACCGAGTTCCACGAATGGCAAGCGAACCGCCAAGCAATCGTGGATCGGCGATGATCCATCGATAGTCTTTGTAAGCTCTTAACTCGTCCACGCTTCTATACTACTCTTCCCGTAGCACCGTGATCGGATCGACCCGCGACGCGCGACGCGCGGGGAGCCAGCACGCTGCAAGGGCGATGATCGCCAACAGTGCGGCGACGCCGCCGTAGGTGGCAGGATCTGTGGCGGCAACACCATAAAGAAGATTCTTCATCGCACGCGTCGCGGCCCAGGCGACTACGAGTCCGATTCCCAACCCGGTTCCTGTAAGCGCGAGCCCGCGCGAAACCACCATCCGCACTACGTTTGAAGCACTCGCGCCCAGCGCCATACGTAATCCGATTTCACGGCTGCGCTGCGTGACCGCATAGGAAAGTACGCCGTACAGTCCGATGGACGCGAGCAGCAGAGCCAATCCGGCAAAGATGCCGAGCAGCGTCATCTGCTGCTGGCGATCGGCGACGTTCAGATCGATGATTTCATCCATCGTGGTGACCGCAGACACGGGTTGTTCCGGATCGACGCTCGCGATTACGGCGCGCGCCGCGCCCACTAAGGCAAGTGGATCGCCCTTGGTCCGCACCAGGAGACGCTCGGGAGTGGCCCATGTGTCGGGGTACTGGAAATAGTTCACATAAACGCCCGGTTTCATTTCGATGGCGTAACCGCGCTCTTGCACGTCCTGCACGACGCCGACAATGGTGCGCCAGATCGGAGGCCTGAAGGACAGCGAGATGCGATGTCCGAGCGCACTGTCCTTCGGCCAATAGCGTCTGGCGAAGGTCTCATTGATGACGATCACAGGCGGGGCGTTGGGGCCGTCAGTATCGCTATACATCCTGCCTTCGAGCATTTTCGCGCCTAGAGTTTTCAGGTACTCCCTGGTTCCGGCACGCAGCAGGGCGTCCTGGGCGGGGCCGTCGGGATCGCGTGGGCGGCCTTCCACCTGAAATCCTTGTGTGTTCCCGATGCCTTCAAACGGCAGCATGCTGATATAGGACGCGCTCTCCACGCCCGGCAGGGCTCGAACGCCTTCCAGCACGCGATCGAAGAACGCGAGCCGCTTGGGCGTCTCCTGATATTTCACCTGCGGCAGGATGGTGCGGACGGTGAGCAGATGATCGGACCGGAATCCCACGTCGACGGCGCGGAGGCGCGCCAGGGTTTGAATCATGAGCCCTGCGCCGATCAGCAACACCAATGCCGCGGCAACTTCCAAGACCACCAGAATGTCGCGAGCACCTGCGCTCCGTCCACCGACGCCACTGCGTCCCCCCTGTTTCAGAAATTCGTTGAGCGAGGCGCGGGCGGCCTGAATGGCGGGGACGATGCTGAATAAAAGTCCTGTAATCAGGGAAACGACCAGAGTAAATCCGAGGAGTCTGGCATCGACGGCCGGCACGGCCGACTGCGGAAGACCGTTAGGCACCATGCGCGCGAGCACTCTCATTCCTAGAGGAGCCAGGCCCAGACCCAGCGCGCCGCCAATGATCGACAAAAGCATCCCTTCGGTCACCATTTGTCCGATCAGCCGGCCGCGGCCTGCGCCGAGCGCCGCGCGAACCGCCAGTTCCCGCTGCCTGGCGACGGCGCGCGCCAAAAGCAGGCTGGCCAGATTGGCGCAGGCGATCAGCAGAACGCATCCGGCGGCGGCCATCAGGACCCATAGTGCCGCGCGCGTGTTCCCGAGTACGTCATCTTTGACTGGCTCGACCACGGCGCCCAGGCGGTAGTTTTCTTTATATTCACGCTGGAGCTGTTGAGCCACGGCGTTCATATCTTCGCGGGCGCGCGCCAGCGTGACGCCCGGTTTCAGCCGCGCCACAACGTTCAGATAGTGCGAACCACGCTCGGCCAGTTGCTGGGGCGTGAAACTGGCCGGTTTCCAATAGTCGTTTTTGGTCGAACGAAAGACAAAATCGCGCGGCATCACGCCGATGATGGTGACTTTCTTGCCGTCCATCAGCATGGACTTGCCGATCACGGCTGAATCTCCGCTATAGCGGCGCTGCCACAGGCCGTAGCTGATCAGGGTCACCTCCGCGCTGGCGCGATCTTCTTCTTCGGTGAAGGTTCTCCCCAGAATCGGCTGGGCTCCCAGCACCGAGAAAAAATTCGGCGTCACACGCCGGCCGTAGACCTGCTCCGGTGGTCCGTCCGCGGTCAGATTCACCGCACTGCCACGAACCGCTGCCATGTCGGTGAACACGCGATTGCGATTCTTCCAGTCGACATAGTTCGCCACGGCGGGCGTGTTCTTGGGAAAACTGGCGAAGCTCGCGTCTTCCCAAACCATCATCAGCCGGTCGGGATCGTCGAAGGGAAGCGCGCGCAGCACCACGGAATCGACCGTGGAGAATATCGCAGTGTTGGCTCCGATGCCGAGCGCGAGCGCGCAAATCGCGACCGCGGTGAATCCAGGAGCCTGGCGCAACAGGCGGAGTCCATAGCGAAGATCGGCGAAAAGGGCGCTCATTGGTATGGATACTGCGCCGCGCGTAGAAAGTTACTCTTCGGCTCACAAGTGATACGGCATTGCCGTGGCAATCACTAAGTGATATAAAAAACAGACCCCTGGAGGGGGGCGCGCATGGGTTATCACCTGGAAGGCGATTTGCTGGAAGTGTGCGATTGCAAGGTCCTGTGTCCCTGCTGGATCGGAGAGGACCCCGATAACGGCACCTGCGACACGATCCTTGCTTACAAAATGAAGAGCGGAACGATCAACGGGACCGACGTTGCCGGACTCTCGCTGGCGCTGATGGCCCACATCCCCGGAAATATCCTCAAGGGAAACTGGAGCGTCGCGGTGTACGTGGATGAGCGCGCATCCAAAGCCCAGGAGGAAGCGCTGCTAGGGGTATGGACCGGAAAATTCGGCGGTCCAGTGGCGGATCTGGCGAAGTTCGTAGGCAAAGTGCTGGCCGTGGAACGCGCTCCGATTACGTTCACGCTGTTGGAAGGCCGCGGAATATTGAAGATCGGCACGGCAGCGGATTGCGAGATGGCTCCATACAAGGGCGCCGGCGATCGCGTCACCACGCTGAACGATAGTGTCTTTTCAACGATTCCAGGCTCGCCGGCTTACGTCAGCAAGGCCACCAAGTATAAGCGTAGGACGGCGGCGGTGGGCCTGCCTGATGTGAACCTGGAAAATCATAACGCGATCCAGGGCCACTTCCGTTTCGACTGTTAGATCCTCAATGGCAGTTCCGACCGTTCAAAGCCGCAGTGTGCTCGCGGGATTACTGACCATGCTCACCGCGCTCGCGTGGTGGAGCCTGTGGATGGGTGACTCCGTCGGCCTGGCTCATCATGCGATACACGCGGGACACGCTTCGGCGGCTGTGTTCATTGCCGGATGGACCATCATGACCATCGCCATGATGCTGCCCACCAGCGCGCCGCTGATTCTGATGTTCCATCGGATGAAGGACGGCCGCGCCGGTCCGGTGGCACTGCTGGTGGCCGGCTATCTAACCGTGTGGATCGCGTTCGGCGCGGTGGTTTTTGTTCTGCGCGAGGCGCTATCGGGCCTGGTGGAAGGGGCCATCGCGAGCGCCGCGATTCTGCTCATCGCCGGCCTGTACCAATTCTCGTCATGGAAATACGCGTGTCTCGATAAATGCCGCTCGCCGATGGGGTTCCTGATGGGGCACTGGAAAGGCAATGCATTCCGGCTCGGCGCCGAACACGGAGCGTTCTGCGTGGGATGCTGCTGGTCGCTGATGCTGGTGATGTTCGCCGTGGGGACCGGCAGTGTGGCGTGGATGCTGGCGTTGGGGATCGTGATGGCGGCGGAAAAGAATCTGCCGTGGGGCAGGAATCTCAGTGCACCGCTGGGCGTCGTGTTGGTTATCGGAGCAATGGCAGTGATCATCGCGAAATGACAGACAGAGCGGGCCTTTTTACAGCCGCAGATGAACGCCGATATTGGATACAATGACTCACCATGCGAGTCGTCCTGGTAGTCATTCTGTCCGCGTGTGCTGCGTCAGGCGCTGATCAGGCTCCATTCAAGTTGGCGACGTTTGAGATCCAAGGTCAACCTCGGATTGGGATGCTACTCAATGATCGGATACTCGACGTTGATGAGGCCGACGCTTACCTGTCGAAGAAGGCAGGGCGGCAGAGGACGTCATTTCATCTTCCTGGGAATATGCGAGATCTCATCGAGAGGTACTCGACAGCAATCATGGCCGTACCTATCGATCACGCTGGCGGCAAGGAAGTCGGCACCATTCCGCAGCAGCGGCTTTCTTATATTGCTAACTACTTCCACGATAAGAAACTCGACTCCCTCCCATTCGTCTACTCGCTCGACAAGGTCCACATCGCTGCCCCCATCAAATATCCCTACAACCTGCTCAACATGGCAGCCAACTACTGGACGCATGCCCGGGAAATGGGCGTGAACAAGGACGTCGATCAAGATCGCGACGCTCCGTTCATCTTTGCGAAATCGCCGCGATCCTGCATCGTCGATCCTGGCGAGCCGTTCTATATCCCCGAGGGACGCGGCCGTATCGATTGGGAAGGCGAACTGGCAGTCATCATCGGCAAGCCGGCGTTTCATGTGGCGAAAGAGAAGGCGCTCGATTACGTGTTCGGCTATAGCATCATGTACGACGTATCCGACCGAGGCGGCCGCAAGCGCAAGGACGCTATGTTTCAAGGACCCGACTGGTTCTCCGGAAAAAGTCTCGACGGCGCCGCTCCATTTGGGCCGTTCATCGTGCCCAAGGAGTTCATGACCAACCCGCACGACATCCACATCATGACGCGCGTAAACGGCGTGGTGAAGCAGGACGGCAATACCAGCGACATGATCTACGACGTCGAACACCAGATCGCCTATATGTCGTCGATCATGACGTTGTACCCGGGCGACGTGATTTCGAGCGGCACCATGGGCGGCGTCGGCACAGCGCGCAAGCCACCGGAATACTTGAAGCCCGGCGACGTGGTCGAAATTTCCATCGACGGCATTGGTACGCTGAAGACTCCCATGAAAGCCATGTCGGAAAGGCCCAAGTAAGCATGTACAGATTTCTGTTCTTCGTCGCGATCGTTGCGCGCGCTGCGACGCCTACGGCCGACCTGTTGGTCGAACTGATTCGCATCGACACCAGCAATCCGCCCGGAAACGAGGGCAAACTGGACGAGTTGATCGCCGCGAAACTCAAGCCGCTCGGATTCACGGTCGAGATCTTCCCTACCCCGCAACCCGGCAAATCGCATCTCATTGCAAGGCTCAAGGGCGACGGATCGGCGCGACCCGTGCTGATTGCCGCACACGCCGACGTGGTCGGAGTCGAGCGCGAAAAGTGGACCGTTGACCCGTTTGCCGGGCTCATCAAGGATGGCTACGTGTGGGGCCGCGGCGCGATCGACTTTAAGGGAGGACTCGCCGTCTTCGCCGAAGCCGTCATGCGGCTGGCGCGCAATAGAGTTCCGCTCAAGCGCGACGTGATCTTCATGGTGGAAGCAGATGAGGAAGCGCAGCCGCTGAACACGTCGTGGCTCGCGCAAACAAATTGGGACAAAATGGATTGCGAGTTCGCGCTCAACGAAGGCGGCTGGATCATCAAACGTCCCGATGGGAAAGTTCGCTACGTGAGTATTTCGACGGCGGACAAGACTTCCATCTCGCTGGTCCTGACCGCGCGTGGAACGTCCACGCATTCGTCCATGCCACGGCCCGATAGCGCGATTTTCCGCCTGTCGAAAGCGATGGCCAAGCTCGCCGATTACGAAACCAAGCCGGAGCTGACCGCCAGCACGCGCGAATTTTTCCTGACCCTCGCGAAAACCGCAGAACCTCCCATGTCGACTTACTTCACCAATCTCGCCACCAGCAAAGATCCTGCGAAGATCGCGGAGGCCGATCGGGAAATCAGCAAGGACGTGCTGCTGCACGCGATCATGCGCAATACGATTGCTCCGGTCCTGATGAACGCCGGATTCCGCAGCAACGTGATCCCAGGTTCGGCCGAAGCGACTATCAATTTCCGCACCATCCCCGGCACCACGGCTGCGGATCTCACCGCCGAAATCAAGAAAGTAATCGCCGATCCGGACGTCGAAATCACGGTGCCCTCTCCAGGCCGCGGCCCTGGAATCAATAACAGCACACGGGAATCCACCACCGGCACCGATCTTTATCGCGCTCTGGTCGAGAGCGCTCAGAAGGTGTGGCCCGGCGTCCCCGTCACGCCGTATCTTTTTCAGGCGGGCACAGACGCCGGCGCATGGCGCAGCCGCGGAGTTCCCGTGTACGGAATCTATCCTTATCCGATTTCGAATGACGACCTTACCCGCATGCACGGGAACGACGAGCGGGTTCCGATCGATTCGCTGGAGCAAGGCACGGACTTGATTTACAGCACGCTTCTGAAGGTCGCCGCGAAATAGATCGATATTACGATTTTTATCGTTGACATACGATTACTGTCGTAGTATGGTCGAGTCATGGCTCCTAAAGCTCGCTCAACCCCACTGCCGACCGACGCCGAACTCGACATCCTCGCCGCGCTCTGGCGCCTCGGCCCGGCCACCGTTCGCGACGTTCACGAGGCGCTCGGCAAGGACAGCGGCTACACCACCACGCTCAAGCAGATGCAATTGATGACCGAAAAAGGCCTGCTCACCCGCAGCGAGCGCTTCCGGTCGCATGTCTACCAACCCAGCACGCCCAAGGAGCAGACCCAGCGGCGCATCGCCGGCGAGCTGCTTCACCGAGCGTTCGACGGCTCTGCCAAGAGCCTCCTACTGGGCGCGCTCGAATCCAAGGCAGCTTCGCGCCAGGATCTGGATGAAATCCGCCGCATGCTCGACGAATTTGAGAAAAGAAAGGGAACGCGATGAACACGATGCAGCTTTTGTTAGCGCAGCCGTGGGTCGACCGCCTGGGCTGGACGTTGATCCATTTCCTGTGGCAAGGCGCAATGGTCGCGGCGATTTTTTCGCTCGCGCGCCGCTTGGTTCGAGCCGCGAATGCCCGATATCTGCTCGCCTGCGCGGCGTTTGCCGCGATGGGCGCCGCGCCGGTCGTCACGTTCGTTGTTATGGGTTCCAGTTCGAATAGCTACGCGGGCGCTGTCGCGGCGGGCCCGAACCACTCGATTCCGGCTGTGTTTGAAACCTATCTTCCCGCGCCCGGCGTCTGGCAACGCGTCAACCCCTGGCTGGTCGGGACCTGGTTCGCCGGTGTGATCGCGTTCTCCATCCGGTTGATGGGCGGATGGTTCCTCGCCACACGTCTGCGATTCACGGCCGCGCGCGCCGCTCCCATCGAATGGCAGCAGGCGCTCGAAAGGCTCGCAGGGCGGATCGGCGTGTCGCGTCCGGTTCGTTTGCTGGTTTCGACGGCTGTCGAAGTCCCCTCCGTCGTCGGCTGGCTTCGTCCCGCGATCCTTACGCCGATAGGCGCGCTCGCCGGTCTTCCCGCCGGCCACCTGGAAGCTCTGCTCGCGCACGAGCTCGCGCACATCCGCCGGCACGATTTTCTGGTGAACCTGCTGCAAAACGTCGTCGAGGCGCTGCTGTTTTACCATCCAGCGATCTGGTGGGTCTCAAAACAGATTCGCATCGAACGCGAGCTGTGTTGCGACGACCTCGCCGTCGCGTCCAGCGGTGATGTTCTGACGTACACACGCGCCCTGGCTGAATTGGAATCGGCGCGCCCATCTCACGCCAGCGCGGTCGCGGCCAACGGCGGCTCTGTGGTGAACCGCATCCGCCGGCTGCTTAGTCCTTCTGAACCCGACTCGCATACGCTCCCTGGATTGGGGCTGGCGTGCGCGGCGATTCTCCTGCTCCTGGGAGTTGGACTCATTGCCGTCGCGAAGGCGCAGTCCGTCACCGAACCGGTGGTCCATCGAGACGCCATTTGGGTCGACACCGTCAAACAGGGCGACATGCCGCTCGCGATTCGCGTATCGGGGATTGTCAAAGCACCGACGCTGATCCAGCTCACGTTGCCGGAAGAGCAAAGGCAAGCTATCCGGCTGGGACCAATCGAACTTCAGCCCGGGACCCGCCTCCACTCCGGCAAAGTCACCCGAATCTCTCCAGTCTTAAATGGAATGGTCACCGCCGACGTCGAGTTCGCCGAAGCCCTCGATGACATGCCCGTAGGCACGCGCGTGGAGCCGGTCCTCAACCTCGTCACGCTCACCAACGCGATCTATGTCGGCCGCCCGGTGGTCAGCCAGCCCAACGCCGACGGCGTGCTCTTCAAGCTGGATCCTGACGGGCGTCAAGCAATTCGAGTGAAGGTCCAGTACGGGCGATCCTCGGTAAACACAATCCAGATCCGCAGCGGCCTCGCTCCCGGCGATCGAGTAATCCTGAGCGACATGTCGGCTTTCAGTAAATACGACCGGATCGTGGTGCAGTAGGCTTTACAGCGGCGTATCCGGAGCCACCATCGTGCGCCAGAAATGCGCCACGGCGCTGTTGTCGTTGCCCAGACCCTCCTTGGGCTGCTTGAAGTGGCGTCCAATGATGTCGACGAACGGGTCCATGGAAACCTTCGCGTTCGGATCGAAGGCGTACAGATCGTGCACCGTGACCAAGCGCGGCTCCATGTACCATTTGTGATTGCGTGTGAACTTGTACGCGGCTTCGATGTGCGGAGGAGGTGTGTAGTCCTCGCCGAAGATGCGCTTGTATAGATCCGGATATTCGTAGCCGACGCTGTGATCGGGATAGAACCGCAGCGCCTGATGATAGCGGATCGCAAACGTGACCTTTTCGGAAACGTACGGCTCGAACATCTGAGCGCCCCACCATCCATGATCGGTTTTCATGAGCGTCTGAACCACGTCGTGGAGCAGGCACGCGAGCACTACTTCTTCGGTCTGGCCCTTCTTCAGAGCATCGGTCGCGCTTTGCAGGCAGTGATTGACGGTGGTGAAACGGAGATTGTAGAAATCCAGCAGGGTCGGTTTGGCGGGCATCGGCGGAAGCTTTTTGACGTTGCCCCGCCCTGCGATGAACAGTCCGCCGGCGCCGCGCCGGAATCCACGCGTCTCGATTTGCGATTCCAGTTCGGCGGCAGTCGGAAATTTCGGCTTGGTATCGTCGTCGTCGGGATCCTCGAGCTGATCCGACATGTAATGTTCCAGCGCTTCGGCCCGAGCTTCATGACTCATGGACGCCACGGCGGCCGCGCCGCCCAGACTGGCAATGAACAGCCTGCGATCGATCTCCATGGTTCCGCCTTTCTTCTGAGACTATAGCTCAGATCCGGCCCAGGCGGCGGACCACGAAGAACGGCAGCATCACGATCGACCAGACCAGGTGCAATGCGCCGCCCACGGCGATGCCGATGATACGGAATGGCAGTGTCAGCAGCCACACGATGGGATAAATGAACAGCGCCGCAATCGCCAGCGGCCAGCACAGCAGAAACAAGATGCACCACACCAGAAAGGTGAACATTTGACTTACTATACGCTTCGGTCACGAAAAAGTTCTATCTATTAACTCTGCCGGCTCAAGCACATGCCATTGGCAGCTGATCAGTCGAGCTTCTGGTCGAGGATCGCAAGAAATCCCAGAATCAGTTGATAACTGCGATAGTACTCGTCCAGATGCAGCGCTTCGAACTTGTCGCGAGGTGAATGGAGAATAGACAACGTATCTTGGGTCAGTGAATGAATCGTCATCGCGGGAATCCGGCGTTCACGAAACGACTCCGAATCCGAACTTCCGATCTTGTCGACGTTCACGGCCCCGACCGGAAGTTTCATGGTCCCCGCTGCCACGCCAATCCATTTCACTAGTTCCGGATCCGAATGGCTCACCCAAACCTTGGTCTCGGACAATCCGAGGGTATCCATGTTGATCATGGCCTTCACGCGCGATGCGTCGTCGCCGAGCTGCTTTACGAACGCCTTCGATCCCACCAAGCCTTTCTCTTCGTCTGTGAATCCCACAAAGACAAATGTGTGGACGCGAGGCGACTTGGCCAGGCCTTGATAAAGGCTGGCAAGCAGCGAGGCGCCGCTCCAGTTATCGACCACACCGCTTCCAGCCTCGATCAGATCGAAATGCGCGCCGACCACGATGGTCGACTCACGATCACCTTGGCGCGTGCATATGAGATTTGGATGGCGCGAACCCTTGACTGGCTGCTCCACCAGCGAGTCACCCGCACATCCGGCATCTTCGAACAGCTTCTTAAGGGCCGGCTCGCGTGTCGCATTCTTGGTGGTGAAAGAGCGGACACGCTGTTCAATGATCTCTTCCGAAGCGAGATCGAAGGCAATCTGTTGCGCCGCGCAGGCGGCAATCGCGAACACTAAGAGTAGCAGGCGAATCACTGTCCCGGCATCCATGCCAGCGGTCCACTGCGGGTTTGCGAGGTCACGCGACCGCGCCGCTGCAGGTATTCCAGGTGCGCGAGAATTTCGAACACCGCAAAATGCTGATGAAACGGCGTCAGGCCGCGCGGCCAGATCTGCTCCACCAATCCATACGCCGTCAAGGGAGCCTTCGCAATGTGTCCGATAATCTGCGCACAGCGCTCATCGTGATGCTGTGCTGTTTCGCGAATCCGTTCGCGATGCCCGCGGAACGCTTGGCCGTGGGATGGAAGGACCAGGTCGATATCGAACGGATTCAATCGATCCAGCGAGTCCAGATACGCCGCGAGCATATCCGAGTCGGGATGCCAACCAATGTTGGGGGTGATGAATTGCAGAATATGATCGCCCGAAATCAGGTAGCGATGCTCGGGCGAATACAGGCACACGTGTCCAGGCGAATGCCCGGGAGTCCATACCGCTTCGAGGGTTCCTCCGCGAACCGGAATCCGCTCGCCGCCTTCCAGCAGCCAGTCTGTCTTGTGCTCGCGGAAATGCCGACGGACGTCGCGGAGCGCATGATCCATGCGCTTCTGCATGTCTTCGGGAACGCCCGCCGCCAGCATAGCTTGCGCGAAAAACGGAGCGCGGCTTTCGCGCGACACCAGGGCGAGATAATCCGCCTCCACACGATGCATCACCAGCCGCGCGCCGCTCAGCTCCAGAATCTTCCACGACAGCCCGATGTGATCGGGATGGAGATGGGTAAGGCACAGCGTGCGGATATCCCGCCAGGTTATCTTCAACTCGTTGAGCGCGCCTTCCAGCGCGTCGAAACACTCCTCGGTCGCGATGCCGGAATCCACCAGCAAGAAGCCATCGTCCAGATCGACAATGTGGACGTTGACGGTTTCCAACTCCCATGGCATGGGAAGCGTAATGGTGCAAACCCCTGGAGCCGATTGGATCATGCGACGGCGTCCGCCGCGTGATAGGAACTGCGCACCAGCGGGCCGCTTTCCACGTGCTGAAATCCCATCTCGTAGCCGCGCTTTTTCAGGTCTGCGAACTCTTCCACGGGGACGTATCGCAAGATCGGCAGGTGCTTTGGCGATGGCCGCAGATATTGGCCGAGTGTCAGAATGTCGACGTTCGCGGTGCGCAGATCGCGCATCACCGTCAGCACTTCCTCGATGGTTTCTCCCAGTCCGAGCATCAGGCCGGACTTGGTGGGAATTCCCGGCCGCGCGCGCTTCGCATAGGCGAGCATGTCGAGCGACCGTTCATATCGCGCGCCCATGCGTACCTGCCGATACAGTCGCGGAACGGTCTCCGTGTTGTGATTGAGCACGTCTGGCGCGGCATCCAACACGATGTCCATGGCCGGGTGCGAGCCTTGAAAATCGGGGACCAGCACTTCGACGCCGCATTTGGGCAGACGCTCGCGAATGGCGCGGATGGTCAGCGCGAACAGTTCCGCTCCACCGTCCCTGCGGTCGTCACGATTCACACTGGTAATCACGGCGAATTTCAGCCCGAGTGCAGCGCACGCTTCGGCAACGCGTCGAGGCTCATCGTAATCGACGGCGAGGGGCGCGCCTTTTTGGACCGCGCAAAATCCACAACGGCGCGTGCACACATTGCCCAGGATCATGAACGTTGCGGTGCGGCGATTCCAGCAATCGCCGATGTTAGGACACGCCGCGCTTTCGCACACCGTGTGGAGCTGTAAGGTCTCCACTAGCTCTTTCAGATTCCGGTAGTTTTCGCCGACCGGCGCCGGGGCTCGCAGCCACGCGGGGCGGGGCGTCTTAGGCTCAATAGTAACTAACACCTGCTTTCATTTTATCAGTCGAAGTTGTTCTATTCGATTCTCCAAGACTCTGGATGGCTCGAAATTCTCCGCGCACTTGAAAAACTCTGGAAACATCTCGAACGCGCGCCGCGGGACGAACCCCACCAATTGGCAGGATCGTACTGGCGCCTGCGTGCGAATCGCCTCGAATACACGGTCCAGCGGCGTCTGGGCGAAATTCGTCAAGTTCATTGAAACCTGGGCGCAACGTCTTGAAGCGAGATAGCGTCCCATCGCTTTTACGAACGGAAATCCGCCAGCGGATTCGCGAATTGATTTGGCTACTGAGCGCGCGACTTCGACATCTTCCGTATCCAGGTTGACGTTGAACGCGATCAGAAATCCGCGCGCCCCCACCACCGATGCGCCAGCCCGAGGATGCGCCGCAATATCGCCGACGTCAGGCGGACGCCCGTCGAATCCGCGCCGCCGGATTTTCTCCAGCCGACGCCGTTCCGGAATCCGCGCGGCGGCTTCGTAAAAATAAACCGGCACGCCGGATCGATTCCAGATCTCCGTACCTGCCCGATGCGCGACGTCGACGCATTCCTCGAGCGTCGCTCCCTCTAGCGGCACGAATGGAATCACATCGGCGACGCCTACGCGCGGATGGACGCCTTCGTGCAACGTCAGGTCGATCAGCTCCGCTGCGCGCCCTGCCCCGCGAATGGCTCCTTCCATCACAGCATCTTTCGGCCCGGCGAAAGTCGCAACGCTGCGATTGTGGTCCGCATCGGATTCATACCCCAGGAGCAGAACCCCGGGAACCCCAGCAATGGCATCGACGATCGCGCGCACAACATGTGCGTCTCTACCCTCGGAAAAATTCGGAACGCATTCGATCATATTGCCTTCGGACGCACAACGCATTCGCTGTGCGGGCTCGCTGTACGATCATAAGAATTGCGCGACACACGAGGCAACCATGGACAAGGCAAGCGTACGCTGAAGACACTGGACCGGGTGTTGTCCAAAGCCGGCCTCGGTTCGCGCACCGAAGCGCGTAGCTGGATCGGCACGGGCCGCGTCGCGGTGAACGGTAAGATCATCCAGACGCCGGATCATTGGGTGGATCTCGCACGCGATCGCGTGACTTTCGACGGCCGCCCCCTAAGCGCGCGTCGCAAAATCTATCTGCTGCTGTACAAGCCGAAGGGCTATCTGACCACTTACAAAGATCCAGAAGGCCGGCCGACCGTCTATGATCTGCTCAAGGATCTCGGCGAATGGGTCTTCAACGTCGGACGCCTGGACCAGGACACCAGCGGCCTGTTGATCATGACCAACGATACGGACTTCGGCGACTACATCAGTAATCCCGAATCGAAGGTTCCCAAAACGTATCTCGTAAAAAGTTCGCTGCGGTTAGGCGACGACCAGCTCGACCAGTTACGCGGCGGCATCGAGCTCGCCGACGGCCCCACGCGCCCGGCTATCGTGAAGCGCATCCGCGATTCGGAGCGCTACACGTTTTTCGAGATCACCATCAGCGAGGGCCGCAATCGCCAGGTCCGCCGCATGGTGGAGGCGCTAGGCGCGAAGGTTCTAAAACTGGTCCGCGTACGGATCGGCCCGATCGAGATCGGCGACTTGCAGATCGGCACGTATCGGGAGTTGACGAAAAAGGAATTGGCGACGCTTACTGCCGCGCGCCCGTCCCGGTCGCACGCGCCGGAGCGATAGTTTCCGCAGGCATCACGTTGACGATCACGCGCGAGCTTGCGGACCGCGAATGATACACCCGCTCGGTGGCTTTCTTGAAATCCGAAGCCTTCGCTTCATAGATGTTCGGCACGAAAGTCTGCGGATTCCGGTCCGCCACCGGGAACCATGAGCTTTGGACCTGCACCATGATCCGATGGCCCGGGCGGAACGTATGATAAATGTCCGGCATTACGTATTCGATTTTCTCGGTTTTCCCTGGCGCGAACGCTTCCGGTTTTTCGTAGCTCTTTCGAAAACGCCCGCGGAATATCTCGCCGCGAATCAATTGCTGGTAGCCGGCCATCCGCACTCCCGCCGGATTCGGAACATTGTCTGGGTAATCGTCGGGATACACGTCGATCAGTTTCACTACGAAATCGGAATCCGTTCCGCTGGTCGATACGAACAGGCTCGCCGTCAGAGGGCCCGCGATGGTCACATCATGATCCAGCGGTTCCGTTTGATAAACCAACACGTCGGTACGCGACGCCGCGAAGCGCTGATCTTCGGTCATGTGCTCGCGCGTCACGCCCGCGGCTTGGCCGGAAATATAGGGAACCGGCTTGTCGGGATCGCTGATGTATTCATCGAAGCTCTCGTCGCTGGGTGCGGTGAATGAAAGTTTTCCGCCCGCATGCAGATACAGGGATGCTGGTTGAACATTTTTCGGAGGCCAGGCGTCGTGTTTGCGCCAGACATTTTTTCCGGTCTCGAAAACGTACGCTTCCGGCAGCTTCGGATCGCCCTTACCTTTCAGATAGAAATTGAAAAACGGAAACTCGATGTTTTCCTGATAAAACGGCGACGTCTTCGATCCGAAATGTACGTTGCCCAATGACTCACCATCTGAGCGCGACCACCCGCCGTGGAACCACGGCCCCATCACCAGGATGTTGTTCGCGCCAGGGCTCTGCTGCTCGATCGATTTATACACGTTGAGGGCGCCGTACAGATCCTCGGCATCGAACCAGCCTCCGACGGTCATGATAGCCGGCTTGATACTCTTCAGATGCGGCAGAAGATTGCGAGCTTGCCAAAACTCGTCGTAGTTGGGATGCTGCGTGATCTGCGTCCAGAACGCGACGTCGCGCTTGAAGTATTTCTCGTCAATGTTTGCCAGTGCACCCACACGCATGAAGAATTCGTATGCGTCCACCCAGTTTGGATTCGCCGGTGCGCGAAACGTCTGAATCACTGGTGCCGGCCGCGGGCGCCCGAACCCATCGAAGAACTGATACGCGTGCGGCAGATACAGCGCGCCATTGTGATGAAAATCGTCGCCAATGAACCAGTCTGAAATCGGAGCCTGCGGCGACGCGGCCACCAGCGCCGGATGCGCGTCGATCACACCGGCCGCGGTGTAGAAACCGGGATACGAAATTCCCCACATCCCGACTTTGCCGTTGTTGTTCGGCACATGCTTGATCAGCCAGTCGATGGTGTCGTAGGTATCCGACGCCTCATCCACATCGTTGGGACCGCGCTTGGCGTCGAGGTGCGGCGTCATATCGCGAAACTCGCCTTCGCTCATGTTTCTTCCGCGCACGTCCTGATACACGAAAATGAATTTCTCTCTCGCGAACTTTTCGGACGGCCCCAGGTTGTTGCGATAGTTGTCGATCCCGTACGGCGCGACGCTGTACGGCGTGCGATCGAACATGATCGGCCATTTTTCGGAATCGTCCTTGGGCACGTAGATGGACGTGAACAGCTTCTTTCCGTCGCGCACCGCGATCTGCGCTTCGTACTTGGTGTAGTGTTCCTTGACGTAGTCGACGCCTTGCCCGAAAGTCAGTGAAGCCAATGCAAAAAAGACCGTGAGTCTCACGATTATTTCCTTTCGATCCCCGCGAGCAGTTCTTTCACCGCCGCGTCGAGTTGCGAATCCTTGCCCGTAAAAGTTTCACCGATTGGCCGCGTCACTGCGACGTCTACTGGCCTCGGATTGTTTTCCATTCTTTTTCCATCCGACCCGACCACTAGCGTTCCGGGCATTCGCATCACGGTTCCGTCCACCAGATCCATGGATCCGGTATAAATGATCCAGCCCGCGGTCGGCTCGCCGACCACTTTGCCGAGCTTCATGGTCCGATAGCCCTCGGTGAAATCCTCGGCATCGGAAAGTGAATGCTGATTGGTGACTAGAATCGTTGGCAGCTCGAGCGACCGCTGCCCGAGCACTGTTCGCGCCGATCCCGCCGGCCCGCCGCGATTGGTCATGGTCATATAAGGTTGCCGCGAGAGCACGTCCAGCGCGTATGCGTTCACGAATCCACCGTTGTTGTTGCGAATGTCGATCACCACACCTGATTTCGTGCGATTCTCCGCATCGAGATCGAGATAAAGCTGCGTCAGCGCCTGGTCGGACATATCGCGCATGTGCACGTAGCCGAGCTTGCCATTGCTGATTTTCGCAACGTAGGCGCGATTGTCTTCCACCCATTTTCGATAGGTCTGATCCACGAGCGAGCCAACCGGCCTCACGATCACTTCGCGTCCACTGACGTCGAGCGCAACGCGTTTGTCGACCTTATGCTGCAGCAGCTCATCGACGCTGACACCCGCGCCCAGTGCCTTGCCGTCGATGGCGCGCAGCTCTTCGCTCACTTGAATCTTGGCCAGCGCCGCAGGCGAATGAGGCAGGACTTCGGTGATTTTCAACTTGCCGGATTTTTCATACTCCGCGCGATCGAACGTCAAGCCGAGCTGTCCCGTGACCGCTCTCGGCAGACCGCCCTGCCCGGCCGCAGCCGGAGCCGAAATGCCTGAATGGGACGAGTTCAGCTCGCCGATCATCAATCGCAAGATCGCGCGCATTTCGTCGGGCGTTTGTGCTCCTTCGATCAACGGAGCGTACGTTTTCCGTACAGCGTTCCAATCGACGCCGTGGAAATTCGGATCGTAAAACCCGTCGCGTTGACCGGCCCACGCTTCTTCGAACACGGCCGTCTTTTCTTTGTGAAAATCGACGTCCATTTCCGCGTTGACGTTCACGGCCTTGGTCGTGCGGTTGTCGATGGTGATGCTCTGCACGCGGCCGGCTTCGAGATAAAACACCTCGCGCGAATCCTGCGTGAAATGCACGTGTGATTTTTGCCCCGGAGTCGATGTCAACTGACGCGGCCCGCGAGCGTTACCATCAGCGCCTCCGCGTCCTCCCCGGCCGCCTGCTGGAGCCTCGTCCAGCGGATATAGATAGAGATTGGTCTGCCCGCCGACGTTCGCAGTGAACAGGAGCATTTTCCCATCCGGACTAATTTGCGGCTGCGCGACGTTGAGTCCCACCGGCAACATCGTAATCCGCGATTTGATGTCTTCGAAATCGATCTCGACCGGTTTTAGCGGCGGCTTCACTTCAGCAGCACCACCGCGGCCGGCGCGCGGAGGTTCGGGCTTGAACAAATCCTCGAACTTCTCTTCGGTGTAGTTGGGCTGGCGCGGCGTCAGGTCGACACGCGCGACCTGCGGAGCCTCGGTGCGTTGGCTGGTATCGTACAGAATGAATTTTCCGTCGGGGCTCCACTGGATTCCGCTGATGTTGGTGTTCGCCAGGAACGTAATCTGCCGCCCGGCGCCGCCGCTGGCCGTAACCACGTAGAGATTCCGCAGCGATTGAGCGCCAGCGTTTGCGTAGGCGATCCACTTGCTGTCGGGCGACCACGCGAAGCTCGACGGGCCGAAATTTCCTCCTATATAGCCCGAGACCAGCGTCCGCTCCTGCTTCGAATCGAGATCGACGACGCGCAGTTCTTTGCGGTCGCGCACAAACGCGATGGTCTTGCCATCCGGCGAAAATTGCGGACCTTGATCCGACAGCGCGTCTCGCGTCAACTGCGTTTCCGCGTGCTTGGCGAAGTCGTAAGTAAAGACGTGAGTGATCGCATCGCGCTGACTCAGGTACGCGATGCGCGTCGAATCGGGTGACCACGTCACCGACGATTCCGGACCCGGCGTATTGGTCACGCGAATCGCCTCGCCTCCATCGCGCGCCGACGATGCGAAAACTTCTCCGTGCGCGATCACTGCGATCTTCTTGGCATCCGGCGACAGCGCCAGATCAGTGAACTGGTTCAGCGTCAGATGACTGATTCCCGGCGACGCCGCCGAGCCCACCAGCTTGATCGGCAGCGGATACGACTCGCCGGTTTTCGTGTCGAGCTGCCAGATCTTGAAATCGTGTTCGAACACCACTGCTTTACCGTCGTAGCCGATGGATGGCCACAGGACGCGCCCATCCGTGAATTTCGTGATCTGCTTCGGCTTTCCGCCCAAGATGTCGCTCCAGATATTCTGCGCGCCGCCACGATCGGACATGAAATAAAGCTGCTTGCCATCCGGCATCCACATCGGCCAGACGTTGCGACCGTTCAGGTCGATCACTTTCTCGTAAGCGCCATTGTCCTTGCGCAGCCAGATTTCGGATTCATCCAGATGACTGTGCCCATGACGCCACCACTGCTGATCGCCGTTGCCGCGAGCCGCGAACGCTACCACCGTGCCGTCGGGGGAGGGTGCGCCCTGAAATTCGTTGGTGAACCGGTCCGCACTCACCGTCATCGGCGTGCCGCCTTCGGAGCTGACGCGATACACGTCGTTCTTGCCGCCCACATCGTGCGCGCCACTCGAAAAATAAATCCATTTCCCATCGCGCGACCAGGCGTCGAGCTGCTCCATACGATCGTCGAACGTGAGCCGCTTCAGCTCGCCAGTCGCCAGCGTGAGGACGTAGATGTCGCCTCCGCCGGTGCGCGTCGATATAAACGCAAGCCTGTTTCCATCCGGCGAATATAAGGGACGCGATTCGTCGGCTGGATGCGAAACCAGCAAGTGCGCTTCCCCGCCCTTCGCCGGCGCGACCCAAATGTCGCCGCCCGAAACGAACGCGATCTCCGGACGCGTGGGACACAACGTCGGTTGAGTCATGTAGGGCAGGCCAGCGGCGAAAGCGCCTGAAATCGAAAGAAACAGCGTGAACGTGCGCATTCTCAAATGTTATACGCATTTCTGATAGCCTGTTCGGCATGAGGCCCGCTCTATTCTTATTGCCCCTATTGGCGCTGGCGCAGGATGCACCGCCGCCTGAACTGAACGCCGCCGAAAAGCAGTTTCAGGACGCGATGGTCAACGTGAAACTGGTCGGCTACTACACGCTCGGCGACAGCTCCGAACTTCACGACGATAGCTACGTGATCGAGAAAGTGACCAAGATCAAGGAGGACACCTGGAAGATCGAGGCGAAGATTCTGTACAACAAAAAAGATTTCAAGGTCGCCATGAATCTTCCGGTGAAGTTTGCGGGCGATACGCCGGTAATCTCACTGACCGATTTCACGGTCCCTGGTTTCGGGAAATTCACTGCGCGCGTGGTGTTGTACAACGGAACGTACGCCGGCACGTGGAGTGGAGCAGGTGCGGGTCACGGTGGGGCGATGTTTGGAAAGATCGTGAAGAACGAGGCAGCTCCAGCACCACAGTAGATGCCGGAGCTGCCGGATATCACGGTCTACATCGAAGCGCTCGAGCAGCGCATTCTCGCTCACACGCTGGAAAAGGTTCTGATTGGTGGACCTTTCTTGTTACGAACCGCCGAACCACCAGTCAGCGCGGCGCACGGCCATCGGGTTCGCCAACTACGACGGATCGGCAAACGCATCGCCATAGGGCTCGATAACGATTTGTGGCTGGTCCTGCACCTGATGATCGCGGGACGTCTTCATTGGGGCGATAAGAAGAAAACTCCCGACGGACGTCGTACGCTTGCCGCATTCGAGTTCGATTCGGGTACGCTCACTCTGACAGAAGCCGGGTCGCGGAAACGAGCGGCATTGCATTTGATCGCCGGCGACCCGGCGGTGCTCGATCCCGGTGGGATTGATCCGCTCAGTTCAACGCTGAAAGAATTCAGCGCAGCGCTCACGTCGGCGAATCATACGTTGAAACGATCGCTGACAGATCCGCACTTGTTCAGCGGCATCGGCAACGCGTATTCCGATGAAATTCTGCATCGCGCGCAATTGTCTCCGATTCTGCTCACACAGCGCATGACGCCCGAAGAAATCGCGAGGCTCCACAAGGCCACGCGCGAGGCCCTGATCGACTGGACTGAAATTCTTCGAAAAGACGCCGGCGGAAAATTTCCTGAAAAGGTCACGGCGTTTCGTGAAGGGATGGCCGCTCATGGCCGCTATGGCCAGCCATGTCCACGCTGCGGCGCGAAAATTCAGCGCATCCGCTACGCGTCAAACGAAACCAATTATTGCGCGAAATGCCAGACCGGAGGAAAGCTGCTCGCCGATCGCGCGCTGAGCCGCCTGCTGCGCGAAGATTGGCCGAGGACGTTGGAAGAGCTAGAAGAGCGCCGGCGGTAGATTGCAGTTCAGCAAATCTCAGCCTGGAACACCCGTCGCAGCCGCGCAGCTTACGCCGGCGCGCGACGACGAAATCACTACATCGGCGACGCCCAGCACTCGCAGATGCAGCGCGTTCACCAACATGTCGCCACTGCTGCCTTGCGACGTATTGACCACGGAACTGGACTGTTCATTGATTACCAATGTACCGACCAGCAGCGGAACAGTCTGATTCGGAGCCCCAGTCACAAAAACGGACAGCCCGTTGACTTTGAGGTCCAGAATCACGGAGGAGCCGAAGGCGTTGCGACAGGTTGCGGTGGCACTGGAACTCAACACCGAAGCGGTCACCGTCACGCCGGGAACGGTCAACGTCACATCGGCAACCGACGCTCGTGAATCCGTTTCGCCGTTTTGGCCGCTGGTATTTGCGCTCAGCAGGTCGGCCTTCAGCAACGTGGGAAGATTCACGTTTAGCAATTCCGTCGACAGGGATCCGCCGGAGCTCGGCAGCGAGCCGGTGTCCTCAATGGAAACACCGATTCCCAGGACTCTCGCCCCGACCACCAACGCTTCACCTCTGTACGTCGTCTGTGCCCCGGCAGCTTGAATCAAGCTGAACGCGAGCATACCCAGAGTGATTTTACGAACCATGGTCCATTGAAGCCCGGGATGATAAGGAAGGAAATCGGCTAAAACATGGTACTCGGGGCTGCGAAGTACTTAAGGCGGAGTAGGGCGTGGTGGCCGAAGTCGGGGTCGAACCGACACGTTCAGTGAAGAACGCCAGATTTTGAGTCTGGTGCGTCTGCCAATTCCGCCATTCGGCCAACAGATTGGCTACGTTGACAGTTTACCGCATTGCCATAATGAATTGATGGCAAATCCGCTTTCTTATCTCACGCAGCAACTTGAAAACTTTCGCGCCGCCGGAACGTATCAGCACCTGCGGCATCTCGAATCGGCTTGCGAGCCCGTGGCGCGATTCGATGGACGCGACGTTATCAATCTCGCGTCCAACAACTATCTCGGTCTGGCGAATCATCCCAAGCTGATCGAGGCTGAGTGCAACGCGGCGCGCCACTACGGAGCCGGATCGGGCGCGGTGCGCACCATTTCCGGGACCATGAGTATCCATATGGAACTGGAGAGCCGCATCGCCGCGTTCAAGAACGTCGAGGCATGCGTGGTCTTTCAATCCGGATTTGCCGCCAACGCTGGAACCGTCGCGGCGATCCTCACACCTGAAGATCACATCATTTCCGACGAGCTCAACCACGCGAGCATTATCGACGGCTGCCGCCTTTCGAAAGCCAAGATCCACGTCTTCCGCCATCGCGACGCAGCGCACGCCGAAGAGAAACTGGCGGCATTGCAAAATCAATCCGGACACAAGCTGCTGATCACCGACGGCGTCTTTTCGATGGACGGCGACATAGGAGCGCTAGCCATGTTGACGCAAATAGCCGAGAAATACGGCGCGATCATGATGGTGGACGACGCGCACGCGTCAGGTGTGCTGGGCAAGAACGGCCGCGGAACAGTTGATCACTTCGATCTGCACGGGCGCGTCCATATTCAAGTCGGGACGCTGTCGAAAGCGGTGGGCGTGCTGGGAGGATATGTGTGCGGGAGCCGCGACCTGATCGATTTTCTGTACCATCGCGCGCGGCCGTTTCTGTTCTCCACGTCGCATCCGCCGGCTGTGGCGGCCGCGTGCCTGGCCGCGTTCGACATTCTCGAACAGGAGCCGGAACGCATCGAAAAACTCTGGTCGAACACACGATTATTCCAGAACGGGCTGCACGCCAGCGGACTTTCGACGGGCGCGAGCGAGACTCCCATCACGCCGATCATGGTAGGCGAGGCGGCCACCGCGCACGCGTTTTCCCGCGCGCTCTTCGAAGAAGGCGTATTCGCGACCGGCCTCGGTTATCCGACCGTCCCCGAAGGCAAGGCGCGCATCCGCACCATCGTGACCTCAGCGCACTCGCGCGATGTGCTGGAACGCGCTGTCGAAATCATCGCGCGCGTCGCCAAACGGATGAAGATTTTGCAGTAGCCTGGAAGTATGGCGGATAGCATAGTCCTTCCCCGGGCGCACTCGCGAGCCATCTCTCTGCCCACGATTCCCTGGTACCTGTGGGCGTCCGTGATTGGGGTGACCTCGGCCATGATCGGCGGGCAATGGGATATTTCCTGGCACCGCTCCATCGGTCGCGATACATTTTGGACGCCGCCCCACATCGCGATTTATTTGTGCGGCATCATCGCAGGGATTTCATCGGCGTACCTCATTCTCGCGCCGACGTTCGGCAAGCTCCCGGAAGTTCGCAGAGCATCCGTGCGGATGTGGGGATTTTACGGGCCGCTGGGCGCGTTCGTCATGGCGTGGGGCGGAGTGGCGATGCTCGCCTCAGCGCCGTTCGACGACTGGTGGCACAGCGCCTACGGGCTCGACGTGAAGATTCTCAGCCCCCCGCACGTGGTGCTGGCGGTGGGCGTCATTGCGATCCAGATCGGCTCCCGCATGCTGGTTCTGGGACACATGAATCGCTCCAGCGTGGAGGAACGCCTCCGGCTCGACTGGCTGTTTCTGTATCTGAGCGCCATCATTCTGGTCACGACTCAGGTGGTCATCATGGAGCTCAATCAGCGTGTAGAGCAGCACACGGCGGCATTCTATATTGCGGTTGCGATCACGGCGCCGCCCGTGCTGATCGAGAGCGCCTGGACCTCGCAACGCCGCTGGGCGGCCACCATCGTCGCTGGCATCTTTACGCTGTGCATAGCGTCTCTGATCTGGATTCTTCCGCTTTTTCCGGCGCAGCCCAAACTCGGGCCTGTGTACAATCCCGTGACGCAGTTCATTCCTCCCGCGTTTCCGGTTCTGCTAATCGTGCCAGCGTTCGCTCTGGATCTGCTCCGCCCGCGGATCGCGAAGTGGAACGTCGTGATGCAGGCGCTGGCGTGCGGAGCGGTGTTTTTCGGAACGTTCGTGGCGGTGCAGTGGCCGTTCTCGGATTTTCTAATGACACCCGCGGCTGCGAATGGATTCTTCGGGACCATTTATCGGGACTACGCCACAGGCGCCAATTCACTGGAAGCGCGCAACCTGTTCCTTCCCGCTGAACGGAATTTCCCGGCGCTGATGTGGATCGCGTTCGGAACGGGGCTGGCGACGTCCGGGTTCGGCCTCGCGTGGGGAAGATACATGCAAAAGGTGAAACGTTGATTTTCAGGACGGCGACCGCTCTTGCGTTCGCGAGTTGCGTCTTTGCTCACGTCGGATCGCCCGACATTTTTCTGGAAGGCCCCGCGGGGCCGTATCCGATGTTCATCACGATCCGGCCGCCCACGGTGGTTCCGGGCGTCGCCGAAATCGAGATTCGCTGCTCGGCGCCCGGCGTCGGTGAGATTCACGTCACTCCGATTCCCCTCACCGGTGCGGCTGCAAAATTCGCGCCGACTCCGGATTTGATGCAACGGTCCAAGCTCGATCCGCAGTTCTTCACGGGATCGCTGTGGATGATGGCGCCGGGATCGTGGCAAGTGCGCATTCAGGCGGACGGCGCGCAAGGCTCTGGACAGCTCTCGGTGCCGGTGCCGGCGCTGGCGACACAAACCAAAGGCATGCAGGCGGCGCTCGGCGGGTTGCTGTTCGGCCTGATGATCGTGCTGGCGGTGGGTATGGTGAGCATCGTGGGCGCGAGCGTTCGGGAAGCACAACTCGAACCGGGAACTGCCGCGAGCGATCGCTCCAAGCGCCGGGCGCGGATGCTGATGGCGGCTGCGGCGGCGCTGGTGGTGTTTATCCTGTGGAGCGGCGACCAATGGTGGAAGTCCGAAGCCAAGGGCTACGCAGGAAACATCTATAAGCCGCTGGTAATGTCGGCAAGCGTGGACCTTGGCGATAAGCTTGTGTTGAAACTGACCGACCCGGGCTGGCGCGTGCGTCGCGGAATGGGCGATTTTCTGCCCGACCATGGTCACCTGATGCATCTTTATATGATCGCGGAGCCTGACACGAATCGAGTCTGGCATCTGCATCCCGAGATGACTTCGAGCGGCGTGTTCACGCACGATCTGCCGCCCATGCCGGCGGGACGCTACAAACTCTACGGCGACGTGGTGCATCGCGACGGCTTGCCGGAAACGCTGGTCGCGGAGTTGACCTTACCACAGGCCATCGCAGGGGCTCCCCTAAGTGGCGACGATGCCGCGGGCGTTCGCGGTGAATCGACAGACGGAGCGCGAATCGAATGGATTAGAGATAGCACTCCCCTAAAAGCCAGGCAGGCGACGACCTTTAAATTCCGGCTGCTGGATCGAAATGGCAAACCCGTGGAGGACTCCGAACTGTACATGGGGATGCCCGGGCATGCGGCGTTCCTGAAGAATGACGGAACGGTCTTTGCGCACGTGCATCCATCCGGATCGGTGCCCATGGCGGCGCTGGCGCTGGCCAATCCGTCACAGCAGGAGCACCTGCATTTGGAATCCGGTTTGCCGCCCGAAGCGGATTTTCCGTATGGATTCCCAAACGCGGGCGACTACCGCATCATCGTCCAGATGAAGCATGCAGGCGTGATTGAGACCGGAATCTTCGACGCGAAGGTGGAATGATTATTTCCACATTCGTGGATCGAAAGAGAAGGGCTCGGGCTTGCCGATTCGAATTTTCTTGAAGTCGCCGTGAGTGGGATTGAGTAGACAATTCCTCTCCTGGGGAATGATAACGGACGGCACGGAGAGAATCGCGGAGGCGCCCGATTTGATCCATGCGGCTCCAATCTGCTGCGTGGCGGGATGAACTGGCTGGGCGCGCCAGCCGGATGGAAGGCGGCGGTGTTCCAGCTCGAGAACGGAAACATCCGGGGCCGTATCGGCTGGAATCGCGACCAGGGGTTCCGGCGCCGAACGGCGGCTCCAGTTTACGAAGAACTCCAGTGCTGCGAGTGCCAGCGACCCTGAGGTGTAGACCAGCGTTGTTCCGATGGGATGCCAGCGGGCCGCGCTTTTCAGGCTGCCTCGGCCGGTAAACGCCTGATCGGCGAACCGGGCTAGGGAGAGCCTCCAGATTCGCATTAACTGTACATGCCGTATTCGATGCGTCCCAGAATCTCGTCCACCTGCCGCGTGCCGGCGTCGGTGTCGAGCAGAGACATGGGAGCCAGCATGCCAAGAGCAACGTGAGGAGCGCGGAGCCATTCTGCGGCTTCTCCCTCATCCCCCAAAAGCTCCACGGCTCGCGAGAACACGCGCGCGACCCGATAGACGCGATCCGACTCTTCCGCGCTCAGCCGGTGATTGCGCTTGCGCCGGGCGAGCGTGCGGGCCGGAATAAGGAACATCCGCGATATCTCATCATTCGAAAGCTTGAGGCTCGCAGCCAGCGATTCGAGCGCCTTGTAGGGCAAGCCCGCGCGGATCCGTTCGATCATCCGCTGCGGATCGGAGGTCCTTTTTCCCACAATACGCTCGCCGCCGAGGATATCGATGGGACTGAGCAGGGCAGCCATATGACCGTAGTATAGCGCCAAATGGCAGGCCCGAAGCCGGTCAAAAAAAGCCGCCGGTTTTTCTCCGGCGGCCCAGGGTCAGTGACTGAAAACTTAGAACGAAAAGCGTCCACCCACCTGCACGGCGCGCGGACCGGCCGAGCCGAATACCTGTCCGGCCCGTTGCGTGGGGACACCGAACGTCGAGGGGCTCGTGCCGAGGTTGAAGTTGAACCCGCTCAGATTGGAGATGTTGAACACGTTGAACATCTCGGCAAAGACCGAGAACTTGTAGCGTTCCTTGAACGTGACCATCTTGCTGAGGCGAACGTCCTCGGTATTCACGCCTTCGCCGAACTCGTAACGCGACGGCAGCGTAATCGCAGGGATCTTCCTGCCGCTACCCGCGGTTGCATCCAACTGGCCGGCATAGGTGGCATTCCAGTTGGCTACTGCGGCCACCAGATCGCTTTGGCCACACCCGCGGTTCAAGCAGTTGAACGACAACCCGGGGAGCGGAGTATTGGTCACACCCGTCGAACCATTGAGTTCCACGCCCGTGACAATCGGCGCCACGGGTGCCCGGGTCGCGATTGTGGTAATCAGGCCCAGCTGGAATTTCCACGGTAGATCCACCAGCCCGATGAGTCCGATCGTATGGCGGGATCCCTGGGGACCGTAGCTGGAGTTGTAGTTGTTCAGGTCATAGATTCCGTTCACTCCGACCTGATCCGCCAAAGCGTAGGAGGCGGTGAACTGGAAGCGATTGGCGAAGCGCTTGTCAGCCTTCACCAGGAGCGCTTGATAGCGGTTACGCTGGCCCGGCTGCCAGAACGTGATCGCACCAGTGGAGCACTGGGCAGTCGGATCGGTTCGTTGAGCCCCTGCGCAAACCGGAATTACGGGCGCCTGAACATGGTTCACGTAGCGGTTGAAGCCGTTGAGGTCAATTGGATTGCCGTCGTAGAGGACATCGAGAAATACGCGACGGACGAAATCGGCGCTGATCACGAGATCATGCCGTAGCTGGCGCTGCACCCCAATCGAGGTGTGGTAGCTGTGCTGTACCGGATAATCGAGCGGCAACAATTGAGCGCCGGACTTGGCGATGTTAATGTTACGGACCGAGAGATCATTCAGGTTCTTCGGCGCAAGTGACGCCTGAATGCCCCCAATCTGTGCGTTGTAGAGCTGCTGGAACTGCGCGAGCGTCAGGCTGAGAATCGCGTTGGTTGGCAGCGGCGCACCCTGAGGTAGCAGAGTGATTTTGCCGGTTGCAGCAGTAACGCCGACGTTGATGATATTGGGGAACGTGTTGATGATGTTGGTGGTGGGATACTGAGTGCGGCCGTTGCCCACTGGTCCGATCACACTGCGCTCCTGCAGGCGCCGATACAGGTATTCCGTATCGTAATAGATTCCCGCGCCGCCACGGATCACTGTCTTGTTGTCATGGCCGACATTCCAAGCAAATCCGATCGCGGGCGAAAGGTTGCCGTGATTGGCGTTCGTCGGGCTCAGATTCGAGCCATAGATCGGAGCCAGGTATTGCGGCTTCGAGAGATCCTGGTTGAACAGATTGCTTTCGTATTCGTACGCCAAACCAAAGTTCACCGTGAAATTCGGCTTAAGCTTCCAGGTGTCTGAGCCGTAGATGCGATAACGAGTGTTCGACTTGGCTTGGCTTTGGTTGTACAGAGGCGGCTGGCTCGGATCGCCGACGCCGAGCACCGTCGATGTCGTGACGAACGGTAAATTCAGGATGTCTGCATTCGAGCTGATGGTCTTGGGGAGATTCGGGAAGAAGGCAGCCACGCCGGCCGGTGTGAGCTGGCTGGTCAGGAACTCCGGGCTGTACACGGCTTCGCAACCAGGGTCGCAATAGCCCCAGAACCCCGTGCCGGGCTGTAGGCCGATCTCACCACCGAATCGAAGGCGGTGCGCGCCCTTCTGCCAAGTAAGATTGTCGGTCCAGGTAAAGTCGCGGAGGTCGCGTCCCTGGGTAGCGTTCAGCGTGTCGCCGGCGAAAGTACCAAGCGAGCTGCCGACGAACGTCAGGCCGGGGAATCCGAGGCCCACGCAATTGGCGCAGTCGCTCGAGTTCGGAAACAAGTTGCGGTTGCTCCAGAAGTTATAGGAGAAACGGAAATCGTTGACCAGTGTCGGCTTCAGAGTGCTGGTGACGCCCATGGTGCTTTGATCCGCCCAGTTCACGTTCCGAAGCCATGCTGAAGGCGCCACCGGAGTATTGCCGCCGGGGCCGAAGGCTTGGTTTCCGTCATGGGAGTAGCGGACAAAGAGGTTGTGGTTCGCCGAAAGCTTGTAGTCGATTCGCAGGCTGAGCGTCTTGCCGGTGTAGGGGCTGCCGAAGCTGCCCGCCAGCGGAGCAAGCGAGGGCAGATCGGGTTGCACGGTCACCGCTTGCAACTGGTTCTGATATTCGTAATTGAAAAAGAAAAACGCTTTGTCCTTCTTGATGGGACCGCCCAGCCAGAAGCCGGGATTGCGGCGCGCGAAGAAGGGATCTTTGGTGGTACGCGCGAGTCCGGGATACGCGGCCATGTTGTGATCGCGGAAGAAGAAGTATCCACTGCCATGGAAATCGTTGCCACCCGACCGCGTCACGATGTTGATCGAGCCCACGCTGGTGATGTCGGTCGACAGATCGAAATTGACTTCGGAAAGCTGGAACTCCTGCACCACTTCCTGCGAAAAGTTCATGGAGGACCCGGAGCCTTCAATGCGATCGCGAACGGGGCCGCCGTCGACGCTGATCGCGGTCTTGCCGGCGTCGCCGCCGAGAACCGAAACCGAGAACTGCGAGTTGTACTGCGAGGTGCCGCTGGTGTTGATGCGCACGCCAGGCTCCGCCGAAGCGAGTTGCATGTAGCTGCGGCCGTTCAGGGGGAGTCCTTCGATCTTGGTGCGTCCCACGACGCCATCGATCGAGTTCTTCTCATATTCGATCTGCGCGGTGGCAGCTTCGACGTTGACTACTTCCGTGGTCTGACCGATAGGCATCCGCAGATCCGCAGTCGTAGTCAAACCGACTTCTACGGTCGCTTGACGAACCACGGTCCGGAAGCCCTTCACTTCCACCCGAATTTCGTATTGGCCCGCGGCGAGAGCCGGGGCGCTATACCGTCCATCGGCGCCCGAAGTCGTCTGGCGCTCAATTCCGGTGGATACGTTCTTGACGACAACGTTGGCGTTTGGAATGACCGCGCCGGTCTCATCGGCGACGGTTCCCGAAATCGTTCCCACAGGGGCCTGGGCAAAAGTCGTACGGACCATGAGTACCAGGACTAGGTAAATGAATGGACACAGTTGTAGTAATCGTTTCATTCCGGTTAAAATCCTCACAGCTCTAAAACGTGACTCGAAAGCAAGACTGACGCAATTGTCGCCGTTTTCACGTCAGCCTGTCAAGATCTGCTTTTATAAGGGTCTTAGTGCCGTTTGGCATATACAGGATGTCTGCCGTTAAGTAGACGAACACCGTAAACCCGGCGAATCTAGAAGTAATGGAACGAAATAGCTACATCTGAAAAAGACGTGCTGGGTTCAATTGGCCGTACTGTGTGGGTCAAATACAGCGGAATTAGCGCCGAGACTTAGGATGAAACCCTAAGATCAATATAAGAGATAAGCCTGACGGCGATCCAGGAAGGTTTTGATCCCGTCTTCGATTGCCTGCTCGATAGATCGCGGGTCCTCCCCGGCTTTCATCGAGTCGATCACCGCCCGATTGCCGATCAGAAAACGGCAACCTTCGAAATCGATCTTACCGGGATAGAGTTTTTCGAGAGCATAGGCGATTTCGAGACCGAGCCGAACCGAATCGAACTGTTCACGATTCACGACTACAAAGCGAACGCCGTCAATCAGCTTTCCCTTGAAGTTCGACGCGGAAGGCTGGAACCGCGTGGCGTAAACGCGGACGCCGGGGATGGAGCGCGCGTTCAGGAACTGCGCTAATTCCGTTCCACGCATCCAATCTGCTCCGATCTGCTCGAACGGAGCGTCCGTGCCCCGGCCGACCGAATAGTTCTTGGACGCTTCCAGCATTGCGACGCCCTCATATAAGGTCGCGGCATTCAGGCTACGCATGTTGGGGGACGGATCGGTCCAGGTGAGACCGGTGGAATCGAACCAGTCGCCACGCTGCCAATTCTTCATTTTTATGACGTGAAGATCGGCGTTGAATTTCCGTTCGGCGTTGGCCATGGTGGCCAGTTCGCCGAAAGTGAGGCCGTGACGAACCGGCATCGCGTAGCAGCCGACGAAGCTCTGCAAATTCTGCTCGAGCACCGGACCTTCAACGTGGACTCCGGTGATGGGATTGGGCCGATCGAGTACGTAAAAGGGGAACTTCGCCTTGCCGGCTTCTTCGAGCGCATAGAGCATGGTGCAGGAATAGGTGTAGAATCGAGCCCCGGCGTCCTGAATGTCGTAGACCAGCGTGTCGACGTCGTGCAGCATTTCGGGGGTCATGCGATACCGGCCGTCGTAGTGCAGGCTCCAGATGGGCAGACCGGTGATGGAATCCTTGGTGTCGGCAACATCTTGGCGATCCTCTTTGCCGGTGATTCCGTGTTCGGGGGAAAATACCGCCGTGATCCTGATGCCGGCGGCGATCATGACGTCGAGGTTGCGCTTCCCCGCCCTATCGAGACCGGTGTGATTCGTAATCAGGCCGACGTGTTTTCCCTTCAAGGCCGCGAAGTGGTCCTGCTCCATCACGTCGAGTCCGGTGAGCACGTTGTGATTGGGCACGATCATGCGGCGCGAGCCGTTGGTTTCGTTGTATCCAACCACGCTGACGCCCGGACCGTCGACTCCGATCGCTGCGGCCGCAATAGTCGCGACGCGCGAACGCAGCGCGCTCAGATTCTTCCCCCGCTGAGGATGCACCGAATTGGCGAGGAGGATCACATAGGATTTCGTCGACGGATCGATCCAGATGGACGTGCCGGTGAATCCAGTGTGACCGTAGGAGCCGATCGGAAACAACTCGCCACGGTTGGAAGAATAGCTCGAATCGATGTCCCAGCCGAGCCCGCGGAGAATCGGTTGATCGGGCGGCGAGGCAGGTGAAGTGAATTTTCGAACCGTGAGCGGAGAGAAAACGGGGCTGCCGAGGTGCAGCATCATCTCGGCAAATTTGGCGAGATCGTCAGCGGTGGTGAAAAGGCCGGCGTGGCCCGCGACGCCCCCCATGTAGCGAGCGGTGGGATCGTGGACGACGCCGCGCAATGGGGCGCCGGTGGCCGGATCGATTTCGGTAGGCGCGATGCGGCTGCGCAACGCAGCGGGTGGCTTGAACATGGTTTCTTTCATGCCCAGCGGCTCGAAAATGTTTTCGTGAGTATAGACGTCGAGGGTCTTGCCGCTGAGTCGGCGAACAATCTCGCCGAGCAGCTCGAAATTAATGTCGCTGTACACGAATCGCGCGCCCGGCGGAGCAGTGGACTTTTCGGCGAGCGCGCGGCCGATGCCGGTTTCGTATCCGGACCAGGGCGGCTCCAGGTCGAGGTCTGGACGGAGTCCGGAAAAATGCGTCATCAGATCGCGAATGGTGATGTCGCTCTTGCCGCCTTGAAATTCGGGGAGATACGTAGTCACCGGATCGGCGAGACGGATTTTCCCGTCTTCAAACAGCTTCATAACCGCGGACGTGGTGGCGATCACTTTGGTGAGCGAGGCAGCGTCGAAGATGGTGTCGACGGTCATCGGCTCGCGCGCGGGAATCAGCGCGCGCTGGCCGTAGGCTTTGCGATGAAGAATTTTTCCGTCATGTCCCACGATAAGGACTACGCCGGGGATCAGAGTGTCGTGGACGGCTTGTTCGACGGCGGAATCGAGCGCGGGGGAGCCTGAGAACTGCTGCGCGTAGGCAGCCTGGATGGATAGGAAGATAAAAAACGGTGTTCGCACGATTGCGAATACGGCACGCCGACTGCGTGCGCCACAAATCTCGGCGTTCATGACAGTTTTTTCGCGATGCCTTCCAGGAGCTTCGCCAGGTCCACGTCCTTCTGCGTAATTCCGCCCGCATCGTGCGTGGTCAGGTCCACCCCCACACGGTTATAGACGTTGGACCATTCCGGATGATGATCCATTTTTTCAATCAAAGGAGCGGCGGTGGCCATAAACCCGAAGGCATGTGGGAAATCGGCGAACTTGTATTCGCGATGCAGTTTGCCCTCTTTCACGCTCCAGCCGGAAAGCGGCGTGAGCGCCGCTGAGATTTCCGAATCGGTGAGTTTTTTCATCAGGCCCTCCCGTAGATTGGAATGACCGCCCCGCTGACGTCCGAACTTTCCTCGGATGCGAGCCACACCAGCAGCTTCGCGATCGATTCCGGAGCGACCCAGCGCGAGAAATCGGACTGCGGCATGGCTTTGCGATTGGCGGGCGTATCGATTACGCTGGGCAACACTGCGTTGGCGGTGATGCCTGAATCCTTGGTTTCCGCGGCGACATTTTTGATCAGCGCGACCAGTCCAGCCTTGGCCACCGCATAGGCAGCGAAGTTGGGCATGGGCTCGACGGCGGCGCGCGAACCGATGGCAACGATGCTTCCGCGCTTCGCCCGCATCATCGGTTTGAGCACGGCTCGCAGAGTCAAAAACGCGACGCGCAGATTGATGTTCATCATCAGGTCCCAAGTGGCGTCGCTGGTTTCAGAGACCGCGGAGCCGCCTCCGAAGCCGCCGACCAAGTGGACGAGTGCGTCAATCGGTCCATGTTCCAGGGCTTGGGCGACCATCGCCTCGCAGCCGTCTGCGCTGGTCAGATCCGCTTGGACGGTGACGAACGCCATCGGGTCGCGCCAATGGCGCTCGACGCCGATCACTTTCGCGCCAGTGGCGACGAAGGCTTTAGCAACGGCGGTTCCCAGTCCCCCGCCCGCGCCGGTGATGATCACGCTCATGAAATTCAATTGTAGTGGAACGGAAAGAATGTCACGGCGTCGCCTCGCGCTTTTGGAAGCGTTACGACGGCCGGGAATCCTTGCGATTTCGAATTCGCAGCCAAGCTGCACTTTTAGCGGATCAGTTCCGCCGGGCTGCCGCAGTCTTCCTTGGCGCCGACGTAAAGAGTTGCTCGGCCTGTATCTCGGTGAGAGAGAGGCTAATATGCGCCACTGCTCCATTGGCGGCGACGGTGGTGGCATCGGCAAGCGATTTAAGCTGCTGATTGTTGACTGGAACCATACTGACCAGGAACTTCACAATGTCGACCAGGGCCTGAGCGTTCTGAGTGGATGCTGTGACCGCATCACCAGTGATCACGACACCGCCTGAGGCGAAATTCACGCCGCCCGAAGCTTGCAGGACGCTCTGAAACAGGTTGTTCTGCGAGAGGTTGTTCAGGTTCGCGTTGCTGCCGAGCTTCCCGCTCAGAAAGTCGGACAGCGGACTGGTGGTGGCGAACCAGGCTTGATTGGTGCTACTCGCGTCCTGCGCCTTCTGGATCAGCGCCGGATCGGCTGCGGACTTGGAGGCAGAGCGGCGATCGATCGCGCCCTGAACCGAAGCGAGATCTCCCATCGCGGCAGTACCGCCATCGAGAAAGGCCACCGCACCCGAGCCTTGGCCGGGTCCGGTAATGATATTGATGCCGTTATAGGAGGTCACAGTTCCGCCCTGGGCCGTCGCTGCCCCAATGATCTGTGCGACTTGGAAGGTGCCTCGACCCAGCACCAAACCGGAGTTGCTGGTGGCCGAAGTGGCGGCGAGGATCTGGCGAAGATCGTGGCGCGGGTCGAATCCGGTGCTCGAAATGAACGTCAGGAATCCCGGATCGTTAGGCTGTATCTGATTGAGAATATACTGGCCAAACGGTGAGAGAACGGTCTGGTCGACTTGCACGCCGGAGAGGATCTTGGCATCCGGCATGACCAGGTTGAGGAGCCCGGAATCGACTGAGGCGAGAGCCGTGGCGCCTGTCAGAAGCGTGGTCAATAAGATAGCTCGGAAAGTGTACATAGCCGTCCTTGTAATCATTCTACGCTTAAGACGGGCCAGAGACCGAATTATTACGGCCGCGTGGATGCCCGCGCCGCGGGTTGGCCGTAGAGGCGCCGATAGACGTCGGCATTGCGAAGCACTGTCTGGATATAGCCGCGGGTTTGGGTGAAGGGGACGGTCTCGATGAATTCAGCCGGTTCGCGAAATTCGCCCCAACTGAGCCAGGCATGGGCTCGCGACAGCCCGGCGTTGTAGGCGGCTAGCGCGGCTTCCCAGTGGCCATTCAGATGGTCCGCCATCGATTTTAGGTAATAGGACCCGAGTTGAAGACTGACAGCGGGTTGGAACAAGCGCGGCGTCGAGTATGGTGTCACCTTGAGGCGGCGGCTCAGCTCGCGACCAGTGGCCGGCTCGATCTGTGTGAGCCCGCGGGCGTTCGCGACCGACACGGCTTTCGGATTGAACTCGGATTCCTGACGGATCAGCGCGGCCATCAGGAACGGATCCAGGCCGTTTTGTTTCGCGTATTTTTCCAGGTCCGCGCGATAGGGAATGGGAAACGCAAGCTTCCAGAAATCCTGCGGCGCGGATTCAAGCGGTAAAAAAAGATAACCGCTGGCGTAACGCTTGATAAAACGCATGGCCTGATCGGGACCAGTTCGGCGAGTGGCGAGCGTGGCCAGCTCGATGGAGATGACGTAGGGCTGATCCTCGTTCTGCGCGGCATAACGCAGCTCGCCTTCGGCCATTTCGTCGAGTCCGGCGGCGATCAGCATGTGGGCGCGTTCGATGCGGATTTTCGCGGTGGCGTTGGGCTCGAAATTCGGCGTCCGGACCCGCATAGGGAACGCGATGGTCTTGAGGAATGCATTCACCGAAGGGGACGGTGCGGCGGAAACCTGAGTCAACCGCTCGCGCGCCAGCACGGTGTAGTAGTAGTTGGGATATTCGTGGACGATTTCGTCATAGTAAGCGCGGGCGGTCGCGGGGTCGTTGGCGCTTTCGGCGGTGCGGCCCAGGAAGTACAGCGCGGCCGAGGCATCCTCGGACGCCGGGAACATGCGCAAATGGGCGCGCAACATTTCAACTGCGTCCGGACGGCGCCGCATGTAGTGGCCCCAGGCGACCTTCCAGTGGCAAATCGCGGCCTGCGGCTCCCTGGGAAATGATTCGTAGCAAGCGCGGTACAGCGGCTCGTAGGTGTCCAGCTCGTTTTCGATCAGATGGAAATTGGCGTCCGCCACCAGTGCTTGTAGACGCCACTTGGATTGCGGATAGAGCCGCCCTAACTTTTCGAGCGTCGCGTGAACTTCTTCCTGATTTTTCAGACGGCGGGCGCACTCCGAGAGATAGCAGAGACGCTCGGCATCGGGCTCGGGGGATGAGATTTCGAGCGACTTGAAGTAGCGCTGCGCTTGAAGCGTTTCCTTAGCGTCGTAGTCCGCCACGCCGATGCGGACGCGAGCCAGATCGCGTTCGGCGCCGCCGAGTTGAGGAACCAGCGACTCCAGCTCCTTGCGGGCGCGCGCGGGATTTTTCCCGTCGAGCAGTTTGAACGCTCGCGCGAGCATGGCGTTGGGCATCGAAGGAGGATACGCGTCGCCGAGTTTGGCCTTGAGTTTTACCATTTCGGTTTCAGCCTGCGTGGATTCGCCGGAGAGCGGGAAGCCGTAGTAGACGCGCTGAAAATAGACTGCAGCGCTGACGGAATCGCTCGCGGCCGCAAAAGCGTTCGCCATGGCGAAGTCGCCTGCCGGCTGAGGGAGCGTCGTGTAATTCTTGCGCAGGATGTCGACGGCTTGTGCGGTTTCTCCGTTTTGTCCAAAGGCGCGCGCGGCCAGCAAAACGGCTCGCGAGGCGAGCGGCGAAGGCGGAGTCTGTCTCCAAACCGGTTCGAGCGATTTCGGAACCGCAGCATAATTTTGCGATTCGAATTGCGACGAAGCTAGATACCAAGCGACATAATCGCCGAGCAGGGGCAAGCGCTTTCCCAGCGGTTCGAGCGCGGCGATGGCTGCCGGGAAGCGACGGGAGTCGAACGCGGCAGCGGCAGTTTTCAGATCGGCAAGCGGATCCGTAGCGGCCGCCGCAGCGATCGCGATGGCGAGCAGCCACAATGGTCGGGCGTGAAGGATTTTGAGAAGCGGCGCGACGAGCGTTCGCACGATCTCATCATCGACAATACAGCGAAGTTCCGTGAACCGCTGGTCGAGATTGGGTTCTGGCACGTCGAAACCTCATTTTCGCACGTACAAAGGACGCCCGTACTCGGGCCGCCCGATACAACCGTTCGTCATGGCGTCGAGATAAGTCTCGACGCGGCACGCACGAGTGCGTGCGCCACAAAACGGAATCGCTGCTATTCGCTACGAAGTGTCATGGCGGGATCGACGCGCGAAGCCCGCCACGCGGGTGCGATGCACGCTTCGAGCTCAGACACTGCCAGCGTGGTCGGGACAGCGAGGTAGATGCGCGGATCGTGCTCATTCACAGTGGAATTGCCGTATCATGGGCTGCGGAGGTCTCATTCTGGTCATGGCAAGAGTGCGTTTCTTTCTTATAATTTGTTTCGCGGCGTGGACTGCCGTGTCGTTGGGCGCGCAGGGGCGCGGGGGCGATGCCGCTAAGGCGCCTACCGACGTCCAGCCGGGTAGCATCACGTACGACGATGTTGCCTATCCCTATCCGGTGCACTACATGCCGCTCACGATGTACGGCCAGGACGTCCGCATGGCGTATATGGATGTGCCGCCGGAAGGAACGCCGAACGGCCACACGGTGATGCTGTTCCATGGGATGAATTTCGGCGGGTTTTATTTCGAAGGTCCCATTAACGTTTTGCGGAAGGAAGGATTCCGCGTGGTGGTGCCGGATCAGATTGGGTTCGGAAGATCGTCAAAGCCCGTTATTCCGTACAATTTTCACGACATGGCGCTGAACTCGCGGAAACTGTTGACGTCGCTCGGCATCACGAAAGTCATGATTGTCGGGCATTCCATGGGCGGGATGCTGGCGACGCGCTTTGCGGCATCGTTCCCGGACATCACCGAGAAAGCAGTGATCTACAACCAGATCGGGTTGAAAGATCCACGCTATGAGCGTCCGTGGGGAAGCGCCGACGACGCTTATAAGCGCACCATGGCGTCGAGTCAGGATCAGCTTTGGGGCGGGTTCAACGCGAACATCCATCGCTATTTTCCTCCCGGGACATGGAAACCGGAATATGACAAATACGTTCGGATTCTCTATGCGCCCACCCTTTCGGGAGATTGGCCGCGGCTGGCGATGGTCCGGTCGATCTATCAACAGATGCTGTATCTCGATCCGGTGGATGCGGACTGGCCGAAGATCAAAGTGAAGACTCTAATCCTGGGTGGGGATAAGGACACGCCGGATTACGCCGAGCGATCGAAGCACATCGCCGCCACGATTCCTGGAGCGGAGATCGTGATGCTGCCGGGACTGGGGCATGTGCCGCACTTGCAGGATCCGGACATGTTTTATCCGCCGCTGCTGAAGTTCCTGAAGGGCGACTCGAGCCCGAAAACCGGCGCGAACTGATTCGCCGCTAATATAAAAGCATGGGCTCGATTCCGGCGCCTGCGGCTCCGCGGGTGGTCGATCGATTCTTCGAGTTTTCGCTGCTGGGGATGCTGGCGGCCGGCTACTTCGCTGTGGTCGGATCGGGGTATCTCGATTGGCCGACAGCGACGTTGACCCTGCTGGGGCTGTGCCTGCGCGGCTTGATGGTCGCGGGGGTGATCGAGTTTCAGTTTTCGAATCGCACGGTGGCGGTGCTCACGCTACTGTACATCGGATTCTGGCCGATCGATTACTTCTTCATTTCGGCCTCGTTTCTCACCGCGATCGTGCACCTGGTGTGTTTCCTGGCCGTCATGAAAATCCTGACGGCAAAGACCAATCGTGACTACACCTACGTCAAGATGATCGCCGTGATGGAGTTGCTTGCGGCGGCCGTGCTTTCGGCGAGCCTGAGTTTCTTTGGCTATCTAGTCCTGTTCCTGTTGCTGTCGATTGCGGCTTTTTCGAGCGGTGAAGTGCGGCGGTCGTCGCAATTGCGCCGAGCGGTGGTGCGCGGCGGATTACGCGCCTTTCCGCGGCGGCTAAGTATCCTCGCCACATTTCTGTTCACCGGAATTCTGGTGATGACGGCGGGGATGTTCTTCATTCTTCCGCGCACTGCGCGCGCGGCTCTCGAACGATTCGTGCCGCAGCGGTACCACATGCCCGGTTTCGCGAACGGCATCACACTGGGACAAATCGGCGAGATTAAGCGCAATTCGGCAGCGGTGATGCATATCCAAACCGATCCGCCGGGAGACGGTTTGATGTCGGTCCGGTGGCGCGGCGCGGCGTTGAGCCGGTTCGACGGAAGGCGCTGGGACAATCCGGCGCCGGTCATGGAAATCCCGCTGGTGGTGGAACGCGGCGTACTGATCGTTAACACCAGCTATCGCGGCGCAACACGTCCCGGGCACGTGATCGGTTATTACGTGCAGCTCAACGAAATCGCGCCGGAAATGTTGTTCATTGCGGGAACGCCGCGGACCATCAGCATCAATCTTCCCGTGGTGCGATTCGCGCGGCGCAGTGGATCGTTCCAAGTGAACCTGCCCGCGGGTTACCACGGCGGCTTGATGTACGGCGTGAACGGATTTTTTGAGGACGAGATGGCGGACGTCCACACCACGCCTCCACCGCTCACGCTGCGGGAGCGCGAGGATCTGCTGCAGCTTCCCGACATGGACGATCGGATCCCGCGGCTAGCGCGTGAGATGACCGCGGGCGCGCTCAGCGAGATGGAACGCGCGCGGCAACTGGAACATCGTTTGCGCAGCGACTACGGCTATACGCTGGAACTATTGCCCGCTGCGGTGCCCGATCCGCTCGCGAACTTCTTGTTCGAGCGCAGAAAGGGGCATTGCGAATATTTCGCATCGGCCATGGCGGTGATGCTGCGCACCATGGGAATTCCGTCGCGGGTGGTCACGGGGTTTCAAAGTGGCGTTTTCAACCCCATGACGCACATGCAGGTTGTGCGGGCGTCGGACGCGCATAGCTGGGTGGAAGCGTGGATCAACGGGCGCGGCTGGACCACTTTCGATCCGACCCCGGCTGATCCGTCGGCGGCGAGCACCGGAATCTCCGCGCGGCTGGCGCTGTTCTTCGATGCAGCCGAGCAGTTCTGGCAAAACTGGGTGGTGAGCTACGATCTGGAGCGCCAGGTGGTGCTCGCGTCGCGGATGGATGAATCGGCGCGGCGGCTGCGGTTCGGCTGGTTCAACAATGCATTCGGCGATTTCAAGAAATGGTTCAGGGATTCGGCGCGCCTGAGCGTGGCATACGCGCCGTGGATCGTTGTGCTCGCAGGCTTGGTGATCCTCCTGGTGCTATATGGCCCGGCGATTCTGCGATGGTGGGGCGGGCGATTGCGAACACGCAGGCTGGCGCGGGGCGAAGGCGTCGCCTCAGACGCGACGTTGCTCTATCAGCGCATGCTGCGGCTGCTGGCCAAGCGAGGCATCCAGAAGCCGCCGTGGCTCACGCCGGGAGAATTCGCCAGGGTGCTGCCTGCGTCCGATGTGACCGGACTGGTGCACGATCTGACTGCGTTCTACAACGAGTTCCGCTTCGGAGGACGGACCGAAGTCGCGCCGCGGATGATCCAGTTACTCGACCGGCTGGAAAAGATGTAGGTTACTGGCCCTCGGTCGAGGGCGGAACGAGTCCCTTGATCCTCAGATATGTGATCAGGTTGCCGTAGTGGAGATTGTCCTGAATCGTGTTGCCCCATAGAACCTTCAGCCGGGTGCGCGTCTTAGCGCCGCTTCCGATGACTTGGAGCGCGGTCGCATCGTTGAGCGAGTCATAGACGGAGTCGCAGTAGGCGAAGGCTTCCCTGAGCGCCGCAATCAGGTCGGCCTTGGAGGTCTTGGTTCCCTCCACATCGGCGGCGCGCTGCTCGCCTTTCGCAGTGCCGCAGAACAGGTACTGCTCTTCGGCGATGTGTCCCAGGATCTGGCCGAAGGTCCTTACACGCGGGGCGGGCTTGAAGGAGTAGCTTTCTTCTGGCATCTTTTCGGCGGAGCGTAAGATGAAGCTCCTCACTTCATCGAATTCCTGTCTAGCTTCGCCGAGCACTGAGGGTTGTGCGTGCAAGACGCCAGCGGATACGGCGAACAGCACTAGGTGGATTGAAATCATGATTTGCCTCTTTTGATTAAAATGCCCGGGATGGGACTTGTATTCCACTATCGTCGCTGAAAATTCCGCCACGGCGACGCTTCGGGCGCGGTCCTATGTTAAACCTAATAGGGTTGCTCCTTTCGCTCCACCACGACACTCCCGAATCTGAAAGCTGCTTCGCCCGATTCACGGCTTCGTCCGTACTGGGCGGGCTTATCGCGCTCGATTCGCGTATCCGGCGGAAGGGGATTGCTTCGCTCGACCCTTCACGTGGGGCGCTGATTCCCATTGGCACGGAAATCGAAAATGGCCGCGTCGTCAAGAATGGTTACGGAGTTTTTTCACTCGCCTGGCAGGCGGTGCAACATCCGGAATGGGCGGATCAAATCACTGCTGAAATCGCGGAAATTCGGGCGCGCATTAAGCCTCTACATTTTCTCGTCTGGGCCGGAATGGGGGGATCGGCTGAAGATAAAGCGATGTATCAGGCGGCGGGGCTGCTGCGCCGCGGGCCGCGATGTTACTTGCTGGATTCCACCGATCCTGAAAAGTTGACCGCGATCGTGGCCGACATGAAACGCCGCAGCGGGCTCGATGAAGCGGAATTGTGGAAACGCACCTTGGTGGTCGGCATGGCGATGGGGATGACGTCGTTCGAGCCGGTGGTCAATTTGCAAAGAATCGCGGCGCGATTTAATGCAGCCCGCGTCGATGCCCGATCGAACATTTATTGCATGACCCTGCCCGGGTCGCTGTTGGACAAATTCGCAAGCTCGCTGGGATGCCGCCGGATCGGGCTCCAGTTGGATGGTGCGAACACCACAGCAGGCCGCCACAGCGGACCGTTGACGCGCGGCAGTCTGTATCCTCTCGCGCTGGCAGGCGTCGATTTGCGCGCGTGGATTGCAGGCACAAATCTTTCCCGGCACGACATCGACACCGCGTGGAGGCTCGCCTCGTTTCTCCATGTCCAGGGACTCAATGGCCGTAACAAAGTAACCTTCCTCGCTTCAAGCGTGTGGGAATGTGCGGGACTATGGACTAAGCAGAACTTCGAAGAGAGCCTTGGAAAATCGGCTGAACAAGGGATCAAAATCGTGGTCGGCGAGCGGGTTCGGATGACCAACTACCGGCCACCGCGCGACGCGCGGCAGGACCGCGTATTCTTCGCGGTGCAATCCAAGGATGCGCCTGCCGAGAAGCTTGCACTGCTCCGGCGGGCCGGATATCCTATGGCGACACTCACCGTTCCTGCTTCGGCGTCGCTCTCGTGTTACATGCAGTTTATTCATTACGCGGTATTCGGTCTGGCGTGGCTGCGAAAGATCAACTTCGTTACGCAGCCGAACGTGGAATTGTACAAGTCGATTGCAAACAAGCTCTACGGCGAGGCAGAGCGTGCCGGCGGAATCGGGAGAACCAAAGAGTGGCGCCGCACCGAGGAGTCGCCGCGATCTGCGATCTGGCGCGGACGCGTGACGCTGCGTTGGGACCGGCTGGATCATAAAATCGAAATACAGGGGATGACTGCACCGGCCATCTACGCAGCGCTGCTGCGGCAGGTTCCGTTCGAATACGGCGAGTTAACTTTCTTCGGCGATACGCGTTATTCGGCGCGAGGGCGTAGGCTTCGCGCGGTGCTCGACCGGGCGGCTGAAAAACTGTTCCGCGCGACGCTGAAGGTTCCGGTGGACGTCTACGAAGGTCCGGCGATGAATCATTCTTACCATGAAATGATCATTGGCCATGGAAAATGTTTTTCCACGGTTCTCGTTGCCGGCGGTGGAGAGCCCGCCGACTATCATCGCGCCCAGTTTCTGGCAACGCAGATGGCGCTGGCGGAACGCGGACGCGCGGTCGTCTCGATCAACTTGCGCGACATGGAGGAGACATCCCTGCGTGCGCTCGATGAATTCTTCCGCCAAGCGGCCACACAGCATCGCGCCATGGAAAAAGGCGTGTCCAAGAAGGGCGCACGAAGATAGGTTATGGCGAAATTCAAACCGGCCGGATCGCGGAAAACCGCTCCGGTCCGCTCGAATCGCGGCCTGATTCCTTGCGCGATCCTGATACTCACGGGATTCGCGCTGATCATGCTGCTGTTTTACGAAACCCTCAAATCGGGAGCCAAATGAGAGTCGATCAACGCAATCCCGGCCAAATGCGGCCGGTGAAAATCACTACGGATTATCTGATGACCGCCGAAGGTTCCGTGCTCATCGAGGTAGGGAACACGCGCGTGCTGTGCGCGGCTTCCATCGAAGATACGGTCCCGGGCTTTCTGCGGGGCAGCGGCAAGGGATGGGTGACAGCCGAATACTCGATGCTGCCGCGCGCCACGGCGACGCGCACGCCACGCGAGGTTTCGAAGGGCCGGGCATCGGGACGTACCATGGAGATTCAGCGGCTGATCGGCCGATCGCTGCGATCGGTGGTCGATATGACCGTGCTCGGTGAGCGGAGCGTGATCCTGGATTGCGATGTTTTGCAAGCCGACGGCGGAACGCGCACGGCAGCGATCACGGGGGCCTACATCGCCATGGCCACGGCGCTGCGCCAGATCGTCAAGTTCGGGGCGCTCAAAAAATCACCACTCATCGATTGCGTTGCTGCGACCAGCGTCGGCGTAGTCGGCGGAGTCCCCATGCTGGATCTGTGTTACCAGGAAGACTCTCAAGCCGAAGTCGATATGAACGTGGTGATGACGGGCTCCGGGCGATTCGTCGAATTGCAGGCGACCGCCGAGAAGACCGCGTTCGACGACCAGCAGTTGGCGAGCCTGCTGGCGCTTG
>Ga0210400_10000388_pt1 | contig 50208 bp, 51 predicted proteins | sample IncBWH26MmetaG_FD_155456 | JGI IMG/M metagenome (GOLD analysis project Ga0210400, IMG submission 155456) | Forest soil microbial communities from Barre Woods Harvard Forest LTER site, Petersham, Massachusetts, United States - Inc-BW-H-26-M | ecosystem: Environmental > Terrestrial > Soil >...
TGCGGCGTGGGTCAATTCTGTCCTACATGGTGAAATGGGTTTTTCGTTCGCGTATAACAGCCCCGTCGCGCCACTGCTGTTGGTACGCGCTCGGAACACATTGTTACTGGCGGTTACGGCTACGCTGCTTGCGTGGGGAATCGCACTACCTCTCGGCGTATGGAGCGCGGACCGCCTGGGGCACTTGCCGGACCGTATGTTGTCGTGGGGAACCGCGGCTCTTATGGCAATTCCCGATCTCGGGCTTGCGTTAGGTCTGCTGATGCTTGCCGTAATGACCAGCTGGTTTCCGACGGGAGGCATGACCTCCGTCGATTTCGAAACATTTTCACAGGTTCATAAACTAAGCGACCTACTGCTGCATATAACGTTGCCGGTCGCAGCCCTGGTGCTTTCGGCCTTGCCACTGCTCGTTCGGCACGTGCGTGCAGCCATGGCCGATGTGCTTGACGCTCCTTTTCTACTCGCCGCGAAGGGCCACGGTATCCCAAAATACAGATTATTGTATCGGTATGCCCTTCCCGCAGCGGCAAATCCCCTCATTTCCCTCTTTGGATTCAGCATAGGCGCGCTGTTGAGCGGATCGCTCGTGATCGAAGTCGTGATGAGCTGGCCGGGGATCGGACCGCTTTTAGTCGAGGCCATCCTGGCGCGCGATCTATATGTGGTCATCGGTGGAGTTCTTTTTTCGACGCTCTTTCTCGTGGGAGGGAATTTTCTTGCAGATACTCTGCTCTATTGGGCGGACCCGCGGATTCGAACAGAAAGCAGCGGACAATGAAACTGCGACGAAGTCTCGCGAGATGGCTCGTCGTTCTAGGCGTGCTGCATGGGGTCGTCGCATGCGCGGGTTTCTTCGCCCCCTACGATCCAACGTCGCAGGACCGTAAGAGTCCCTATCTGCCTCCGATGCGAGTTCATTTGGTGGACGCGCAAGGACATCTCCACGCGCGACCCTTTGTGTATCCACTGAGATTGCGAGAGGGCACGTTCGACCAGTATGAGGAAGACTTAGCTCGGAAGGAACGACTGCGGTTTTTCGCCAGCGGCGACCGTTATCGCTTGTTTGGATTTTTGCCCTTCCGATTGCATCTTTTCGCAATCGAAAACATTCGGGGCTATCTGCTGGGTACCGACGGCTATGGCCGTGACCAGTTTTCGCGGCTTCTCTACGGCGCGCAGGTGTCGCTGCTTGCCGGCCTTATGGGCGCGGGGCTCACATTGTTCGTCGGGTTGTGTATTGGTGGAGTGGCTGGCTACTACGGGGGTTGGAGAGATGACGTGCTCATGCGCATCACGGAACTCTTTCTGGCGCTGCCCTGGTTATACCTACTCTTTGCGCTTCGCGCCTTCCTACCGCTCGCGGTGAACCCGCTGGAGGCATTTTTTCTGATTGTCGGAGTCATCGGAACGGTGGGCTGGGGGCGTCCAGCAAGGTTGGTTCGCGGGGTAGTGCTGAGCGCAAAGGAGCGCGACTTCGTTCGCGCCGCCCGGGGGTTCGGGGCAACGGACGGATACTTGCTCCGGCGGCACATCCTTCCGCAAACATCGAGCGTGCTGCTCACGCAAGCTGCGATTTTGGTGCCGCAATATGTCTTGGCAGAAATGACGCTCTCGTTTCTTGGTCTTGGCGTCCCTGAGCCGGTGCCAAGCCTGGGAAACCTTCTCTCAAACCTCCAACAATACAGTGTTTTGGCCTCTTATTGGTGGATGTACTTACCTGCCCTAATAACGGTGCCGTTCTTTCTCGGCTACCTTGGTTTAGCGAGTGCGTTGCAGGAGCGAGGAGAAGCGTACAAGATAGAAAGGAGTGATCTCGGGAGCTTGCCGTGAGAAACAAAAGAGGGAAATTTCTTTACTGCCGCATGCTCTTAAGCCTGGTCCTGCCTCTTGCATTGCCTCTGGTGACATTTTTCGGTCACCCGGCCGCCGCCGCTCCCCGACAGGAAAGCACAAGCGAAGAATTGCTCTTACTCCCGGGGGAAATCGGACGGCCGGGCGGACGACTGGTAGTATCGTTGCGGGCGGAGCCCAAGACTCTGAATCCCGTGACCTCTACCGACGCACCATCACGAGAAGTGATTGGAGCCATGCAAGCCGAGTTGGTGCACATCAACCGTGCCACCCAACTGACGGAGCCGGGGCTGGCAAAGTCCTGGAAAGTGTCGGCCGACGGGCTCCAATACACGCTTACGCTGCGAACCGGCATCAAATTTTCCGATGGGCATCCAGTGGATGCCGATGACGTTCTCTTCACTTTCCGCGTTTATCTCGACGAGAAGGTCCACGCCACACAGCGCGATTTCCTGATTGTTGGCGGCAAGCCCATCTCGGTTCGAAAACTTGACTCGTACACACTGGTCTTTCAGCTTGCGAAGCCTTACGGGGCGGGGGAGAGACTCTTTGACGGATTCTATATCCTGCCGCGGCATCTCCTCGAAAAGGTCTATCAGGAAGGAAAGTTCGACCAGGCGGGTGCGCTGGCAACGGCCGCAAGCGGTTGGGCGGGACTCGGTCCATTTCGATTGAAGGAATACGTCGCGGGGCAGCGGCTGATCTTGGAGCGCAATCCCTATTATTGGAAAATGGATCCACAAGGGAATCGCCTGCCCTATCTGGACGAGATCGTTTTTCTGTTTGTACCAAGCGCCGACGCACAGGTCCTACGGTTTCAATCCGGCGAGACGGATGTCATCAGCCGGCTGAGCGCAGAGAACTATGCCGTGTTATCGCGTCAGCAGCGGGGCTATACGGTGGTGGATGCCGGGCCGGGACTCGAATACAACTTTCTTTTCTTCAATTTGAACGACCCCACCGAAAAAATGTCTTCGGAGATGCTCCGCAAGCAAAAATGGTTCCGCAATGTGAAGTTTCGCCGAGCAGTTTCCGCCGCTGTGGATCGGGAAGCAATCGTGCGACTCGTGTATCAAGGGCGTGGGGCGCCCCTTTGGGGACCGGTGACACCGGGAAACCGCCGATGGATAAACACCTCGATCCCGCATCCTGCTCGCTCACTGGATAGGGCGCGCTCGTTACTGAAAGAAGCAGGGTTCTCCTGGTCCAAAAGACCCGGCGGCGATTCGGCGCTCATTGATCCTGATGGAAATGCGGTTAACTTTTCCCTTATAACGAGTTCCTCGAATGCAGACCGTGCGAAGATGGCGACCGTGATTCAGGATGATTTGAAACAACTCGGAATGAATGTCCAGGTTGTACCGATGGAATTCCGGTCCTTGCTCGACCGTGTATTGCAAACGAAGGAGTATGACGCGTGTTTGCTGGGACTGGTGAGCTTCGATGCGGACCCCACCGCTGACACGAATGTCTGGCTGTCGAGCGGAGGGACACATGTCTGGAATCCTTCGCAGACGCACGCCGCTACGCCATGGGAGGCCGAAATCGACAGCCTAATGGAGCAGCAGCTTGCGGCGTCCAGTTACGAACAACGTAAGAAGCTTTACGACCGTGTTCAGGAGATTCTCGCCGAGGAAGAGCCGATGATTTTTTTGGCGAGCCCCGACATTCTAGTTGGCGCAAAGAACTTGATTGGCAATTTCCATCCAACCGTTCTCGAGCCTTATGTCCTATGGAACGTCGAACAACTCTTTTCCAGAAATGGGCCCGAGAATAACCCCCGATGACTCCCGTGAGCATCAAAGCGAAGAAGAACGTACGCGGAGCCCGCAGTGACACCCGGCTGGTCGCGGAGTGCGTGTCTGGAAACGAAGAAGCCTGGTCCTTACTGATTGAGAAGTACAAGGCACTCATTTATTCGATCCCCGTCAAATACGGACTGCCGCAACACGAGGCAGCTGATGTATTTCAGGCGACTTGTGCAGAACTGCTCTTGCGCCTGCCGGAGTTGCGGGACCCTCGGGCGCTTCCAAAATGGCTGATCCAGGTCACTCATCACCAGTGTTTTCGCTGGAAGCGGCAACAACAGCGCTTCGTCAGCCGGGACGCCGAGCCGGAGCTGCCTGAGCCGGAAACGCCCGCCATCGCGGAAAGTCTGGTTCAACAAACCCAGGAAGAGCAGATGCTTCGCGAGGCCATGGCAGCCCTCAGCCCGCAGTGCCGCCGCCTTGTCGAGCTTCTCTTCTTTGAGATACCGCCGCGTCCTTACGCTGAAGTCGCGGCGGAATTGGATCTTGCCGTGGGTTCTATCGGATTTACACGACAGAAGTGTATCGAGCGGCTACGACGACATCTGGACGACTTGGGATTCCGGTAATGCCCGCGGCAGGCAAGAAGCGCGTTCGGGAACAACTCCTCTCCAAATTGGCGCTGCTCGAAAATGAGCCAGAGCGCAAGAGGTTTCTATCACGTCACCCCGGCCTCATCCGCACGGAAGTTGTTACGCGACTCGCCGAATTAGTTCTCGAACAAATCCGGGTGAACACGCGGGAAGCCCTGCATCTTGCCGACGCAACTCTCTTGATTGCGCGCAGACTCCGCCGAAAGGGAGATGTGGCGCTTGGGATGCGGGCAAAGGCGAACGCGCTTTACGCGTGCGGAGATAATCGCGCGGCCGTCGAGCACCACGAACAAGCTCTCAAGCTATTTGAATCATTCGGTAAATCGCAAGAGGTAGCGCGCACACTGAGTAGCTCCATCCAACCGCTCATTCTCCTGGGCGAATACGATCGTGCTTTGGCATTAGCGGAGCGCGCAAGAGAAATTTTCACGCGATTGAACGACCCGTGGCGAATTGCCCGGCTGGACATCAATGTCGGCAACATCTTTCACCGGCAAGATCGCTTTGAGGAAGCAATCGAATGTTACGAGAGGGCCCATCGCGGCCTGATGGCGCATCGGGACGTGGAAGGGATGGCCGCTATCATGAGCAACATGGCGATGTGCCTGATCAATCTGAACGATTTCGCCAGAGCACTGGATTGCTACCAGAAGGCTCGCGAACTTTGCAAGCAAAACGGAATGCCACTTCTGGTTGCGCAGGCCGACTACAACATCGCTTACCTCCATTATTTCCGGGGCGAATATAGCCGGGCCATCGAGATGCTCTATGCCGCGCGACGCGCTTGCGAGGCCACGGGCGATGCGTACCGCTACGCGCTCTGTAACCTCGATCTTTCCGATATTTACCTCGAGCTGAACCTAAGCGAAGAGGCCCGCGAAATGGCCCGGCAAGGGTTTCTCGGTTTCGAAAAACTTGGCATGGGGTATGAGGGGGCGAAAACACTCACGAACGAAGCCATCGCCTATGGACAACAGGGAAAAACCGTGGAGGCCCTGCAGCGTTTCACGAAGGCCCGCGAGATGTTCGCGCGAGAAAAAAATCTCGTTTGGCCGTGGCTCCTTGACTTGTATCAGGGACTCCTTCTCTTCCACGAAGGACGCTACTTCGAGGCTCGGAGACTCTGTGCGGGGGCTGCCGAGTTTTTCGATCAGACAGTGCTCCACGGCAAGGCGGCCCTCGCGCATCTTCTGCTCGCTCGCATCGCTTTCCAAGTCGGTGAATCGGCGCTGGCCGAGACGGAAACGAATGCGGCGGGGGCAAAGATCGAGCGCGCCCAGACCCCTGTGCTTGCTTATCAGGCTCATTTTCTGCGCGGCCAGCTCGCGCAGAGCCGCGGCGACCGCCCCGCCGCCCTCGCGGCCTATCAGGTAGCGCGCAAGTCTCTCGAAGCGCTGCGCAGCCGGTTGCACTCCGAAGAACTGAAGATTTCTTTCGTGAAGAATCGCCTGGAGGTCTACGAGGCGCTTGTGGATCTCCACTTGAGTGGGAAACAGGATAAGGCATCCGCCACCGAAGCGTTCGCATGCATCGAAGCCGCGAAATCCCGAAGCATGACGGAACTCATATTTCAGAGCGGCCAGAGCCTCCCTCTGGGCGAAGAGGGCCAGAGCGAGCTGGTGCGGCGTATTCGGGACCTGCGGGAAGAACTGAACTGGTACTACCACCGCATCGAGTTGGAGCAGCTTCGTCCCGAGGAGAGCTCTTACAAGCGGCTTGAAGGTCTCCAGGAAAAAGCTCTATCGCGGGAAAGCGAATTGTTGCGAACCCTGCGCGAACTTCCAGCGCATGAACACCAAAACGCCACGCTGGAGGCTCCTGCGGATTTTTCTTTGGAAAAATTGCAGGCGGCTCTTCCCGCGGACACCGCGTTAATCGAATACTATTCGGCCGGTGACCGGGTGGTGGCAGCGGTCGTGACGCGGGACAGTATCGAAATCACTCCGGTCAGCGTCCTTTCTCGCGTTGTCCATCTGCTGCACTTGCTCAGGTTTCAGCTTTCCAAATTTCGCATGGGAACAACTTACGTGCAGCGTTTCGAGCAGCCTTTGTTTCGAGCCACGTTAGGTCATTTGGAGGCGCTCTATTCCGAACTCTTCGCGCCTTTGAACCCTTCCCTCAGTGCAAAGCACCTGGTCATCGTGCCTCACGGCGCGCTGCACTATCTCCCTTTTCATGCGCTTCGAAATGATGGCCAGTACCTTTGCGATGTTCACACTATCTCCTATGCGCCAAGCGCCACTGTGTTTGCGCTTTGTCAAAACAAGGCAACCTGTGATGCCCCAAACTCGCTGGTCTTGGGAATCCCCGATGAACGTGCCCCACAGATTTTGGCAGAGGTACAATCAGTGGCGACACTCCTTCCGCATCCCGAACTTTTCCTCGGCGAGCAAGCCACCGCGGACGTACTCCGGCAGCGAGGAGCGTCCGGCGGAGTCATACATATCGCCACGCACGGAAAATATCGTCAGGACAACCCCATGTTCTCTGGAATCCGGCTAGGCGATGGATACCTGAATCTCTATGACCTCTACCAGATGCGCCTGAGCGCGCGATTGGTGACGCTAAGCGGCTGCGCTACCGGAATGAATTTCGTTTCTACCGGTGACGAACTTCTTGGGCTTCAGCGCGGCTTGTTCTGTGCTGGCGCGACTTCTTTGCTTCTCTCCTTGTGGGACGTCCACGACCGCAGCACCTCAGAACTCATGCAGGCGTTTTACAAGAGCTACCAGGAAACGAATGATATGGCTCGCTCACTGCAATCAGCTATGAAACAGGTTCGGCAAGCAAATCCTCACCCCTACTACTGGGCTCCCTTTGTCCTTGTCGGAAAACTCCTTGAAAATAAACAGGTTAACTAGCTAGAGGTCCGCCTATATTTTCCGCCACCCTGATTCCCCTTATTCACCGGGAGGCATTGAATGCTCCCATCCGCTGGGGAGCGGAGAGACTTAGAGAGGGGATTACGGGGGAACGGAGATGAAACACTTTACGACTGAAGAGTGGATTGATTTTGTAAACCGAGTGGTTCCTGCCGACAAGGAAAGAGGGATGCAGGAACACCTTGGGAGCGGTTGTAAACGTTGCGGACAAGTAGTGGATCTATGGCAAAGAGTACGAAAAACGGCAACAACGGCAACCAATTACCAGCCACCGGACGAGACCGTACGGGCAGCCAAGGCTCAGTTTGCAATAGCGGGCCTTGGAGGCAAGCCGAAGGAAACAAACAGCTTAATCGAAGTGCTATTCGACAGCTTCTCGCAGCCGGTCCTGGCTGGCGCGCGCTCTGTCGGCACGGAGACCAGACAAATGCTTTATCGAGCTGAGCCTTACCAGATCGATGTCCAGATAGAAGCGCAGCCGGAAGGCAACCGCCTCGCCGTGACTGGTCAGCTGATGGACGCCCGACATCCGGAGATCGTAGGCCGCGATGTGTTGGTCACACTTTCGAATCGGCGAGGTCACCTCGTCAAGACGGTGACAAATCAATTTGGGGAGTTTCACGGGGAGATCAATAACTCTGGCGATATGGAGCTTTCCTTCTCTGGCCCCGATGAAAAGTCCATCGTCATCTCTCTGCGAGATGCCCTGCGCCGAATGCCCGGAGACAGGGGATGTTAGGAATTCACTCGAACCATCACTCAGGTATTCGCTGGATGGTACAAAAGTACCAAAAGCGCATAGTCCAATGGCATGGCACAGACAGCATATGCGTACCATTGGCCCGGAAGATGCGCTAAGTGAGACTTCGAGTGCATACATTTGTGTCTCTGGCGGAACGATTTCTTTTCAAAAACCGTTAGAAGGGGTCAACCGTATGAAACGCAGTTTATGCATCTTGGCAATTCTAATCGCTCTCGCGACGGCAGGCGCGAAGCCGGTCGCAGCACAAAACCGTTACATCGTACAGACCACCGGAGGCCTCGGGTCCGTCCTTAATCTTTGTTCATTGCTAGGCTGCCAGGTACACGGCAGTTTGGACGGCACGATCGGACAGACCTTTCTGGTGACTTCCACCGGGAACCTAATAACCGGAGTCATTACTTTTGCAGAATCCTTGTTGGGGATCCGCAGCGTCGAGCCTGACCGGCTATTGCCGATGCCCCTCCCGCATGTCAGTAAGATTCCCTATGGGCTGTACGATAACTCGCCCGTGAACTACTTTGGCAGTGTCGTCTGGCATGGCTACGCGGTTCAGCCTGCAACCCAAATCATAAGGCTTGAGGACGCGCAGAACGGTTTTCGTATAGGTGGATCTGGAATCGTCGCGGTGATCGACACCGGAGTCGATGTTAACCACCCCGCCCTCTCTGCGGTACTTCTTCCGGGATATGACTTTACAAGGAACCAGCCGGGCGCTTCCGAATGGCTGGATGTGCCGCAATTGGCGGGCGCGACTACTAGCAGCTCTGGGGGCCAACAGCCCGCGTTTGTGCAGCAGCAGAGCGTCGCGGTCCTCGATCAGCAATCCGTCGCTGTTCTGGATGGGGGACCCTATGCCGCGTTCGGCCATGGCACCATGACATCCGGACTTGTCCACCTCGTCGCTCCGAATGCCAAGATCCTTCCTCTCAAGGCTTTCACCTCAAGTGGGACTGGCTATCTTTCCAACATTGTCGCGGCTCTTTATTACGCCGTCCAGAATCACGCGAACGTAGTGAACATGAGCTTTGACCTCTCTTCTTCTTCGCCGGCGTTGAACCAGGCGGTTTCCAAGGCTAATAAAGCTGGCGTCGTTCTCGTGGCCGCGGCAGGAAACGAAAACACTAGCGCGCAAGTTTATCCCGCGGCGCTGAATAACTATGTTGTAGGCATAGCCTCAACAACCGATTGGGACAGCAGGTCCTCTTTTTCCAACTACGGGTCCGCGGATGTCTGGATCGCCGCCCCGGGCGAATACGTCATCAGCACTTACCCGGGCGGAACCTACGCGAGCGCTTCTGGCACATCGTTTAGCTCGCCTCTGGTGGCCGGAACAGCGGCCTTGCTTCTTAGCGCAAAGCAGGCCTCTCTCAATCAGTCACAGGCCGCCAGTGCGCTGGCTCACGCAATCAAGCTGACGCCGGATCTCAATCACGGGCGGCTTGACGTATATCAGGCAGTCTCCGCATGGGTGAACAATTCCGGATCGACGTCCGGTTCCGGCTCCTGCCTCTTGCTCTGCTGGTAGCCGCAATGTCCAACAACCAGATTCCAGCGCTCCTGGAGAGTCCCCCATCATTGGGGGCGCTGGATTCTCTCCGCATCAAACAACTCGAGGAACAAGGTGCCGCGCTTCGCAGCTCAGTGATTTGCGCTTTCACCCAGCTCCTTGACCTCAAGGATCTCAACACCGGTGTCCACAGCACCCGGCTGGCGGAATGGGCCATGCGCGTCGGACAAGAACTCGGCCTCGAAGAAGTTGAGTTGCAAAATCTGGAAGTCGCCGCGCTCCTGCACGACATCGGAAAGGTGGGCATTCCGGACTCGATTCTGCGGAAACCAGGACGTCTCGACTTGGAAGAATATGCACTGATGAAGAAGCATCCGGAGTACGGCTGGGCCGTGCTGCGCATGCTTCCGGGCTTCGAACGCGCGGCTCTCGACATTCTCCACCATCACGAATCTTTCGATGGGTCGGGTTATCCCGCGGGTCTCAAGACCACGGAGATTCCCGTAGTTTCGCGGATTGTTTCCGTCATCGATGCATTCGACGCCATGGTTTCTTCTCGCCCCTATCGTAAGGGCTTGCCATACGAAGAAGCCGTACGGCGTCTCAATGCAGCAAGTGGAACTCAGTTCGATCCCCTCGTCGTCCAGTCCTTCCTCTCCTTTGCGGAAGCAGAAATGTCCCCGGTTTTCGCCGCCGCCGGCACGTCGGTCTCCTCAGCCTTATAGGCACGGATACATTACTCAAGCAATTTCTGGGCGAAGATGAATTGCTGGATCTGTTGGAAATCAAGAATTCATGAGGAATCCAGACTTATGTCTGTCCGGCACACTCTTCCAGATAACTTGCCACCAGCAATCATGAAGACGACCCAGAAACGGGATTATGGGAACTTTGGCAGGATCGCCTTCCACTTGGACGATTGACGCGCTAACCGGACAAGTGCCCGTGGCTCCCAGAAGTCCGGTTGTGGGAAGTGTGAGATACGTCCGCCCAACTGCTTCAGCCGTAGAAGAATCCGCGCTATCATTGGCGATTTCTTGTTTTCGCTCAATTTGGGCCGTAGAAGAACCAGCATAAATAGCGGCGACTGGTGGTTTCAGTTCTAGCAAGGTATACAGCTCTCCGGTTCTTGCATCTGCCAAAGAGCGCATGGCGAGGTAAAGAGTCCGCGCGCCGTCGCTGACGCCGCACTCTTTCGCGAAGAAGCAGCGTTCGGCGGTTGTTTTAGAAAGAAATGGCGGGGACGACGAGACTCGAACTCGCGACCTCTGCCGTGACAGGGCAGCGTTCTAACCAACTGAACTACGTCCCCGCTGATGTGCCTCTTGCGGATGGTGGGCAGTGTCCGATTCGAACGGACGACCTTTCGGGTGTAAACCGAATGCTCTAACCGCTGAGCTAACCGCCCTGCACAATTCATCGTACAGGAAGCAATCCACAGCGTCAACGCAGCCAAAAAGGCGCTTTTAATGCGTCGAGGCGAACAGCGAAGCAGGGCCGAGGCGGCGCGAATGCGAGTGGTGCCGATCGCTTCGAGCGCGCATTTCCTTGCACTTTAGTGAGTCAGCCAGTAAACTTCCTTTCTTGAATTTGTATAAAGGACAAGTCAAAGGATGCTGCTAGCGCGGGATTTTGTCGGCTATATGGCAACAGAAGTAGTGAAGCGACTCGTGGAAGGAAATCAAATCGAGACGAAGGCTCCAGAAGCGGTCACGCAGCGCGTGCGCCATTGCATGATGGAAGAGCTGACCGTCGAGGATCGGCTCAACGAGGAAGTGCGGGAGATCCTGATTCAACATCAGGATGAGATGCGCCGCACCAGCGTTTCCTACCAGGAAATGTACAAGAAGGTGAAAGGGCAGCTGGCACGCGACCGCAAGCTGGTCTTACGGTAGTTATTTCACCGCGGGGTCTTGTCCCGGCGCTACTGATGAATACAGAGGAATTTGCGAAACGATGCGACTGAGCCGCGAAAAAATTGTGCGTATTTCCCACCAGATTACTGACGTGCTGGTGTCGAGCGACGACGTCGAATTCGTCGAGGACCGCGACACTATCCGCCAGCAGGTGGTGCAAATTATTTCCGCCACGCTCCGCGACGAGGAAAAAGCGGATGCTGAGGTTCGCAAGCGCATTACCTCGCAGAAAAAAGAAATTCTCGAAGGCAGCGAGGAATGGGACGTGCTCTATAGAAAATATTACGCCGACGAACTTCGCCGCATGGGAATTGTCGCCGCTCCGGAGGATCGTCAGGAAAAGCGCCGCTATTAGTTCGGAATTTGCTCATCCCATTGCGTCAATTTTTTCAGACGTTAAAAACAGAAAGGGCGGCCGGTTGGCCGCCCTTTCTGTTTCCAATCGCGTGCGATCCTTCTTTTTTTGCCCAAATCTCCCGGATCGTTTACGGCTGCGAATCGGGCCGGCGCTTTAGCGTTGGCCTATCGTCATCGCTGCTAGGATCGGTGCCCGGCGATTGTGTCTTCTGTTTATCCGCTTGTTCGGTCTTAGTGCGAAGGGTCGGCTTTCCGGGCCCGTTATCCATAGCTTTCTTTGAGAACATAATATTGCGCAGGCGCGCCTTCACCTGGTCGAACTCAGAAGTCGTGACGATGTACTCCTGCTTGGCAGGAAGTATGCGAGCGATTTCCCTTTGCGCGGCCTCGATGCGGTCCGGTGTTGGCGGGTGAGTCGAGAAGACTTTGGCGACGGTTCCCGCACGCCGCTTTTCGTCCGCCTGAATGCGCTCGAAGAACGTCACGTAGGAATTGGGGTCATACCCGGCCTTGTACATGTACTGGAGGCCGAGAAAATCCGCTTCGCGTTCCGCGTCACGGGAGAATTTCAGGAACGTCAGGGGAATGGCCAGGTTCAGCCCTTGGTAGATGCCGTATCCCGCCCAGCCGTAAGGCAGGAAGATCATAGCGGGAATAGATGCCAACTGAATGATGTCGCCCTTGGTGGCTTGTTTCGTGCCGTGGCGTGCAGTGACATGAGAAATCTCGTGCGCCATTACGCCGGCAAGCTCCGATTCTTCTTGCGCGCGCAGGATCAAGCCGCTATTCACGTAGAAAAAACCACCGGGCAGCGCGAACGCATTCACCACATCGGAGTCGACGACCTTGATGGTGAAGGGAACGCGCGCATCGGAATTACGCACCAGGTTTTGTCCCACACGGTTCACGTATTCTGTGACCACGGGGTCATCGATCATCTTCTCGGTTTTTTCCACTTCCTGGGCGAGCTGCTTGCCGAGAGCGATTTCCTTCTCGAGCGAATAGAAATTGACACCCTTGCCGACGTTGCGGTTTCCGATTGCAGAGACATCTTCCTTGGAGTTTTTCGGATCGACGGTGTCGGGTGACGCGACCGGGGGTTGGCTGCCCTCCGTCTTCGAGGGCGGTGTTGGCTTTGCGGGGTCCGATGTTGGCGGTGGACTCTGGGGCGCAGCCAGTCCGGCCGCCAGCAAGCTCAAAAGTGCCAATCCAGAAGCTTTCTTAAGAATTTGTATCATGATGGCCCCCTAACTAATCCTTCTCCCCGACAGTATACACCCATCGAGCGCCGGGTAACTGCAACCTTCGCTCTGTAGGATGTATGAGATACCAAGAAGGTTTTCTGGTCGAGATGGTCATCCGTGATGGGGGGCGCACCCTGACCCACCTATCAGCGGTCAGTCCGAGCGCAGCGCTTGTATAACATCGACGCGGGCAGCGCGCGCAGCAGGCAGCGACGAGGCGACGACTGCGGCCGCTAGCAGCACGAACGCAGAGAGGATCACGGGCAAGGCACCCGGCATCTTCACGTCCAGGAAATAGCTGCCAGCCAAACGCGCCAACACAAACCCGAACGCCGCGCCTGCGAGGAGGCCTGCAGCGGCCATCACGGCGCCTTCTGCGATGACGCCTCGCAGGAGATTTCGCGGTTGCGATCCAAGCGCCAGCCGGATGCCGAATTCGCGCGTCCGCGCGCTGACCGAAAACGCCAGTACGCCTGCGACGCCAACCAACGCAATCGCCAACGCCACAGTCGCAAACACGCCGAACACCAACGAGTTCAATCGGTCCGGCGTGAGCACCTCCGCGCGGATGTCTTCGAGAGTGGCAGCGCGCTCAACAGGCTGATCGGCGGACATCTCGCGAATCAGGCGCGTGACCGGCGCGACCAGCGAATACGGATTTTCGCTGGTGTGGATGAAGAGGTGACCCCCAAAGATTTGACCGTCTTTAAGGGGGCCGTAAACGCTCAGTGTGGGCTCGGGAACGACGTGAATATCGTCAATATCGGCGACGACGCCAATGATGCGATGTGGCGCGAGAAAACGCGCCTTTTGCTCTTTGCTTCCGGGGATGAATTCCAACACCGGATCCGTCCAATAGACATGCCGGTTGAGAGCTTCCTGATTCGGAAACATGCGCTGCGCCAGAGTTTCGGTGACGATCACGACCGGCTCGTAGCTATCGCCGTCGGAATCGTTGAAATCCCGGCCCTCGAGGATGGGAACGCCGAGCGCGGCAAAGAATCCGGGAGAGATGGAGCGGGGCTGCGCGCGAGGATCTTCACCGGGCACATGAACATGACCGTCGGCCGAGAATTGCAGCCCGGGGCCGAAGTTATCGGCATCCCGCCATGGAGCAACCCCGCCGAACGCGGTCTTACTTACGCCCGGTAGCGCATCGATGCGACGCATCGCTTCCTTGTAGAAATCAGCGACTTGCTCGGGCGTCTTGCCGTAAGACATAGGGGGAACGTTGATGGCCAGCACGTGCTGCATGTCCAGCCCGGTCTGAGCCCTCTGCAGTGCGATCAGCGTCGTGATCAGCATGCTTGCGCCGGCCAGCAGCACGAAGGAGGCAGCGATTTGTGTCACCGCGAAAATCCGTTGGCGGCGGCTCGTGCTGCCGGTGATCCGTACGCTGCCGCTCGCTAGGTTAAGGCCATTGGACTTGTCGGCTGACGGCAGCCGCGGGACAAACGCCAGAATCACCGCCGCGACGATAGCCAGCGCCGCTCCCACCCAGAGCAGGCTGGAATCGACCGTCAAATCGAGCGCGCGGACCGAGAAGCGTGAAGCGTAGCGGGCCAGGATGGCCACCATCGGCTGCGCGCTCATGACACCCAGCGCGGCACCAGCGCCGCAGAGCAGAAGGCTTTCGGCCAGCAGCATGCGCCGTAGTGCGCCTGTGCTTGCACCGAGCGCCGCGCGGATCGCCAGTTCGCTTTCCCGGCGAACCGTCCGCGCCAGAATCAGGTTGGCCACGTTGGAACACGCGATGATGAAAACTAGCCCCGACGCCGCCAGAAGCACCAGCAGCACGGTTCTGGCGCCTGACGTGAGCTCGTCGCGCAGCAGCTTGGCCCCAATCTGGTAGTCCCCTTGTTTCGGATAAGCGTCGGGATGGTCTTTCTTTATTGTGGAGTAGACGGAACGCAGCTCGGTCCGCGCTTGACCGAGAGTGACGCCAGGAGCCAGACGCCCAAAGATCTCCGTCATGCGATGGATCCGCCCGGTAACCATCGTCGCGGAAAGATGATGCGGGCTGGTGACCACGTTTGAGATGATTTCGGTGTCTTGCGGATAGGGCACGCAGGGTTCGAGCACCCCGATGATTGTGCCGGTCCGGTCCCCAATGCTGCCGAGGCGAACCGTCTTGCCGATGACCGTAGTATCTCTCTTAAGAGCGGTCGTCCAGAAACGATACGTGAGAACGACGACGCCGGCCGCGTTGGGGCCATCATCTTGCGGCCCAATGAGGCGCCCGAGCACGGGGTGCAGGCCCATCACGTCGAAAAAGTTGCCGCTCACGACACCGCCGTTAACTACGCGAGGCTCACCGAGGCCAACCATTGTGAACCCCATGGCGGAGAAGTCGCCGAACGCACTCAGGGTTTTCACGCCAGCGCGCAAATCCTGGATTTCGGGCACGGAAAACGTGGTGTTTACCTCGCCGTTGCCGGGGGCACTCTGCCGGATGTAGATCAGCCGGGCCTCGTCGCGGTTGACGAGAGGCTTGAGCAGGACGCCGCGTACGAGCGTGAAGATGGCCGCGTTGGCGCCAATGCCAAGCGCCAGCGTCAGGATCACGGTGATCGCGAGGCCCTGTGTGCGCATGAGCGAGTAGAATGCAACTCTCAGATCGCGAAAAAATGACATGTTCTTGACCCCATCTTGCCTGTGAATCTAGCACAACACGTGCCAATGCTAAGCACCACATTGTAAATCGTTTAGTGCGCGATGTGTTCGTCTGGGATGCTCGTTTTCAGGATGCCCCTGTCGCAAATTCGGACACTAACGCTCGCGGACTGAAAGACTGCTGATGGGTTGACACGTTGTCGTGAGCACTCAAGAGATTGAAAGCAGAACAGGCTGCGGCCATCGTAATCAATCGGGCCGATCGCGAACGTCTCGCTTGGCTGCGCGCTGACACAGGCTGAAGCCTGTGCTACCGTTGTCTGACCTATGAGCGTTGCGAAAATACAGATTGGCCAGCTTTGGAAGAAAGACGGAACGGGGGATATCTACCTGGTTACGAGAATCTATTCTGAAGCCCTCAGCACGACGGCGATCCTGCGGAAGTCCGGCGCCGAGGGGGAAGCGCATGTTCGTGCGCGCGTGGAACGCACTGCCACAGGCCAGACCTTGCAGGGTTTTACGCCCGCGATGGGTGAGGACAATTTTTAGGCGAGTGTCCCGAAAGCTTTCCGAAAGAGTGCAATGCGTTTTGAGGGGCTAAAGACCCTTTGTTCAACTGCATACGTGGGAGCTGAAGCTCCTATCTCCTAAATAGTCAGCCAACGGGGTTTGGGAACAACACACTAAATCGAGCGGACGTCTAGCTTGACGACGTCGTCCACGCTCATTAGCTCTTTTTGCAGGAAGGGCTCGCCGTAGCGGACGCCGATCATTTGGCCATAATGGCGGGAGAGTTGGTTCATCTCGTCTTCGAGGCGGTCGATGGCCAGGAAGACTTTGCTTTTTTTCGCGGCATTGCCGGGGCGGAACTGCGAGGCGAACGCGAGAATGGCGCGGCGCCGCCGCTCGTATTGCGCGCTGATGTCCACGACGAACGTTGGACGGACGCTGGCGTACGCAGTCGAGTAGAGAATTTTGAACGGGCGGTGCGGCTCGCCTTCGAGAGGCAACTGCTTTAACCCGGCCAGGAAACATCCTTCATAGGCTAGCATTGAGGCGTTGTAATGGTCGGGGTGGCGCGCCTCCCAGTAGGGAAGAATGACCGTTCGAGGTCGCAGCTGACGGATCACAGCGGCCAGCCGCATCTTGTGCTGACGCACAGCCTGAACGTCGGAGTCGGGGACGCCAAGTGTTTCGCGACATTGAACGCCCAGGAGCTTGGCCGCTGTGGCCGCTTCCTTCGCGCGTGTCTCGACAGTGCCACGCGATCCCATTTCCCCGGCGGTCAGGTCCAGGATTCCGGTTTTGTATCCGCGCTGCGCCATCTTCAGCAACGTGCCGCCACAGGTGAGTTCCACGTCATCTGGGTGCGCCGCAATCGCCAACAAGTCCAGTTTCATGCCGCATCTCCTTCGAGGCGGTGATTCTAACAGTTCTGGCGAAGGAAGCCTTCGTCCTGGCCCTCTTCGCAAACACCGCCGACCTCGGGAAGTGTGCTACCTTTCGATGCCTGAAGATGGCTGAATCACTGCCGAATAAGATGGAGCCCCTCAAGGGCAAGGTCGCCCTGGTTACCGGTGCGGCGAAACGCATCGGACGCGAGGTCGCGATGCACCTTGCAGGCGAGGGGGCAGATGTCGTCATACACTATCGCGCTTCTCGACCGGAAGCCGAAGACGCGGTGACGCAAATTAAGAAATTGGGCCGACGCGCGATCGCTTTGCGTGCTGACTTGACCAGGGTGTTCGAAATCAAGCGGCTTTTTGAGGACACGACGCAAGACTTTGGACGGCTGGACATCCTGGTGAATAGCGCCGCCAATTTTCTGCACACTGAGTTCGAAACCACGACGGAACAAACTTGGGACGCGTCGCTGGACTCGAATCTTAAAGCGCCGTTCTTTTGCGCGCAGGCTGCTGCACCTTTGCTGAAGCAATCCGGGCATGGCGTCATCGTCAACTTCTCGGATGTGGGAGGGTTGCTGGCCTGGCCGGGCTACATTCCGCACTGTGTTTCGAAAGCGGGAGTCATCATGCTGACGCGCTGCCTGGCGAAGGCGCTGGCTCCCGAAATTCGCGTTAACGCCATTGTGCCGGGAACAATCACCATGCCTGGGGATCCTCCGGAGTGGGAGAAAGATTTTATTAAATTGGCGCCGCTGCAGCGATCCGGCAGACCGGCCGATGTGGCCGCGGCGGTGTCGTTCGTCATTCAGGCTGAGTTCATGACGGGGCAGACGGTCGTTCTGGACGGAGGGCGCACGCTGTAACTTCCACTTGTTGCCAAGCTAGGTGTAGCCCGCCGCGGCGGGCGACCTCTCAAGTGCATGCATATACGCAACACTCCCATCAAAACTGGCAATCCCGCCGTGCAGAGATTCGCGCCGAGGTGTATTCTAGATTGTCAAACTCATCGAGCGCTCGCGTTCGCCGGCCGGATGGGCTTGGTTCATCAAAGAAGAGGGGCCAGCGGCAGTCATGGACAATGAAATTTCAACCCAGCCACATGGACTCGACGATGTGGAAGTGCAGGAGTGGCTCGAGTCGCTTGATTCGGTGCTTGAATCGAGCGGCCCGGAGGTCGCACGCGAAATCCTCGAGCGGCTCCGCGCACATGCCACGGTCGAAGGAATCGATCTTCCTTTCACAGCAAACACGCCCTACGCCAATACGATTCCCGTACGCCTGCAGCCGCTATTTCCCGGCGACCAGGAGCTTGAGCGCAGGATAAAGAGCCTGATTCGCTGGAACGCCCTGGCGATGGTGGTTCGCGCGAACCGCGTGGAACACAATATCGGCGGTCACATTTCGACGTACGCATCGGCGGCCACGCTGTATGAAGTGGGCTTCAATCATTTTTTCCGCGCGCGCACTCCGGAATTCGAAGGCGATACGGTTTATTTCCAGGGGCACGCCGCTCCCGGCATCTACGCACGCGCGTTTCTCGAAGGGCGCCTCTCGGCGCAGCAGCTGGAGAATTTCCGACGCGAGTTGAAACCGGGCGGCGGGCTGTCTTCGTATCCTCACCCGTGGTTGATGCCGGATTTTTGGGAATTTCCGACGGTCTCGATGGGCTTGAGCCCGTTGATGGCGATCTATCAGGCGCGCTACAACCGGTATCTGGAAAATCGCGGCCTCAAGCCTGCGACCGACGCCAAAGTGTGGGCGTTTATCGGCGATGGCGAGACCGATGAGCCGGAATCGCTTGGAGCCATCACGCTGGCCGCGCGCGAAAACCTGGACAACTTGATTTTTGTTGTGAACTGCAACCTCCAACGGCTCGATGGGCCGGTTCGCGGCAATGGGCAAATTATTCAGGAGCTGGAGTCGGCGTTCCGCGGAGCGCGCTGGAACGTTATTAAGGTGCTTTGGGGCAGCGAGTGGGACCCGATACTGGAGCGAGATTCCGAAGGGCTGCTCGTCAAGCGCATGGGCGAGATGGTCGACGGCGAATATCAAAAGCTAGTGGTTTCGTCGGGCGCGTATGTGCGCGAGCATTTTTTTGGAGGCGACCCGCGGCTGTTGCAACTTGTCGAACCTTTGCCCGATGAGGCGTTGCGGAGGTTGCGCCTGGGAGGACACGACCCGCGCAAGATTTACGCCGCGTACAAGGCCGCGGTCGAGCACAAAGGGACGCCGACTGTCATTTTGGCGCGGACGATCAAGGGTTATGGTCTCGGGGAAGCGGGCGAAGGCAAGAACGTCACGCATCAGCAAAAAAAGCTGAATGAAGACGAGCTGCGCGAATTTCGCTCGCGCTTTGGAATTCCGCTGAGCGACGAGGCATGCATCGAGGTACCGTTCTACCGTCCGGCGGAAGACAGTGTGGAGCTGCAGTATTTGCGCGCTCGGCGCGAAGCGCTTGGCGGCTACGTGCCGAAGCGAAGCGTGCGGTCGGCGCCCATTGCCGCGGAGCATGACGAGCTCTTCAGAGAATTTTTTGACGGGAGCGAGGGCCGGGAAGTTTCCACCACGATGGCGTTTGTGGGAATGATGCGAAAAATGTTGCGCGACCCGGAGATCGGAAAACTTGTGGTGCCCATTGTGCCGGACGAGGCGCGAACGTTTGGCATGGAGTCGCTTTTCCGCACGGTCGGCATTTACTCGAGTGCGGGGCAGCGCTACGAACCGGTGGATGTGAACACGCTGTTGTATTACAAGGAAGCGAAGGACGGGCAGATTCTCGAAGAGGGAATCACGGAAGCGGGTTCGATGGCGTCGTTTATCGCCGCGGGCTCCGCGTACGCCACCCACGGGATCAACACGATACCATTTTTTATTTTTTACTCGATGTTCGGGTTTCAGCGCATCGCGGATTTCATCTGGGCCGCGGCGGACATGCGCACGCGCGGCTTCTTGCTCGGCGGAACCGCGGGACGCACCACGCTTTCCGGGGAAGGATTGCAGCACCAGGACGGCAACAGCCATGTCCTCGCGCTGTCGGTGCCAAACTTGCGCGCGTACGACCCGGCGTTCGCGTACGAGATCGCCGTCATTCTGCAGGATGGGATTCGTCGCATGTATAAGGACGGCGAAAATATTTTTTATTATATTACTGTGATGAACGAGCCGTACCCGATGCCAGCCATGCCGGAGGGCGTGAAGGACGGAATCCTCAAGGGCATGTACCGCTACCGGGCTTCCGCGAACACGAAATCGAAACTGCGGGCGCAGTTGTTCGGCAGCGGGTCGATATTGAACGAGGCCTTGCGCGCCCAGGAAATTCTCGAGGAGAAATTCGGCGTGGCGGCCGACGTGTGGAGCGTGACGAGTTATAAGGCGCTGTATACCGACGGCAACGAAGTGGAGCGCTGGAACCGTTTGCATCCCGGCGAAAAGCCGCGCGTTCCTTACGTCACGCAATGCCTCGCGAACACTCCCGGCGTGCTGGTCGCGGCAACGGATTATTTGAAAACGTTGCCCAACATGGTCAGCAAATGGATGCCGCGGCGGCTGGCGGGTCTCGGCACGGATGGCTTCGGGCGAAGCGAGGGCCGCGCTTCGTTGCGGGAATTCTTCGAGGTTGATGCGCGATTCATCGCCGTTGCGGCGCTGCACGAATTGTTCATCGAGGGCAAAGTCGAGCGCTCCGTCCTGGACAAAGGCATCAAGGATCTTGGCGTCAACCCCGACAAATCCAATCCCGTTATTTCTTAGACTTGTATTCATCTGCGCGTTCGGGCGCAACTTAAACACCTTAAAGTCCGCATCCCCTAAGCTATTGCTCAAGAATTTCCGCGGGTTTGATTTTTCCGGTGGCGAGGTTGGCAATCAACTGCGCATTCGCGGCGAGGAAATCGTAGTCGCCTAATTCCTTGGGCAGCACCCACGCGATTCGTTCGAACGATTTTGGGGAAACCTCATCTTCCTTGATGGCAGCCGCGTAAAAAAGAATCTCGAGCATTTCACCTACATTTGCATATTTGTGTTGAACCTTGCCGATCGGAGCGCAGCGCAAGAGTTGCGCACCTAGTTCTTCCCGCAACTCTCGCGCGAGAGCTGCCTCGGGTGTTTCGTTTTTCTCGACCTTGCCGCCGGGAAATTCCCATTTGAGCGGGGAAGTGTCATTGCGCCGCCGTTGGCCGATCAACAGCCTGCGGTGGGATCGTTAGATCACCGCTGCGACTACTGTCTTCATTCTCGGCCGCCTGCGAAAATGCGGGCGAGCTCCCGCGCGCCTTGGACGAGCGGCGGCCCTGGTGTATTCAGCAATTCATCGCGAACAACGTAGACGCGCTTGTTGCGCACGGCTGGCAGGTCCTTCCACGCCGCGACTTTATACGCTTTCTCAGCCTTGGCTTGATCTCCCGTTGCCGCCCACGCCAAAACAATCACTTCGGGCTGGCTTTCGGCCACCAGCTCGTCCGTTACTCTCTGTCCGCTTGGTACGCACATTTTGCCTCCCGCTAGTGAGACCAGCTCCGCGACCCAGGGCGGGGAACTAATGCGCGGATTCGGCCACGCTTCGCAGTACACCGGCAAGCGGCGCTGCGAATGTTTTGTTTTCTTCTCGATTTGGCTGAACGCCCGGCGCATCCGAAAGGTTAGCATTTCCGCGGCCTTTGTCCGGCCCACAATTCCGCCCAGCAGGCGGATATCGTTCGCGATGTCCGCCAAGGAGCGCGGATTCATCGCCAGGAAATTCAGCGGCTTCTCCAACAGCTTCGCGACGGTTTCCTGTTTGTATGGCACGGATCCGATTACCAGGGTCGGCTTGAGGGCGAGTACTTCTTCCACGGATTCCATGCGCCAGCAATCGCCGAGCTTTGGAAGTCCGTCGACGGGGGCGACGTCGGCGCACCATTTTGTTACGCCTACTAGAAAGCGTTTCGCGCTGATCGCGCAGAGGATAGAAGTCGCGCTCGGCGCCAGTGACACAATTCGCAACGTCCTACCGGACTTTCCCGCGCTGCTCACAGGGAAAGGATAGCAGACGCCTTGCCGGAATTACTCGCACCGCTCGGCTGCCGCATTGACACGCTCTCTTCAGTGTGTTTGACTTCTTTTTCATTTTTCCGGGGAGGTCTCTCATGCGATTGTTTCGCGCAATTTTGCCGTTGGTCTGTCTCGCAATTCCTCTCGCGGCGCAAACGCCGCCCTCGAAGCCGGATGTCGTGCAGTATCACGCGACCATCGACAACGTAAAGTACGTTTACTGCGCCGCTCCGCCGGTCGCGCGGCTGAGATCAGGAAACATTCTTGAAGCGAACTCGCTCGATTGCTTCGGCAATGCCATCAAGAAGCCCGGCGACACCCTGGCTCTTGTCAAGGGCGACAATCCGCTTACGGGCCCGTTTTTTGTCGAGGGCACGGAGCCCGGGGACACGCTCGCGGTGCACATCCTCGATCTTCAGGTGGACAGCGATCAGGGCCTCGGGGCGTTTGCTCCGGGATTCGGCGCACTCAACGAAACCAATTACACTCCCATGCTTCATCCACCGCTAGCCGAGCGCATCTGGTTCTATCCCGTCGATCGCGCTTCGAACACCGCTACTTTTCAGGCGCTCGACTCGAATTACAAAGTGAAGATCCCGCTCCATCCCTTTCTGGGCTGTATCGGCGTGGCTCCCGCGAATGGCGAAGCGCGGAGTTCCATCGTTCCCGCGGAGTTCGGGGGCAACATGGACGCGCCAGAAGTTTCCGTCGGGAATACGCTGTATCTGCCCGTGAACGTTGCCGGCGGCTTGCTTTATTTTGGCGATGGGCACGCCGCCATGGGCGACGGCGAAATTGCTGGCACCGCCATTGAAGTGCCGATGCGCGTGCGCTTGCAGCTGAGCGTCATTAAAGGAAAGAAAATCGCCTGGCCTCGCTTCGAAAATGAAAAGGAAATCATGACCGCGGGAATTTATCGTCCCGTGGACGACGCGCTACGCATCGCGTTCACGGAACTGGTGGGCTGGATTCACGCCGACTACGGCCTCTCCGAACTGGACGCGTATGAGCTGCTCTCGAAAGTAGCGAAGATTCATCTCACCGAAATGGTGGACCCCAACTACGTGGTTGTGGCTTCGGTCGAGAAGAAATTTCTGCCTCCGAAAAAACCCTGACAAAAAGCCCCACGTTATTGCGCGTTGAAGATTGCCGTTTGGATTGCGATACTGAGACCGATGTTCAGCGACACTGTTCTCAATCACTTTCGTAATCCCCGCAACGCCGGCGAACTTCCGGACGCGACCTCCATTGTGGAGGTGTCAAATCCCGTCTGTGGAGACGTTCTGAAGTTATCTGTGCGGGTGAATGATGGCCGGATCGCGGAAGCACGCTTCCTCTGTCGAGGCTGCACCACCGCGATTGCTTGCGCGTCGCTGCTGACTGAACAACTTACCCAGTGCGGTCCTTCCGAACTCCGCTCGATTACGGCGGAATCTCTCTCGGCCGCCCTTGGCGGCCTCCCTTCCGCCACTTTTCACGGCGCTCAGCTCGCCGCTGATGTGCTCACAGCACTCCGCAAGAAACTCGACGGAATAAAGCCTTAGTGAAATTCTCCCTTCGCGCGTTGCAGCGTTTCGGGGTCATTCAGATTCAGGACGCACCCTTCTTCGTGAGTGGGGAGTTCCACAACTTTGCCCCGATGCGCCCAAACTACCGCGCGGGCGCCTTTGTCCGTGGGCGCATTCAGCAGGTCATCGTAGACTGTCGCGGAAAAAATAACCGGATGCCCCCGCCTTCCTTCGTACACGGGCAAGACGATAGGCGCATGGCTCGCCCGAAACTTCTCGATTAATTCCGCGACAAGGTTCTCCGTGACCAGCGGGTGATCGATTAGGCAAAGCAGCATTCCCTCGGTTCCTTCCGGCAAACTTCGGAGCGCCGCCTGAATGGAACTCAATTGACCTGCTTCCCAGTCCTCGTTGATCACAATCTCGTCAGCCGCGAGATGCACCTCTTTCGCGATGGGCTCGGCGTGCGCGCCCAAGACCACGCGCCTCACGCCGATGCTTGAATGCTTCGTGATTTCCAATAGGTGTTCCAGGAACGTCTTGCCCTGGAAGGGAACCAGTGCTTTCGGCGAGCCCATACGTTCAGACGAGCCACCCGAGAGGATGACGGCAGCGAGCATGAAGCCTCTCTTAGCGCGCGTTGAGGGCGGAGCGCGGTTCGAGTTTTAACTTCTTGTGGGCGGGTTCCTGTGCATTGCGGCGCACGGAAATCAGTTCGGCCACGATGCTAATGGCAATCTCTTCGGGCGCGAGCGCGCCGATGTCGAGCCCCATCGGCGCGAAGACGCGTTCGAATTCTTCTTCGCGATAGCCTTCTTTTTCGAGCGCCTTGTAGACGGATATGACTTTGCGTTTGCTGCCGATCATCCCGACGTAGCGCGCCCCGGTTCGCACGGCCCAGGCCAGGACGCGCATGTCTTCCTTGTGGCCCCTGGTGACAATTACCAGGTAGGTCGATTCATTGGGCTGAATCTTTTCGAACGCTTCTTCGTAGCTTGTGTAAATCTCCTGCGCCATGGGAAAGCGCTGCGCATTCGCAAAGGCCTCTCGATCATCGACGACGCTGACGCCAAACCCCGCCGCGGCGGCTGATTTGGCCACCGCCATGGACACGTGCCCGCCGCCATAAAGCACGATTATGGGCTGCGGCAGAATAGGTTCCACGAAAACCTCGAGTGTGCCGCCGCAGATCAGGCCGTTGTCGTAGCTGGCTTCGTTGTTCAGGTTGAAAACCATTTTGCGCGGCGCTTCCTTCTGCATCACTTCTTTGGCCGCGGCCCAAACTTCCGCTTCCACGCAGCCCCCGCCGATGGTGCCGACGATCGAGCCGTCCTCGCGCACCAGCATCCGTGAGCTCTCATAGCTAGGGATTGAGCCGTTGGTGTGCACGATCGTGGCCAGCGCCCCGCGCCGTCCTGCACGCCTCAATTTCACGACTTCTTCGAATAGGTCCATGAACTCCTTTCCCACAATTTACGCTACGCCGTGCAGTTCCACGTGTCAATGTTCGTGCCGTATAGACTATAGGATTCGTGAATGCTAACTTTGATGACCCGGGAGACTCCGTTGCCTGGCGGTAGCCGCTATTTCAAGGTCGTTTGGACCGGTGGGAAACCGCCGAGATACTGGGTAATCCTCAGCATTCCATTTCTCGCTTTTTGTCTTGTTTGGGTGCTGTTTAAAGTCTTCTTCTGGCGGTTCGGCCAAAACATGCCCGATTCCATGCACTCTTCCGCCCGGTTCTTTTATGGCAGAATCTATTATTTCCCGGCTCTTGTCCTCTGGATGCACGATTTCGGTTTGTTCGTTGTAATGGCCTGGATATTCGTTCTCGGTGTAATTATGGCGTTCTATCGAAAAATGGTCCCTAGGGATTCATGAAAGCCATCGTTTTCCATCAGCACGGCGGCCCGGAGGTCTTGCATTACGAAGACGCGCCGCAGCCGGTTATCCGCGCAAACGAAGTCCTTGTGCGCGTGGAGGCCTGTGCGTTGAATCATCTAGACATTTGGGTGCGTATCGGCATTCCTGGCGTACCGTTTCCGCTACCCCACATTCCCGGGAGCGACATCGCCGGTGAGATTGCGCAAATTGGCGCGGACGTGACCACCGTCCGTGTCGGCCAGAAAGTCGTTCTTGCGCCCGGCGTTTCTTGCGGTAAGTGTGCCGCTTGCCTGGCCGGCCAGGACAATCGTTGCCGCCAATTCACGAACCTCGGCTACATGATCGACGGAGGCTGCGCGGAATTCGTGCGCTGCCCGGAAGTAAACTGTTTGCCTTTTCCGGAAAACCTTTCCTTTGAGGAAGCCGCATCCATCCCGCTTGTTTTTCAGACCGCCTGGCACATGCTCGTAGCCCGCGCTGAATTGCAACCCGGCGAAGGCGTGCTCATCCTTGGCGCCGGCAGCGGTGTCGGAAGCGCCGCAATCCAAATCTCCAAATTCTTTGGCGCGCGGGTGATCGCAACTGCGGGGAATGAGGCCAAACTCGAGAAAGCAAAGCAGCTCGGCGCCGACCACGTCATAAACCACAAATCCCAGAAAATCCGCGACGAAGTCCGCCGCATCACCGGCAAACGCGGCGTCGACGTGGTGTTCGAACACGTGGGCACCGCCACCTGGGATGACAGCATTGCCAGCTTGGCCGCTTCCGGCCGCCTGGTGACTTGCGGCGCCACCACTGGCTACGATGCCAAGATCGATCTGCGGTTCCTCTTCAGCCGCCAGCTTTCTCTTCTCGGCTCATACATGGGCACCAAGTCCGAACTGCAAACCGTCATGAAGCTCGTCGCGGCAGGCCGGCTCAAGCCCGTTATTGACCGCGTTTTTCCCCTGGCCGAAGCGGCTGCTGCTCACACCTATCTCGAGTCCGGCCAGCAATTCGGAAAGGTCGTCCTCCGCATATGAATTTGTTGCCCTGGATCCGCACGCCCCTCGAAGCTCCACAGTGTGCGCGCCGCTGTTTGCGCTACCTACTCTCCACTTACATTTGTTTCCGCCCGCTCCCTATGCGAAAATGAACAAGGCGAGGCCCACATGAGCACATCGCTCGGAAAGCACGTCACACTCACCAAACCCGACGACTTCGGGAAACTGCTCGAAGACGAAGGCATAATTTTCACCACGCTCGACAAAGCGGTGAACTGGGCGCGCAAGAGTTCCATCTGGCCGCTCGGCTTCGGATTGGCATGCTGTGCCATCGAGATGATGTCCATGGCTGCGGCGCGCTTCGACGTGGCGCGCTTCGGCGCCGAAGTGTTCCGCCCTTCGCCCCGCCAGGCGGACCTCATGATTGTCGCCGGGCGCCTCTCGCAAAAAATGGCTCCCGTCATTCGCCAGCTTTACGATCAAATGCCGGAACCCAAGTGGGTCATTTCGATGGGCGCGTGCGCGACTTCCGGCGGAGTTTTCAATAACTACGCCATCGTGCAGGGCTGCAATCAGGTGATTCCTGTTGACGTGTACGTTCCCGGATGCCCGCCGCGGCCCGAAGCGGTGCTCTACGCCATCCTGCAGCTCCAGAAAAAGATCGAGGGCGAAAAGGGCTCCTTCAAGCGCGCGATGAATCTCGCCTGATTTTTTTGGAGCGCGGCAACAGACCTTCTGTACTCTAAACATTGCGTCCGCCGTGTGGTATTTCTTCCCGATTGAACTCTGTGTTACAACTCTTGCAATTCTCTTTCGTTAGAGGGGGGAGAACTGTTCAGGAGTTTTTCCATGACCCAAACTTCCGATCCCGCTCGCCAGCTCCTGCGCCACACCGTTGCCACGGCGGCCTACCGCGGCGGCAAGGCCCTGCGCGGCGCGCTGGAATCTTTTGCGAATTTTGAAATCGGGGATACCACGCGCACGCCCGTCAGAATCCTCACGCACCTTGGTGATCTCTTCGACTGGGCGCTCGCGCTGGCTCGTGGCGTGCAAGCGTGGCGCGATTCGAACCCGCTTCCCTGGAACGAAGAAGTGAAGAGATTTTTTGCATCGCTCCAAAAATTCGACGACTACCTCGCCTCCAATGAGCCTCTCCACGTTTCTGTCGAAATGCTCTTTCAGGGACCCGTTGCGGACGCGCTAAGCCATATCGGGCAAATCGCCATGCTCCGCCGTCTGGCTGCGGCTCCCATCCGCGCGGAGAACTACTCGAAGGCAGAGATTGTCGCCGGCCGCGTCGGCGCGGAGCAAACTGCGCCGCGCCGCGAATTCGACTGAGACCAGCTCGATTCTTCCCGAAGCCCTCCGCCCGCGGATCATTTTCCGGTGTATAATCCCCGCACTAGTCTTCCGCGAGGGGGAATATGACCCCAGAGAAGCCCCAAATTGTCTGGGTTCCCGTTTGTTGCGGCCGTGTTATGCGCTTTAACAGATTCCTGCGGCAGGATGGTGCAGCCTACGGTTCCCTTGTCTGCGCGATTTGCAGCAAGAACATTGCTCTTGAACAGGAAGAACTCCCCGCCGGTCACTCCTACGGCGAAGGGACGCGCGTCGTGAGCGTCTTGGGATCTCCCAAACCTCCAAAGACGGACAGACGCAAAGGCAACGATCCGTCCGGCACTGTGTTTGGCGACGAACCGACGCTTTGATCCTGGTGGCTCGTTAGATCCCGTGCGTGGCAATGTCACGCTGAAATTCCATGCCTACTTTCAAAACGAGGCTAACGCTCCCTTTTGGCGCTATTTCGGCTGACCCGCCCGCCACATCCCAATTTTCACAGTGCGTGGTTTCTTTTCTACATATTGCTGGAAACTGTTCTTCTCAAATAATTTGATACTTCTCCTCAAGCCTTCTGTTATCAATCGTCATTACCTTGATGTTTCAGTTTCGTGAATCGGAAATCTGGTTGCTCGCACTGAAGGCGTGCAACGCAAGTGGTCTGGCTGCCATCGGATGGAGTGGCTCACCCTGCACGCCGGTTGGCCGCCGGACCGTTTGAGTTCGACCCATTTCAAAGAAAAGGAAAAAATTTCATGAGTCATTCTGCAAGCACACAACATATCTCCGGCCGGTTGTTCGCCCGCGCCGGGCTCCTGGTTCTCGCGATTTTGTTCGTGTCCGCCAGCACGACGCCGGTTTCCGCGCAATACGTACGTACGGACTTGGTTTCAAACCAACAAAACGTTGGGAATAACACTCCAGACCCACACATGGTCAATGCTTGGGGACTCACAGCTTTGCAGCCAAGCCCCTTCTGGGTTAGTGACAACGGTACCGGGTTTTCCACGCTCTATGATGGCGCTGGTAACAACCAGGGGCTCTTCGTGGCCATACCTGCTTCCCCGAACTCCCCCGCGAACGCGGTCGGTACGCCAACAGGAACGGTGGGCAATAACAGCGTCTTCGCTAATCCCGCGAATTTCGTCTTCACATCAACCGGAACAGGTCAAAGCGGACCAGCCCTCTTCATTTTCGCCACGCTCGACGGGACGATCAGCGCCTGGGGTTTTAACAGCCCGGTGGACAATGCCGGCAACAGTCAGGCCACTCTCGTCGCTGACCGCTCAAAGGCTGGCGCCAGCTACACGGGCCTGGCCATCGCCCAGGACAGCCATGGCAATTTCTTTTTGTTCGCTGCCGACGGCGGCCCGAACCGGGCGATTGACATCTACGATAGCACCTTCAAGTATATGAAGTCGGTCAGCGATCCGGCCATCCCGAAAGGTTTCACCACCTATGGTATCCAGGCCATCCACAACCACATTTGGGTCACTTTCACGGCTCTTAATAAGGCCCAGGGCGGTTTCGTGGATGTCTTTGACGCCGAAGGAAACTTGGAGAAGCACGATGCCGCTCACGGCCCGCTCCATTCGCCGTGGGGCATGGCTCTCGCTCCCGCCGATTTTGGTCCCATGAGCGGCGCGATCTTGATCAGCAACAATATTGCGCGCGGCCGGATAAACGCGTTCAATCCGGAAACAGGTGAATTCTTGGGTCCACTGCGCGACGCCAACAACAATCCCATCGAAATCGACAATGTTTGGGCCTTGCAATTCGGCCAGGACGGCGCTGGCAATGCGAACGGCGCCCACAATCAGCTTTTCTTCACCGGCGGACCAAACCGTTACGCCAACGGAATTTTCGGCGTCATCACGTTCGGAAAATAATGGTGATACCTGCCCGGAATACATAAGAACGGTGCTAGGGCGTGCGATCCCAGATGCACGCCGTGCGCCTTTCAGCCATCAGGCGGCAGTACTTAGTTCGTAAAATGAGAGATAAAAAAGAGGTAAGCAGCATGAAAAGCAGAACTGCCGTGTTATTGGGTCTCTTGCTCTCGCTCCTAGGTTTCCCATCATACTCGCAGACCGTCACCTGGACAAAGGTTTGGTCCACGCCCGGCGGGAGCTCCCCAAACACCTTTTACAACAGCTACCATGATATTCATTACTCAAGTTTTATTCAGCGCGCGCTAATTCGCTCAACGAGTTCTACTGGTGGCGCTGCATCGATTTACTCTTCCCGGCTGCACTTTTTCAATCTAGCAACCAGCGCTGACACCGTCATCGAGGACAACGGGCAAACCGGCAGCGAAATCTGTTTACCGAGCACGACTACCACGCCCTACACGAATCACCCTGTGGGTCAGGTGTGGGTCGACACGATTCGCCACCGCCTTTGGATGATGGAGGGCGTTTGCCAAACCCACATCGTGCCCGAAATGTGGTATTACCAGCTCGATAATCCCATCAGCGGTCACACGGACTGGGTGCAGGTGCATCCGCCACACCTGCCTGTGTCCACGGTGGGTGGTTTGCACGGTCTCTTTAATAATGCTTCTATTGTCCACGATACCGACCATGACGCTTTCATTCTGTTCGGCTACGACGGTGGTGCCAACACCCATGCCATGCAGGTTTACTGCGACACGAGCCTGGACGGCGGCAGGTTGACCCTCGCGCAAATCTCTGTGGGTTGCGTGAACCCTGAAGACTGGACGGACATCACGAGCCAGGTTACGCTCGACGGCCACTTGCCCAACGGCTATTATTACCCCAACGACGAATACGATACTGTCCATCACAAAATGATTCAATTTGCCGGTTTGCACGGCTGCTGCGCGCCGGAGAACCAAACCTGGACGTATGATCCAGTTGCGAAGAAGTGGACCAACCGGAATCCAGCCAATCCGCCGGCAAATTCTTCAGCGAACAACGAAGGCGGACGTGTGGCCCACGCGTTCGATTCGACAAACGGCAAATACTACTATCACTTGACGGCCCACACGCCGAGCACCATCGGAACCGCTCCGTCACGTCCTCCTGAGGATTGGGTCTATGACGCCGGTACGAACACCTGGACGCACCTTTCTACCGGCAAGGGACCCTTTCTAGCCGAAACCATGACCTACGCTCCCGCGCCCTGCAATTGCCTCGTCGCCTGGGCCGCGAAGGTGGATAGCGACGGCAAGTATTTTGCCACCGGGATCGCCGAAATCTGGATAGGAAAAATCCAATGAACCGGAACAAACTCGTGTAAGGTATTCCCCAGAACAAAGTATGATTTGCGCCCTGTCCTCACCCAAAGAGTTCCACAACCGCGGCTAAGAAATTCTCAATGACGTCCTAATTGCCAGTCCCAAATTACTGAGGCAGATCTAAGAGGAGAATCGCACAACTGTCGCTGTGCCACCCGCCCACTTCAGAATAGTCCCCGCGCCGCTACCCTCTCTGCGTACGTACCCCATCCCAAGGGTGCGTGGGGGTTCCATAACCTGCGCAGCTCGTGTAATGTATCCCACTTCCTTACCATCCAGCGTTAACGGCGCGCACGCTTCCGGCACCACATCGCCAGAGAAAACCAACTCGACGCGCTGCTTGTTCACCTGTCCGCGGGAGCGCACGCGCTCCACAATTTCCTGTCCCGTATAGCAGCCCTTTGTGTAGCTGATGTGGCTATCCTGCAATCCCGCCTCGTGAGGAATCTGCTTTTCTCCAAAATCGTAGCCAAACCACGGCACACCTTGTTCCAGCCGCAGCCCGCTCAGCGCTTTGAATCCCACGGGCCCGCCGTCGCGCTTTCGCACCGCCGCGAGCAAAACCTGCCAAAGTTCCGTCACGCGATCCATGTCGACTACAAACTCCGCGCCCGGAACTTCTCCCGGCGGGCGCTTTACAATGCGGCAGGGAATTGTGGCGACACTTCCCTCACAGAATGAGAGCTCGTCAAGCTTCGCGATGTCAATGCTCGACACTTCCTGGACGACACTCGCGGCCATCGGTCCTTCGAGCGCCAGCGTCGCGAAACGGTCGGTCTGATCCGTGAGCGTGACGTCATCCATGATGATGTATTTCTCGATCACTTCGATCAGCCGCGCGCGAATCATCGCGTAGGAAACGCAAAACAGGGAATCCGGCAGCGCGTAGGTTTCGATTTCCGCCAGGATGTGTCCCTGCGGATTCAACAGAAGCGAGACAATTCCCTGGCCGGCGCGCAGATCCTTGATGTTGTTGGTGAGGATGGCGTTCAAATAACGGACGCGGTCCGGCCCCATGAACGACAGATAGGCCCGGTAGTTTTTGTCGATGAGCGCGACGCTCTTGCGCTCAAAAGCGTACTCACTGCGCCAATCCGTGAATTCATTAGGCAGGGTGCAGCCAAACCAAACGCCCATCTTCGCTCCCGCATCCCGATGGAGTGTAGCCAGCGGCGTGTCGAGGACGTTTTCCATTCCCGTGGCTTGCATTGTCATTCCAGGGATAAGTGTAGCAAAGCGCTGGGACCAAGTATCTGCCGCGTCACACCCAGATGGTATACTGCGTCTCGTAATGGATGCCACGTCACCTCTCAGCGCCGCTTCGGAAGGGCTGATTCACATCACCATTCCGGTGGGATTGCTGCAATGCAATTGCTCGATTATCGGAGATCCCGTCACCCGCGAGGCACTGGTCGTCGACCCTGGCGACGAAGTAGGCCGTATTCTGGATCTTCTGGGGCGCCACCGGCTTAAGGTAAAAGCGATTGTGAGCACGCATGCGCACATCGATCATGTCGGTGGCTTGAGCAAATTGCACCAATACACTGGTGCGCCGGTGATGATGCACCGGGAAGATCTGCCGCTGTACCAGGAAATGGAAATGCAGGCGGCATTCCTTGGAGTTGCCCCACCGGAGCTCACGGACGTGGATCAAATGCTGCGAGAGGGCGATGTGCTGCAGTGGGGCGCATTCAAGGCGCAAGTGCTGCACACCCCGGGCCACACACCGGGTAGCGTCTGCCTGTACATGCCACATGAAGCGGGGAACGTTGCCGTCGCCGCGCCGCAGTTGTTCGCCGGGGATACGCTGTTCGCGGGGAGCATCGGCCGCACCGACCTGTGGGGCGGCTCGATGGACCAGATATTGGCATCGCTCGAGGGTAAATTGATGGCGCTTCCCGATGAAACCTTGGTGCATCCGGGGCACGGCCCTCGGACCACGATTGGTGAGGAACGTCATTCGAATCCGTTTCTGAATCAAAAGTAATTTTTGTAGGAGTGTTTTGCGGAATATCTTTTGCAAAGAAAATCTCGCGGCACCTCTACTGGCGTGATTCCTCGTTTGTTTTTCGAAGCTCTTCCATAACCGACTGCACCAGCTCTTTTGCGCTCACCAATTCCCGCGTGACCAGACGAATGTCCATCGCCGGCACGTCGGGATTGCGCGAACTGGTGCAGTACACCCCATGCTGCCCGACAAGCACCAAGGCGTTGGTCAGGCGGTCGAGTGAAACCGCCAGCCGGCCGCGCTCGCGGCCAAACATCTGCTCGTACTGTTCAAGCTCTTCTTTGTGTTCTAGAAATGCCGACATTCGATTACCCCCTGGACCCCTGGTAAGCCCGATTCGGCCGGCCACCACGGGCGGTAGCACATCGGGCACATGCAGCCGCGAGGTAACTTTACCCCACCGCATGCGCGGAACATAATCCGCAATAGTCATAAGAGACTGATTAGCACTGCAACCCGGACGGGACGGACGTCCGGAGCAGACGAAGACCCGGTCCCTACGGAAAGCACGGCAAGGGATGGGTTTGGAGCAAGGAGACCATGCGACGTTCCGACCTGGTGCAGCACAAGGAAAAAGAAAAGGGCGCCCCCATGCGCACTTCGCAGATCGTGTTTGGCGAGCGCCAGCACCTGCTTCGCGTCCTCGATTCGCTTGAGGGCTCGCAGTTGCAGATCGCGCGGATGCAGCAGGAGCGGCGGATGTTGGAGGAATTGATACACGCGCGGACGCGCGAGTTGAATCACATTAATACGGCATGGGATGAAAAGATCGGGCTGGTGCTCAGCGCGGAAGCCAAGCCGGAAATGCTGGAAAAGCTGGCCAAGCAAGCGCCGGAAGAAGATTACTATCTGCTTCGCCTAATCAGCGAGCACCCGCGCGCCAATGCGAAAACGCTGAACAAGCTTGCGAAACATCCTTATGGTGCGATCCGCGAAAACGTCGCTCGGCATCCCAATGCGGATGCACCGACGCTGACCTGGCTGAGCAAGGACCGCAGCCAGCCGTTGTGGTACCTGGTGGCGTTTAATCCCAATACGCCGACCCCGCTGCAACGGCGGTTGCGCGACCGGCTGAAGCGCCTCGGCGAGACACACGCCTCAAGATAGACACTTCTCCGCGGCTTCATCAAACAGCAAGCCGATTCGAGCGTTTGTGCGAGTGCTCGACTTACACTCGATCTTCCTCAGATTCACAAATGAATCCTTAGTGGCAGTTGAAGGCGCCGATAGTAGAATCCTTCAGAACACCAATCGTTAGGCCAGAATCTGATTTCATTCGAGATGAGCGAAAACCCCACTGCATTTGGCGGCGTGAAGCCATTTCTTCGCCAAGAGAAATGGCGCATCTTCATTTTGTCCGCTCTGCTGATAACTCCGTGCCTTTGGCACCGTCACATCGAAGCGGGAGACCTCGCAAGCCACACCTACAACGCCTGGTTGGCGGAACTGATCGGAAGAGGTCAGGCGCCGGGACTCTACATAGTGCGGCAGTGGAATAACGTTCTATTCGACGTTGCGCTTTCGTGGCTTGGGAAATTGGCGGGTCTCGCGGCCGCAGAAAAAATCGTGGTGTCGGGCTGTGTGCTGATTTTTTTCTGGGGTGTATTCGTTGTTGTGAGCGCGGTGGCGCGGCGGCCAGCTTGGAATCTGGCGCCGTGCATTGCGATCCTCGCCTACGGCTACACATTTCACATGGGCTTTCTGAACTATTACCTCTCGATCGGCCTGGCGTGTTTCTTCTTGGCTTTTGCAGCGCGGGGCAGGGGAGTAGATTGGCTGTTTGCGGCGACGTTGCTGCCGGTCGTGTTTCTAGGGCATCCCATTGGATTTTTGTGGGCGCTCGGGACGATTGGATATGTAGCCTTGTGGAGGAAACTGGGTCCCAAGTGGCGTCTGCTGATTCCGGCGGCAGCCGTCAGCTGTTTTTGTTTCATTCGCTGGTATCTGGCGCACCATGCCCAATTCGAGGCGGATTGGCCGGAACAGCCGTTTTATACCTTCAACGGAGCGGATCAACTCATTCTCTTTGGCAACAGATATAGGATCTTATGCTGGTCCGCGCTCGCTTGGGGGGTTATATGTTTTGCCAGCGAGGCATTCCCGCGGCGAAGAGAGAGAGAATTCTGGAAACCATTACGGTTGATCCTCGAGCTGTACTTCGTCGCATTTTGTGCGACATCGCTCTTGCCTGAAAACGTTCATCCTTCGTGGTACGCCGGCTGGATCGGGCTGTTAGTCTCGCGGCTGACCACAATTTCCGCGATCTTTGGACTTTGCGCGATGGGCTTATTGCGGCCGCGGAAGTGGCAACTCGCGGGTTTCGCGGTGTGCGCGGCTTTCTTTTTTGTGTTCTTGTACCAGGACACCGGAGATCTCGACCGCATGGAGAGTCACGCGGAGCAATTGCTGACCGGCTTGCCCCCAGGAACGCGGGTGATCGGCATTATCGAAGCGCCGGATGAATCTCGCTTGGAATTTGTCCACCACATGATTGACCGCGCATGCATTGAGCGGTGCTTCAGCTATGCGAATTACGAACCGTCTTCGGAGCAGTTCCGCATTCGCGTCCGGGCGGGAAGTCCCGTGGTGACCGCTTCGAATGACGACTCCGAAGCGATGCAAGGCGGGACGTATGTAGTGCGGAAGGAAGATTTGCCCTTGAAAGTGATTTTCCAGTGCGACGACGATGACCCCACGAAATTGTGCCTGCGTGACGCCAGGGAAGGGGAAAAGACCGGTCAACCCCCCGGTTCGCCGGGACCGTAAGGGGCGCCCCAGCGGCCGGTGGGGCTGCACGGCGGGGGAAGACAAATTGGCTCTTGTTCCAGTCCAATTTCCTGTAGAATTGGCAGAAGGTGAGAGACAATGCTTCCCTTACACCTTCAACCCGAAAGTCACGTTCCCCTGTACATCCAACTTCGCGACCAGCTCCGGGCGCTCGTTCACGCGGGTGACCTGCGGCAGGGCGACCGGATTCCCGCCAGTCGCGAGCTGGCGACAATGCTGGGAGTTCACCGGACGACGGTGGCGAACGCCTACGCCGAACTGGAATCGGAGGGCCTGATCCAGGGCCACGTAGGACGCGGCACATTCATCAAGGGAAACGGCAATGGCTTGAAAATAACGCCGCCGGCGCCGCCAGTGCTTAACGGCGGCAATGGAATCCGCTGGGAACTGCTGTTTGCCGATGAGCGGGGAGAAGAAATTCTCAGCCGCTTGACGGCCAGCGAGCCGCAGGATTCCTTGTCCTTCGTGATGGCGCGGCCGGCCGAAGAGCATTTCCCCATAGAAGAGTTGCAGAATTGCGTGAATGCGGTATTGCGCCGGGAAGCCACGGATGTGCTCAAGCTGGGCTGCTCGGATGGATATCGGCCGCTAAAGGACGCGCTGCTCGAGATGCTGCGGCGCGAAGGGTTTACGGCCAAAGACGAGAACCTGCTGATTACCGACGGCTGCCAGCAATCGCTTGACCTGATCTGCAAAGCGTTTGTGCGGCCGGGAGATTCGGTCATCCTGGAAAATCCGACCTATCCGGGCGCCATGACGATTCTTAGCCAGGCGCGTGCCCGCTGCCTTGCAGTGCCCGTGCGTACGCAGGCGGAACCCGGAAGCACGCTAGGGATAGATTTGGAGGCACTCGAAGCAGCGCTTGCAGGGAATCGTGTGAAGCTGTTAGTGGTCACGCCGGATTTCCAGAATCCGACGGGGGCATCCATGCCGCTGGCTTCGCGCCGCAGGCTTCTGGAATTGGCGGCGCGGCACCAGGTGCCGGTGGTTGAGGACCATATTTACGCGCGACTGCACGCCCGAGAGGAGCGTGTTCCCTCGCTCAAACAATTGGACCGTTCGAACCTGGTCATTCACATCGACAGTTTCGCCAAAGTCGCATTCCCCGGATTGCGCGTCGGCTGGATTATGGCGCCGGCAGCCGCGATTGAGAGGTTGCGGATCGTGAAACAAACCACCGACCTGCACACCGATCAACTGGCGCAGGCGACGCTGGCGGAATTTCTGCGCCGGAACTTGTTCACCAAGCATGTCGCCAAAATGCGTAAGGTATATGCTTCGCGGCTCGTCGCGCTGGATGAGGCGCTGCGTAAGAATATGCCCGAGGGGACGCGCTGGACGTGTCCGGAGGGGGGAATGTGCCTGTGGCTCGAGCTACCTCCGGGGTTTGATGCCAGCGAATTGCTGATTCATGCAAAAGAGCGCAACGTGCTGTATGCTCCCGGCCGGTATTTCTATGTGCAGAGCCCGTTGCCGAACACACTGCGGCTGGCCTATGCGGGACTGGATGAGAAACAGATTACGCGCGCGGTGATCACGCTGGCGGAATTGTTACGGATAGAAATGCGCAAGCGCCAGCGCGGAGTGCGGCGCGCGGAGCGAAGCAGGGTCGCGCTAGTCTGACAAAACGAGGCAGGGAAAGCTCGGCGAGGGGAAAATTTGGACGAGACGATTGAGTTGAAACCCAATCCGTCGAACGCTTGTTTTGGATGCGGCGGAGCGAACGACGGCGGTATGAGACTCACGTTCGTGCAGGACAATGGACGGCAGCGAATCGTGGGACGGTTTGTGCTGGGCGAGCGCTATCAGGGCGGTGGGGGAATGGCGCACGGCGGCATTATCGCGACTCTGCTGGATGAAGCCATGGGAAAAGTTTGCCGGTTTCGAAATGTGCGCGCGGTGACGGCGGAATTGACGGTGGAGTATCTGAAGCCCGTGAAAGTGGATGCGGAGATTTTGGTCGAAGCGTTCGAGTCAGAGCAGAAGGGTAGAAATTTATTTCTGACGGGAGAGATCCGGAACGCGGCTGGTGAAATGCTGGCGCGAGGCAGAGGACGGTTTGTGGTTCTGAATCAAAAATAAGAAAGTTTGGCGGTGAGATAACCGCTGAAAAGATTGGACGATGAGAGGAGAAGCAAGATGGATCGCAAGAAAGTGAACGGAAGCGGCGGTACAAACGAATGGCGCGTGAAAGTGGGACTGGCGGAGATGCTCAAGGGCGGCGTCATCATGGACGTGACGAACGCGGAGCAAGCCAAGATCGCGGAAAAAGCGGGTGCCTGCGCGGTAATGGCGCTCGAACGCGTGCCTTCGGACATTCGCAAGGAAGGCGGCGTGGCGCGGATGGCGTCCATCAAAGTGATTCGCGAGATCATGGCCACGGTGACGATTCCAGTGATGGCCAAGGTGCGCATCGGCCATTTCATGGAAGCGGAGGTCCTGCAGTCGCTGGAAGTGGATTTCATCGATGAGAGCGAGGTGTTGACTCCCGCAGACGAAGAGAATCACGTGTGGAAGCATGATTTTCGCGTACCTTTCGTTTGTGGCGCGCGGAATCTTGGTGAGGCGCTGCGGCGAATCGCCGAAGGCGCGGCCATGATTCGCACCAAGGGAGAAGCGGGCTCAGGCAACGTGGTGGAAGCGGTGCGGCATATGCGGACGATTGTCAGCCAGATGAAGAAGCTGACGACCATGCGCGAGGACGAATTGATGCATGAAGCGAAAGAACTCGGCGCGCCGCTCGAGCTGGTACGGCAAATCTCGAAGACCGGCAAGTTACCCGTGCCTAATTTCTCCGCCGGAGGCATCGCGACGCCCGCTGACGCCGCACTGGTCCGGCGACTCGGCGCGGAAGCTGTGTTTGTGGGATCGGGGATTTTCAAGTCCAGCGATCCGGAAGCGCGCGCGAAGGCGGTCGTGAAAGCCACCACGCATTTTGAGGATGCGAAGGCAGTACTCGAAGCGCATGAGGAACTCGGCGAGGCCATGCGCGGGCTGGACCTCCGGCAGATGGAAGAGAAGGACATGCTTTCGACGCGGGGTTGGTAGGTTCGGGAAATCTGAGCTGGGTGTTCTTGGGGAGCAAGTGAACGTGAAGATCGGGATACTGGCGGTGCAAGGAGATTTCGAAGCGCATGCAGCGATGCTCGCGGGGTTAGGCGTCGAGACGCGAGAAGTGCGCACCACGGCGGATCTCGAGGAGTGCGATGGTCTGATTTTGCCGGGGGGAGAGAGCACGACGCAATTGCAGTTTTTGCAGGAGGAAGGATTGTTCGGAGCCATCCGCGAGTTTGCCGCGGGGGGCGGAGCGATCTTTGGAACGTGCGCGGGGGCGATTCTCCTGGCGGCCGAAGTAAAGAATCCGCCGCAGGAATCGCTCGGGCTCCTGGATATGACCGTGTTGCGGAACGCGTATGGCCGGCAAATCGCGAGCGATGTGGTGAGCGGGCCTTCGACATTGAAGAAAGAACCGCTCGAAATGGTGTTCATTCGCGGACCGATCATTGAACGCGTAGGTCCCGGCGTGGACGTATTGGCGAATTACGCAGGAAAGCCGGCGCTGGTGCAAAAGGGCAACGTGATGGCGGCGACTTTTCACCCGGAATTGACGGAAGACAGCAGCGTGCACGAGCGTTTTATAAAGCTGGCTTTGCAACGGTCCGTTCAGGATTTCGCTTCCGCTAAAAAGTAGACCTTCGGCGAAGCACTTCTCATTTTTCAGCAAGCTGTCAAAACAGGCTTACAATTAGAAGATGCTTCGCGTCCTTTTCATCTGCATCGGCAACGCGTGTCGCAGCCCCATGGCTGAGGCGATCGCGCGGCGGGATGCTGCCGACGTGATCGAAGCGGCGAGCGCGGGAGTGGCTCCGCTGGGATTCGTAGCGCAGCAGACCGGGCTCACGCTGACGGAAAACGGATATTCGAGCGATGATCTGAAATCGAAGCCGGTTGCGCGCGAGGTATGGGAAGCGGCGGACTTAATCATCAACATGACCGGACGATCGTGGGAGCGGGTGTTTCCCATTCCCGGGAGGATCCAGGATTGGAAGGTCGATGACCCCTATGGCGAAGATGCCGAGGTCTATCAGAGAATCTTCGAACAGATAAGGAAGAGAGTGGCGGCCCTTGCGGAAACGCTGCGGGAGCAAAAACAGGCGGTGGCCGCGAAGGATTCCCAAAGGAACAGAGATTGAGACGCGAGAAGACCAGCGTATCTCAGGAGGATTACCTCAAAGCGATTTGGGAGATGCTCGAAGAGAACCAAACGCCCATCAGCGCGCGGCTCGCGGAAGAGTTAAACGTAACGCCGCCGGCGGTGACCGCGGCCTTGAAACGCATGACGCGCGACGGGCACGTTCGAATGGAGCGCAGCGGGAAAATTGATTTAACTCGAAAGGGAAAGCAGGTTGCGGAACATCTCGCGCTGCGGCATCAACTGGCGGAAAGGCTTTTGACCGATGTAATTGGCTTGTCCTGGGCGAAAGCGCACGATGAAGCGGAGCGGATGGAGCACACGATTTCCCCGGAAGTCGAAGCGCTGCTGCTCAAGCGGTTTGGGACTAAGAGCAGCTGTCCGCACGGCGTCCCCATGCGCGGCGGAATCGCGCAGTTGCGCCGCAGCGGGGCGGTGCTGCTTTCCGATCTGCAAGCCGGCGAAAAGGCGGAGATTCTCTGTGTTTATGAAAAGGACGGGAAGTTCCTGGAATTTCTGGAAGGGCTGGAATTGCGCCCGTCGGCTCGGGTCGAAGTGAAGAACCGCGAATACGATGAGACCATGACGATTCGTTCGGCAGGCCGCAGGATGCACTTGGGCAAACCGGCGACGTCCCGGATTTGGGTGCGGCGGCTAAGCAGCGCAAGTCAGTAGCAGGCACGGATATCCCCGAGCATTTCTCCCTCCGCAAAGCATCGCATCCGGGCTGACCTCCCGCGGATAACCGGCGAAAGACGATTCTACTTGCAAAAATGAGGCATTCGAACTAGGGTTGTCGGCCTACCGTGGGGTCAGGCTAGTCCGGGAAACCGGCAAAAACCTCGAGGAGATCACAGGTGAGCGCTCAGACGGAGGCGAGAAACGGCGGAAGGCGGGAAAGAGGTCATTGGATTCTTTACATAGTCTTGGCAGTTGCCGGGGGACTGCTCACTTTCGTGGGGGCCCGCGCGCAGCAGAAAGCGACGGATGATGCGACGTTTCGCAGGCTCACCGATGAATATTGTGCAGCCTGGAGCACAGGCAACCCAGACGCCCCCGCGAGATTCTACGCCAAGGACGGGAGCCTGGTTTTCTATGACCTTGCCCCTTTCGCCTATCACGGCTGGAAGGAATACCATGACGGCGTACAGAAAGAATTCTTTGACAACATGGCGGAGGGAAAGCTGACGGCGGGCAGGGACCTTCGAGTGAGGCGGCATGGACTGTTCGCCTGGACGACCGTGTCGATGCATTTCTCTGAAAAAACAAAAGACGGTAAGAATACAGAAACAAATGTGAGATATACGGGGATCTGGGAAAAGCGCGGCGCTAACTGGTTGCTCGTTCATGAGCACCTTTCGGCGCCTCTGGGGAACTGAATAAGGATCGGGAAAGAGGGCGGCAGAAATGCCGTCTGAAAATGATGTTCAAGACCTTGCAGTATTACTGGATTGCGGCGAGAGGCTACCGGCTGGCGCCGTGGAAGAGCCCTTATATTCGCTGGCGCTTCGAGACTTTCTTGGGGCGTGAAGCCGCAGAGCTCGATGCCAGCAAATTTTTCCATCTAGCCTGGAAATATCGCGCGCAGATGGAGCGCTTTGTGAATTGGGCGGCGGAACGCCGGCGCGCCCAACGGCGGCATGCCTAGTAGCCCGTGGTGAAAGTCGGCCCGACCAGCATCAATCTGAATTGGTTTTTCCGATGATAGTTCCGGCGCGTTCCATAGGTGTGCCTGCGGTATGTGAGCGGGGGAAGTCTCGATTCTAGCATGGCGTTCCAGGACTTGTGCTCCGCCGGAATTGCGTGTCAGATCGGATTTCGATTGACGGCCCCTAAGTATCCGCCAATCGCCTATCCCCGCTGGATTTCGAGCGGGAACACGGGATCCATAATGGACGCTCCACCATCCACGTGCACGGTTTGTCCAGTGATGAAGCCGGCTTCGTCCATGCAGAACAACACTACGGCATTGCCGACGTCCGCGGGAGTCCCTACGCGGCCCATGGGTGTCCACCCGCTTTCGTGCCACGTCTTGATTGCGCTGAACACTTCGGTTGGGAGTCGGCCCACGACACTATCTTCTGTGGCGCCCGGACTAATCACATTCACGGTGATCCCACGCCTGGCCAAGGCTACTGCAAAATAACGCGCCAGCGAATCCAGCGCCGCTTTGGCCGCACCCATTCCGACCCAAGGCTGCCAACTTCCCGTAAGGCCGCTTGGCGAATAACTGATTGCAATGATTCGCCCACCGTCCGGCATGATCCGGCTCACCAACTGGACCTCGAGTAAAAATGCTTGCGCTTGAGAGTCAAGCGCCGCGCGTAACTGATCCAGGGTGAGGTCCATCGGAGGTTGATAGAACGCGCTGAGCTCCGGCCGCGCGTTGCTCACCAGGATGTCGAGCTTTCCAAACTCCCGCTCAATCCGGCCGAAGAGCTGACGGATCTCGTCTGGCCGAGTCACGTCCGCTTGGACAACGAACCCGTCCCCGCCGCATGCCCGGATTTTCGCCAGAGTCTCGTTCGCCGCGTCTGACTGACTGTGATAGTGAATGGCGGTCTTGACGCCGCGTTCCGCCAGTTTTAGTGCGATCCCGCGCCCGATGCCTCGCGAGCTGCCGGTGATGAGCGCAGTCTTTCCTCGAAGAGACATTTCTACCTCCTTTGTGCTTTTCGGAGGGGCCCATTATAGATGCGTCACCGTGGCTCGTGCTACCGCAATGCCACTAAACCAGTGGTTTAGATACCGCGCACGCACTGACGGCGGTCCCCCGCATGTGATCATGCAGCGATAAATGCCTATCCGTGTACATGAATGTTCATCCGATTAAAACATTTTGCCCATAAAATGTTCAGCGCAGAATGAATCCATGGCGATGGGAACACGGAAAGACCGCGAGCGACAAGAGGTGTTGTGGTTGTCGTCGACGGAGATCCGAGCCACAGCGGCCCACCCGTTCTATCAGCGTTTGAACGAACTGCTAGTTCAGGCCGACGATGCGATCGACATGCGGCTTGAAAAATGGGCACTTTCACCACGGGCTACTAGAATCGTAGTTCTTTATCATCCTCTCAACAATCTCTGACACTGAACTAAGCCCTCCCTGTGGGCGTATACTTGTGTATGAGAGGAGGATCGATGGAAGCGCTGAAGATCCTCCAAAAAACAGAGACGCTGCACGAAGGCCGCTGGTGGGAGCCGGAAACCGAAGGCCGCGTTCATTGTTTCCTCTGTCCCCGCCATTGCCACATTCGCCCGGGTCAAACCGGGTTCTGCTTTATTCGCGTAAATGAAGGCGGCAAGCTGTATAGCCTTGGATACGGCTCTCCTGCCGCGCTGCAAATCGATCCCATCGAGAAAAAACCCCTGAGCCATTTCCTGCCGGGAACGCGCGTCTTCAGCATGGGCACGGCGGGCTGCAACATGGGCTGTTTCTTCTGCCAGAACTGGGATATCTCGAAGTCGCGCAGCGATCAGGTTCATTCGCAACATGTTGCACCTGAGGAAGTGCCGCTGCTCGCGTTGCGGCATGGATGCGATTCCATCGCCTTCACGTATAACGAGCCGACGATTTGGGGCGAGTACGTGATTGACATTTGCCGCGAAGCGAAAAAGTACGGGCTCAAGACCGTGATGGTGACGAACGGCTACATTACATATGAGGCGTTTCACGATATCTACGATCACATCGACGCGGCAAACGTGGACCTCAAGGCTTTCACCGAGAATTTCTACGGGAAAATTACGCTGACGCATTTGCAGCCCGTGCTCGAAACTCTTGGATGGCTCCGCAATGAAACCGACGTGTGGTTTGAACTCACGAACTTGATGATCCCCACACTCAATAACGATCCGGTCGAGACGCGCAAACTTACGGAATGGGTGCTGACGCATCTCGGACCCGACGTGCCGTTGCACTTCACCGCGTTTCATCCGGACTTCAAGCTACAGGACAAGCCGCCCACGCCGCCGGAAACCCTCCACCGGGCGCGTGCCATCGCTCGGGAAATGGGCTTGCGGTACGTCTACGAAGGCAACATTTACAGTGATGGCGCGAACACTCTTTGCCCGAAGTGTTCCGAAGTGCTCATCCGGCGCTCCTGGCATAAGGTGCTTGCGAACCGCTTGAATAAAGGGGCTTGTCCCACGTGCGGCCTGAAAATCCCCGGAGTGTGGGACAAATCCACAAAAAGTTCACCACAAAACCTGGGCAAAGCCACCGAGAAGTTCGACCACCTGAATTTGTAATCACCATGATTGGCCAAGTTGAAGCTGAGTCTTCTTGCTGGATTGATCGTATTTGATTTTTTGTGTGCCGAGACCGGGTGAAGAACGCTTAGTCTAACGCTCCGAGGCTATAGGCGGCTGTGTAGATGAAAGGTATAGAACCCCGGACCAACGCGCATGGAATGGTGCCAAGCCAGTGGAAATGCCCACCACACGAACGATCCGAGGATCGCCTGGCCGATGGTCAGGGGAATAATGTTGCGTTCGCGCGCGAACAGCCAGCAGAAGACCGAGCCTCCGATAAAAGTGAGGGGAACGAGAACGGGATTTGGCCAATGTAGCAGGCTGAAAAGGGTTCCGGCGACGAGGGCGGCGGGAAGCGGTTTCTGCAAGGCCGTGAGGAGACGATTCATGAGAAAAGACTGCAACCCGACTTCCTGAAGCAGACAAAATGCGAAATAGCCGGCGAATCGGCGAGGTTCGATAAGATGGGCGGGAAGACGGTGAGCTGCGCCGAGAAACAACCCCACAGCGGAAATAGCCAGGATAAGAATGCAGAAGGCTACCGCCGCGCGGCGAGTTGCCGGCCATAGATTGTCCGCGCGCCAGCCGAGAGTCTTAGTAGTATCCCGGTGCGCGACGAAACTAAGAACGAGCCACACTGGAAAAACGATCCACGAGTCGAATGCGCTTGACTCCAGCCGCCAGATGTAGGCCAGTGCGAAAAGCGTGAAGGCCAAGGCTTCGGGTAGCGCCAGACGGCGAAGAATCCGGGCTCGCGTCGTTTCCGCGGGTTTGTCTGCGGGGGTCATGTCGGAAAAGTTCGTTTCAGGGAGATTCAAAACTTCCGTTTAGAAAACCAAAAATGAGAAAATCCCAGTTCATGGGATGATAGGCGGGTGGGCCAGGTTGCGTCACGGAGCTGATGGAATGGGGCAGGGACATCGAGTGCTGATCTTGGGAGGCGGCTTTGGCGGGCTGAACGCCACGCAGAAGCTCAAGCATGCTCCGGTGGAAGTGACGCTGATCGACCGGCGAAATTTTCATCTCTTTCAGCCGCTGCTCTATCAGGTGGCAACGGGATCGCTTTCGCCGGGAGAAATCGCGGCGCCCTTGCGCGGCGTGTTGAGCCGGCAGAGGAATGCGCAGGTGCTGCTGGGTGAAGCCGTGGATATCGATCCGCAGGCGAAGCGCGTGATTTTGCGCGATGGCGCCGTGTTTGAATATGACTCGCTGATTGTCGCGACAGGCTCGCAAACTTCCTACTATGGAAATGATGCGTGGCGGGAGTGGGCGCCCAGTTTGAAGACCGTGGAAGAAGCGACCGCGATCCGGCACAAGATTCTTTATGCCTTTGAGCGCGCCGAACGCGCGTCGAGCGACGAAGAAGCACGGAAATGGCTCACATTTGTGATCGTCGGGGCAGGCGCGACCGGAGTGGAGCTGGCAGGCGCGCTGGCAGAAATTGCGAATGAGACTCTCAAAAATGATTTTCGCCACATCAATCCACAAGAGGCGAGAATTCTGCTGGTCGAAGGCGGGCCACGCGTCTTGACCAGTTTTCCCGAGGATTTATCCGCAAAAGCAGAACGCTTGGTGGGAAAGCTGGGTGTGGAGGTCTTGAAGGGAGTGATGGTGACGGACATCAATCAGGATGGTGTCACCTACAAGACCGCAAGAGGGATGGAGAAGCTGGCGGCAAAAACGGTTTTCTGGGCCGGCGGGGTCACATCGAATGAGTTTGGGCGCAAGCTCGCCGAACGGACTAAAAGCGAAACGGACCGGGCAGGGCGGATCAAAGTGAATGCAGATCTCACCGTGCCACGGTTTCCAGACATCTTCATCATCGGCGATCTCGCTTGCTCGCAGGGGTCAGACGGGAAGTCCCTGCCGGGTGTTGCGCAAGTCGCAATTCAGGGTGGCGCGTACGCGGCAAAGGCGATCCGCGCGCGCCTGCGAGGGAAAAAGGAATTACCCTCTTTCCGCTATTTTAATAAAGGCGACATGGCGGTGATCGGGAGGGCGGCGGCGATTGCGAATATTTTTGGGCTTCACCTTGCGGGATTATTCGCGTGGCTTACCTGGTTGTTTGTGCACTTGATGTACATTGTGGAATTCCAGAATCGCGTGCTGGTTTTCGTGCAATGGGGATTTGAATTTTTAACCTTCAGCCGCGGCGCGCGGTTGATTACCGGCGAAGCGGCAACAGATTCTGTGTTGCAAACCGAATCGATGAAAAAACCGGGTGATGGCAGGTAGGTGCCCGGCAGTGAGACTATGAAAAAGAAATCTAAAACCCAGCAGAAAAATGCGCGACTGAAACGCAAGTCGCCACAGAGTCAGCGGGCGACCTTTGCGGCTACCGCGCAAGAGCTTGCGGAAATTGGAAGAAGTTTCTACGCCAGAGGCTGGGTAATGGGAACGAGCGGAAATTTCAGCGCGCTGATTTCGCGGGAGCCGGTTCGGCTGGCCATTACCTCGACGGGATTGGATAAAGGAAAACTTGCGCCGACGCATTTTTTAGAAATTGACGCGCACTCGAAAATTGTTAGGGGGAATGGACGCCCCTCCGCTGAAGCGTTGCTCCACCTGGCAATTGTGCGCGCGAGAGGGGCGGGAGCGGTATTGCACACGCACTCGGTGTGGAGTACGGTGCTTTCCGGGGCGCACGCGGCGGAAGGCGGCGTGGCTCTGGAAGGCTACGAGATGCTGAAGGGGTTGGACGGCGTCAAGACGCATCAGCACCGCGAGTGGTTACCGATCCTTGAAAATTCGCAAGACATGGAAGAACTCGCGCGGAAAGTCTCGAAGACCTTGGAGGAGCAACAGCAGATTCACGGCTTTCTTCTGCGCGAGCATGGGCTTTATACTTGGGGCCGGGACCTGAAGGAAGCTCGACGTCACGTCGAGATTCTGGAGTTTCTGATGGAAGTGGTCATTCGGGCGCATGAGTTTGCGGGCGCGACCTGAGATCTGGAAATTGTTGGAGGGTGCTGTGGCCGTAGTTCGCATTCCGAAGGAAAACCGAACCATACAAGAAGCCGAGCAGATTCGGAGCTATCTCGGAAGCATCGGAATCGAATATGAGCGCTGGCAGTCTGTGGCAGAAGTGTCGGACAGCGCTTCGGCAGAAGAAATCCTGCATGCGTATGGAGATCAGATCGACCAGCTCAAAGCGCGTGGCGGCTACGTAGCGGTGGACGTGATCGATGTGAATCCGGAAACGCCAAACCTGGACGCCATGCTGGCGAAATTCAGCGTCGAGCATTGGCACGACGAGGATGAAGTTCGCTACATCGTTGCGGGCAGGGGATTGTTTCACATCCATCCGCAAGCTGGGCCGGTAGTCGCCATCGAAGTAGAGGCGGGCGATTTGATCCGGGTTCCGCGAGGGACGCTGCACTGGTTTGATCTTTGCGGAGAGAAGAGAATCCGGGCGATCCGGCTGTTTCAAGACACCTCGGGATGGACACCGCAGTACACGCATAGCAAGGTGGACAAAAATTACGAGCCGGTTTGCCTGGGCCCGCGCTACGTTCCGCTGCAGACGGTGACGAAGTAAGCGGCGTGCACCTGCCTGCTGAATCGTCGATCCGCGTCATTCTCCTGGACATCGAAGGCACCACAACTCCCATCGATTTCGTTACGAAAACTCTCTTTCCGTATGCCAGCCGCAAAATAGACTCTTTCCTTCGAGAAAACTCTCAGTACCAGGCAGTTCGCACTCTGGTTGCAGAACTACGCCATCAACAACAGGAGGATACGAAACGCGGTTTCCGTCCACCGGATTGGAACCAGGAAGAACAGGAAGCGGAGATCTCGTCCGCCGCAGCGTATTGCCGGTGGTTGATAGAAAAAGACAGCAAGTGCACGCCGCTCAAAGCACTCCAAGGGATGCTTTGGCAGGCCGGATATGCCAACGGGGAATTGCAAGGACAGGTCTATCCAGATGTGCCGCGAGCGTTTGAACGTTGGCGGCGGCAGAAGCGAGAAATCGCGATCTATTCTTCGGGCAGTGTGCTGGCGCAGCGGCTCCTCTTCCAGACAACGCAGTTTGGAGACTTGACAAAATTTATCCGGAATTACTTCGATACGAACACAGGCGCGAAACAAGACCCTGAGAGCTACAAAAAAATCGCCGATTCGCTCGGACTTAGCGCGGACGGAGTGCTCTTCATTTCCGATGCTGTGAAAGAGGTGCAGGCGGCGCGCGCTGTCGGAATGTACTCCCTCCTTTGCGATCGCGCGAAGCCATCTGTCGCGCCTGCCACGAATTCTGGGGTGGCGCAATCCTTCGATTTGCTTTTTCCAGAGATTGGAAGAATATAAGACGTTTCCAGTTGTTCTTAAATCTTCGAGTAGGCCTGTCTGCGAATAAACTGGCCGGCGCGGGGGCGGCCAACGAATTTGCCTGCGTCGATTACGGGGCGGCCGCGGGAGAGCACCGTCTTGGGCGCGCCCTTCGTGTGGATGCCTTCAAACATGGAATAGTCCACGCGCATGTGGTGCGTTTTGGCGCTGATGACTTGCTCTTCGTTGGGATCGAAAATCACAAGGTCGGCGTCGGAACCGACGGCGATAGTGCCTTTGCGGGGGTAAAGGCCGAACAATTTTGCGGGCGTGGTGGACACCAGCTCGACAAAACGGTTGGGAGAAAAACGCTTTCCGTGCACGCCGCCGGTATAAATCAAACTCAGGCGATGCTCGATGCCTGGCCCGCCGTTGGGAATCTTGGTGAAGTCGTCTTTGCCCAATTCCTTTTGTTCCTTGAAACAGAACGGGCAGTGATCGGTTGAAACCACTTGCAGCGTGTCGCGCGCGAGACCTTGCCAGAGCTTTTCCTGGTGCCATTTTTCGCGGAGCGGGGGAGTGAAGACGTACTTCGCACCTTCGAAACCGGGGACATCAAAATTGTCCAAGGAGAGATACAAATATTGGGGACAAGTCTCCGCGTAGGCGGGCAAGCCGCGGTCGCGCGCTTCGCGAACTTTTTCGAGCGCTTCGTTGCAGGAGAGATGAACGATGTAGACAGGTGCGCCGGCCATCTCCGCAAGTGCGATGGCGCGAGAGGTGGCTTCGGCCTCGGCGGTCGTGGGCCGGGTGAGCGCATGATATTTGGGGGCGCGTTTGCCTTCGGCCAGGGCTTTTTGCACGATGACGTCGATGGCGCCGCCATTTTCAGCGTGCATGCAGATCAGGCCGGAATGCTTGGCGGCCTGCGACATGGCGCGAAAAATGGTCGCGTCATCGAGCATGAACACGCCGGGATAGGCCATAAAAAGCTTGAAGCTCGTGACACCTTCGCGAATGAGCTGACCCATCTCTTCCAACTGTGCCGCGGCGATGTCGGTGATGATGCAATGGAAGGCATAGTCGGTCACCGCTTTGCCGTGAGCTTTGCGCATCCATTCGTCGAAGGCGTGGCGTAGGGTTTGCCCTTTGTATTGAATGGCGAAATCGATGAGCGTGGTGGTGCCGCCAAAGGCCGCCGCGGTGGTTCCCGTTTCAAAATCGTCGGCGCTGGTGGTGCCGCCGAAGGGCATGTCGAGGTGCGTATGAACATCGATTCCGCCCGGGAGGACGAGGTAGCCGGAGGCATCGATGACGCGGCCGGCATTTTCCACGGGAAGCTGCGCAGAGATGGAAGAGATTTTGTCCCCGTTTATGCCGACATCGGCGGTGTAGGTGTCGGAGGCCGTGACGATCGTGCCGTTGCGGATTACCGTGTCAAAGCGCATGTGAGAGCCTCGAGTTGGTCACCAGTATTTGTATTGGTTTGCGACACGTGTTGCAATAACTTTTCGTCGAACTCCTATAGGCATCCCTGGCCCGGGCCTCTCCCTGGGCACGCGGGGACGACAAGGACGCGCCTCATCGGATGCCTTCAGAATGAAAGCACTCCCTCTCGGGCATCTGCCTACTGCATAAGCATGTGGCTTCGGTTTGGACCGCAAAACAAGGCCGCTATGGGGTGTGGTACCCCCCCCCCCCCCCCCCCCCCCTTTTTATTTTTTTACCTAACATATCTGACTCCATACCTCTTTTTTT
>Ga0210400_10000389_pt1 | contig 49978 bp, 56 predicted proteins | sample IncBWH26MmetaG_FD_155456 | JGI IMG/M metagenome (GOLD analysis project Ga0210400, IMG submission 155456) | Forest soil microbial communities from Barre Woods Harvard Forest LTER site, Petersham, Massachusetts, United States - Inc-BW-H-26-M | ecosystem: Environmental > Terrestrial > Soil >...
CATCTGTCTGGGCCGCAAGAAAATCAATTTCAGCACGGTCTTCGCTGGTCAGGCCGTGGGCATAAAAGAAGTGCACGATGACATCTGGCTGCTCAGCTTTATGGATTATGATTTAGGTTACTTCGATCTGGAAACGCGGGTGTTGGAACCGCTCGACAACCCGTTCGGCCCAAAGTTGTTACCCATGTAGCCGGTACATTCTGTAACCCATGTCTCCGGGTTGGACCATCGAAGATAATGGCGCGCCCGGGGAGATTCGAACTCCCGACCCTCTGCTTAGAAGGCAGACGCTCTATCCAACTGAGCTACGGGCGCATCCCGACTAACTCTCTCAGATTACAACACTTCTACTGCGACTGCGACTTTCGACTGCTTGGAACAAATCGCCTTTCTTGGAACAATTGACTCACAGTACTGCTCCGGCAGAGTGAATCCGTAGCCCGCCGAGGCTGCAACGTCTCGGCGAAACTGCGTCTCCTTATCGCTGCCGACCTTGTCATAATGCTCCGACATATCACCGCCCGTCGAATGCCCCAACCAGAATTTATAAACGCCTTCGGGGCAGTTCGTTCGGTTGCGAAGGTAAGTGTCACGGTAGCGGCGGAATCCGTGGAGCCCCTGCTTTTCGATGCCGCACTTTAATAACAGGGGATGGAAGTAACGCTTGAGCAAATTGGAATAGCTCAACGGCTTGCCCTTGCGGTTTTGGAAAATGTACCCGGTCGTGCGACCGTTGAGGTATTTGTCGAGCCACGCACAGATGTGCGGATGAAGCTCGACCCGGCGAGGGGCGTACTCGGTCTTTAGCTCGTCGTCGGGCGTGGAAGTGATGGTGATGGACTGCTCGATCAGAATTGAGTGTCCGTCGTAGTGCGCCACTTCCAAGCCGAGACACTCGCTCTTGCGGGGGCCGGTTGCCCCGAACAGCGCAACCATCACTTGTAGCATCCCCGTGGAGTTCTGGAGCATCGTCTCGATCTCCTCACGGGTAAAAGTTGGGGTGCGCTGCTCACGCTTATTGACCTCGGGCGCTCCGAGTTCGACGAGCGGTTTCCATTGGTAAGCATAAAGCTCTTCCTTGTCCTCATTGACAGCAGAAGCGCGGATAAGCTTGACCACGTTGCAGATGCTCCTGATGCTGCTGGGGGACAAGCCGGTCTCGTTGTTAAGGTGATCGATGAGTTCTTCCATCGCTCCGTTGCCCACCTGCTTGAGGGGGCGCTTGCCGAGGAAGGGATTGAGATGGTTGAGTACGAAGCCCTCCCACGTCCGGACTGTAACTTCCTTTATCTTTTGCTTCTGCAATTTGGTTTTGACGCCGTTGATCATGATGTTTTTCGTAATCATTTTGCGGCAACCGGCGATGAACGTCTTGGACTGCTGCTCGAACGTGAGCCCATCGAATGTATCGATGATCTTCGTCAGGTACCCTGACGAATTGTAGCGGCTCAAAATCTCTTGCCGCTTGCGCTCCCGCTCCCGTCTGTTGAGCGAGCCCGGCCCAGAAACAGGACAGATCGCAATGGACTTCTGCGTCCTTGTCCCGTCCTCGTTATCAACTCGGACTCGCACACGGTAAAACCCCCCAACAACTATTTCGCTTGCATTCTGACAGCGGCGGCTCATTACCTTGTAGCCTCTCCGCCGCTGGCGCTTAACGGGATCATTGTCCCGCGACTGACCCTCTGATCGTGCGGCAGAATCGGCACGGTCGATTTGCTCTTGGTTCGTCCCGACCAACTCTGGCGTTGCATTGTCTACTGCTGTAATGCGGCGGGGCGACATCTATTTGCCCCTTTGATTCAAGGCCGCAATCAAAATCGAGACGAAAGAAGACACGGGAGGTCGCTCCTTGGTATTGAGCGACCTCCCTCACGGTAAGGTCTCTGACACCTGCTCCTTGGCGTCACCCACGTAGTGGTCTTGCCTCTGCACGCGGTCTGTCGGGGCATTCGGCGCGCAGCCGGGCGGGGCTTGCTTTGCCCGGCTCCCTAATTCTGAATTCACTGCCTTAGCTGCTCACTACTTAGATGTTGACCACGGCACGCCCAGCGGGGGCCGGTTCGTAGTTGATTGGAGTCCATGCGGCCAATGAGCAGTGCGAAGAATTTGTTAGCGGTGGACAGGCAGCCTCCTCCTGTACGCCAAATGGTTTCCATTCCCCGTTGCCGTATTCCTCGATGCTCTCCCACTGCTCGGAGGGGACGGGGAACAACGTCCCCCACCAGTCGTAGGGATTGGAGCCGAGGCTGACGGCGACTCTCTCCAGCGATTGCGCCATATGGCGGGACATGCGACTGAGAGTCTTTAGCCGCTGCCACGGCTTCAGGATGGAGTTGTCCACGCCGATGCGGTACACGGTCACGCCGTAGTCGGCGTAGTCACTGAGAGCGTACAACTCCGTGACTTCGCCATTCGGCTTCTGCCAAGCACGGTACGATGCCGGTTCCCACACAGGCTTCGCCGAGAAGAGCAGCAGCTTTTTGTCCGCCTCCCAATCCTTGTGGCCGGTGAATTGAGATGCATACTCGTGCGCTGCACGGTCCGGGACCATGCGGGGCGGGAGCAGCGTACCGGACCGCAGGATGTCTGCTATGCGGTGCGAGTAGGTGTAGTGCCAAACGATGCTCATGACTGCTCCTCTTCCTTGATCTCGGCGATTACCGCATCGAGTGTCCAGCCCGTCTCCTCGTCCACAATCTGGACGATTTCGCTGAACGGCACGACCTGACAAGCACGCCGAATCGCTCCTCGCACATCATTCAATGCTCTTTCCGTCTTTAGTTCCTGTTGCTGTTTCTCCTGCCAACGACCTTTGGCTTTCGTCATTAGTTCACCGCCATTCGGAGTGCAAATTCCAATTGCTCGATCTGATCTTCGATTTTCCAGACGGCATCCCAACAACGCTGGTTCACGCCCGTGGGGTCAACTCCGTCTTCATCCAAATGGCAGGCGTCCGCTTTCTTAACGAACTCGGCTTTTCGTGCCGCAAGCCGTTCAATCTCGGCTTTAATTGACTTTTCGTCCCGCAGTTTTACTCTCATGCGCCCGGACCTGCGCATGACCAGTCCCCGTACGGTACTGGGTTGTCCTCGGAGTCAAACCATGCGCTGCTGCCATCCGGGAAATGTTTAAGCCGCTGTCCTTGGGACACTCGGAAGTCGTATTCGACTTCGCTGCTCACGACTTTGTTCGTCCAATCCTCAAGTCCTGCTTTGGCTGTTTTGAGGGTCTTGAAAGGTGCAATGGCGGATCGGCTGCGCCCGTCATGCTTGTGATCCCAGACAATCCAAGTGACCTTGCACCCGTATGCTCCAGCAGGTTGCTTAACGATCTCGAACCGCCCAAGCGAATCGAATATGCTGGTCGGCTTCCAGCCGCATTCGATGTGCTGATTCAGGTTCCTGCCCATCGGCTTACTCTCCCGTCCGCAGCAGGAACGCTGGAGTCATGATTTCAACGGCGTGCTCGAAGGTCACGCCCTCATGACACGCCATCCAGAGTTGCACCTGCTCTTTTTCGTAGTCGTCCATGCGGTTGTAAATCTGTTGCGCTGACAAGTCGTTGTTCATTTCTTTTTCTCCTCTGTGAATTTCAAACTCCCATGCTTCACGTATAGCACCCGACCGGAGGCCGGAATCAAGCGGAACCGCACACAGAAGGAAAAAATGAATCGTTCGTACTACGGAAGTACCATCACTTAGGATTTTTTGTCCTCGAATTACGCAATTCGATCCCTTTTGGACTCGAATTACGCGGTCGCCCCTGAACCGACCTGCCCCACTAGGAACGGAGAGACGGACTTTTTACTCCACTGTCTCCTCATCCAAATCGCTGACCACGCCCAGCCGCAGTACGACTTCCGAATCCGCCGCGCTGATTTCCGTTATGTCACCAATTTCAATCGCCGCCGCTTGTTGTTCCCGCTCATAAGGATCAGCGGGATCGTTGAAAAAACCGAACCACGCGAGGGCAGCCACAGGGGCACGGGCGAGCACATCTTGCTCGGAGCCCCCACGAATCACGCCCCGGTAAGTGTGCTCATGCTCCCCATCGCAATACGTCACCCAGACCAGAAAGTATTTGGTTGTGCTCATCGTGCACGCTCCGCACGGCGGGCATGCACATACCTGCCAAAGCGTTCATTGCCGTCCCACGCTCGATGAACTCGTCCAGCTTCACAGAGACGACGAAGGCTGGTTCGTATTGTGTCGACGCCCATCCCTGTTTTTTGTTGAAGTTGCGAAATCGAAAGCCAGTTCACAACGTCGGAGTCTGAGAATGGGCCGGATTTGGGTGATGCAGGCAGATGACGCAGCACCTCAGCGTCGGTCTCCGATTTGTACGTTTTTCGATATTCCATAAAGTTCTTCAGCCATGCCTGCTCTCATCAGGTCTTTTTGGCTCACTACTTTAGATGTTCACTACGGCACGTCAGCGAAAGCCGGTTTGCCGCGAATTACTGGCACAGTTTCATACGAAATCCTCGTCGCCCATCGGGCAGAGCGGCTTGCCATCCATCAGCGTGAAGGAGCCTTTCGAGTGGTGAACCCAACCGCCGTTGAGCGCCATAGTGCGTGCGCCGCATTCGGGGCACTCTTCCAACATCAAGGACAGTCTCGCAGGCGAGGGGCAGGCCGGTTCAAGGGGAATCCAGCGCAAACTCATTTTCTGTAACTTTATCCGATTTGACCTCAAGTTCCGTTCAGGGGCGGCCTCAGCGCAGCGGTTCAACTGACAACCTAACAAGCGTCGTGGTCTTCGTATGGCTGATTGCGGCCCTAAGTATTAGGTAGGTACAAGGACGGAGCCTGCGGATTTGTCACCCACATGTTCCCACGTTTGGCGACTACCAAACTCTTGCAATAGGCGGCGATTCACGGAATCGCACAACAGGTGGGGATGGGTTTCGCTGACCCCGTTACCCGTCCCCCATACCTTGCCAGAACGGGTCAGAATTCAAAAACACGGGGTCACATGTGCGGCCAATCATCTTCAACAAACCACAAAAAAGCTAATCCGCAGAACATCGCGGACGCCATCAGAATACTCTTTGAACCGGGGCAGGTCGTTGAGCTTCGAGCGCCGAAGGCAGGCAAATTTGGCACTATTAGTGGGTATTTCAGCGATCACGAGAAACTAGCGCAAGAACTGGCAGACCTGAGTGGCGGCGTTGGAGCCGTCTACTATACTCTGAATCCCGTTAACGCCTCTCTGCTTGCTCGCGCCAACAACCGTACTAAGACCAATTCTACAAACACTACCTCCGATGCTCCCGACAACATCACCCGGCGTCGATGGCTGCTAGTCGATTGCGATCCGGTGCGTCCATCGGACATTTCTTCAACCGCTGAAGAGAAGCAGGCGGCAAAGCAACTCGTGTCCGACGTTAAAATGCACCTGAAGGCGCTCGGATGGCCCGAGCCTGTCATAGCCGATAGCGGCAACGGATACCACCTTCTCTACCACGTTGATCTACCGAATGATAATTCGACACGGGCCTTGGTCGAATCGGTTCTCAAGGCGCTTGCCTCTCGTTTCGATAACGATGCCGTGAAGATCGACCAGAAGGTATTCAACGCGTCTCGGATCACGAAAGCGTATGGCACGATGGCATGCAAAGGCGACAGCATTCCAGAGCGGCCGCATCGCCTTTCGAAGATGTTCAAAGCGCCCGATCCCGTCGAGGTCGTGAACAGACAACTGCTCGAAGCTCTGGCAGGGGAAGCCCCGAAGTCCAAGAACAAGACATCACCCGGCAATCCCGACGAAAAAACTCGTGGCGGGTGGAGTCCGGGCTTGGTGGAGAGCGTTCTGGACAAGGCGGAAATCAATCGCGGCGAGGCGATAGACTACAAGGGCGTCAAGAAATGGCAACACGACTGCCTGAACAATTCTGATCATCACAAGCCCGACGCATTTACCATCCTCGATGAGGGCGGGTACGCCCTTCACCACTGCTCACACAACTCGTGCTCTGACCTGACGGACGCCGACTGGCGCAAACTCTGGGAGGAAAAGACAGGTGAAGCCTATCCGTGGCCCAACAAGGGGAACCGGGGTGTCAGCCGTGCTGACACTTTGCCAGAAACCCCCTATATCTCTCCTATAGAAGATTTCTCCGAAAGTGTCAGCACTCCTGACACCGCCAGTGATCCTGCACGCTATTCCGATACTGGGAACGCCATGCGCCTTGCCAAGCTGTGTGGCGAGGACATTGTCTACTGTCGTCAGTCCGACGAGTATTTCGTATGGGACGGCACACGATGGGTGCGTGATCTTAACAACGTTCAGATGCTTAAGATGGCGAAGGCGGTAACCGAGGAGATATTTCGGGAAGCTGAGTCTTGCGGTGAGGAAATGGCAAAAGCACTCAGGAAGCATGCTTTGAATTCCCAGTCTGTGGCCCGACTACTGGGAATGGTCAACCTTGCGAAGATTTACGTGCGGAACATCAACCGTGGGGATTTTGATAGAGACCCATGGCTGCTCAACTGCCTCAATGGAACAATCGAACTCAAATCGGGGAAATGCCGCGAGCATCATCGAGAAGACCTCATCTCCAAGATTGCGCCAGTTAAATTCGATCCGACTGCCAACTGTCCACTGTGGAAGAAATGCTTGGACGACTGGATGCTTGGCGGACCGGAGAAGGTCTCGTACCTTCAGCGTCTGGGGGGCTACACGATCACGGGATGCACGAACGAAGAAGTGATGCCCATCCTCCATGGCTCGGGGCGAAACGGCAAGTCTAAGTTTTACGTCACGATCTACAACGTGCTCGGAGATGGCGAATACGCCAAAGCTGCCAATTTCGATTCTTTCGTAGTCAAACGTGGCGATGAAGGTATGCCCAATGATGTCGCCGGATGGTGCGGAATGCGTCTCATTGTGGCTTCTGAAGGCGAACACTCAAAACGGCTTGCCGAGGCGAAACTTAAGCGGTGCATTGGGCGCGACCCGGTAGTTGGGGAGTTCAAATACCAAGAAGAGTTCACGTACCTGCCGACATACAAGATTTGGCTTGTAACGAATCCGAAGCCACGCATCGTCGGTACCACGGAAGCCATCTGGGACAAAATCCACTTTATTGCTTGGAGGCGCTACTACTCTCCGAATGAGCGTGACCCAGAGCTTCAGGAGAAACTCAATACTGAATTGCCGGGAATTCTGAATTGGCTAATCGAGGGCTGCCTTCAGTGGCAGAAGAAGGGGCTTTCCCTACCTGATTCAATGAAGGAAGACACCGAAGCATATCGTCACGAGCAGGACGTGGTGGGTCGGTTCATAGATGAAGAATGCGTGACGGGCAACGAGTTGACTTCGCCAAAGAAGCTCACATACGTCTACTTCAAAGAATGGGCTGAGGACGCCGGGGAGCACTACACAATGACGCAGGTGGAGTTCAATGAAAAACTGCTCTGCAAGTTCGAGGAGGGGCGCTCGAATGCGGGGCGCTACTGGAGGGGGTTCAAACTCAAACGGCAGCAGTCCGACTTCGATGCCGGTTTTGCCGCACACGGAATAACTTCACTAATTCCGGAGGACGCAATCAACTAGCTAGTGGTCGATATTAGGGGAAAAATTATGAGGATCAAGGACTTGAACCGAGACGACCTCGTCGCCTTGGCACAGCAAACATACGAAAAGAACGAGTGGACGCAGGAAGATGTCAGGATTCTACGGGGTTCGTGGGACGAGTTCCAACAGCGCGGCGGCGAGAACGCCGTCATGTTCTTTCGTCCGGCATTTTTTGGAGTGCTCAAGGTTCATGAGATCGAGAGTGGCGTAGTCGATGAGGGCTTCATTCGAATGTTGGAGAGCATCGCGTCGGAAATCGCTCAGGACTACCGGGAGATCGTGCGAAAGCTGCAAGTTGCCCTCCTCCAGAGCAAATAGCAGGATTGCGAGGGCTCTCCTTCAAGGTTTTCCAAAGACTATTCGTAAGTAGTTCCCGAACTTTGAAATCCTCTCTGTGGAGGCGCAAGTTTCAGTTGGGTTGTCGGTCTCCGGCTCGTGAAAGCCCAACAACATTGGAAGAATCGCTGATTCCCGACTTCATCGGAACGGTGGTTTGGGAGGCTTGAATGAACGCACGACCAGAAATTAGGGAGCGGTTGATCGAGAGACGAATGCAGCGATGGCTACTGGTCGCAAAATATCCGTCTATTGATCCTCGGTATCCCCCGGCGAGGGCCAGACGAAATTTTTGGCGCTTAATTAAAGCTCATCCGCGCACAGCGCATCGTTTATCGCTGAGCCCTGTGTCAGTTTACGACCGATGAACCAGAAGGAACTCAAACGACTTCGACATAGGAGCAAAATGGACCGGAAGTTTCGCCGACTCCTTCTTGCGATGCTTGGCGCGTTGGTCTGGGTGAACTCCAAGCGGCGAGACCAACTGGCAGCCTGCGAGCTTGCGGATCATATCCTCCGAAAGGCGGGACCGAGCAAGAGACGGGATTTGCGGCGTAGATTGAAGGCTGCGGGTTGGGAATTCTAGCGTGGCTCGGAGCGAATCTCATGCCGAAAAAACTTAAAATCCTGCTTGCCGAAGATGAACCGTCCCTGTGTCGTTACATCGCGACGCTCTTGAGCCGATACGATACTGCCGTTTTACGCTGCCGCCGCTACCCAATCGATACTTTCGGGCTTTTTCGCACGGAAGATTGTTCTAGTCGAAGGGCCGACAGAATCCCTCGCTTTGCCGATCTATTTAGAACGTGCGCGTCTAAACCCCCTCAAAGAGGGTATCGCTGTAATCCCGGTGCATGGTGTCGGGAACCTCGCAAAGTGGTGGAGATTCTTTACTGCGTACGGAATCCCCACATATCCAATTTTCGACAACGATGCCAAGGACGACGGAGATCAAAAGAAAAGAAGTGACCTTCTTACTGCACTCGGGCTGGATGCGAAAGCACAAGCCAAATTGCTGAACTCCAAAGAATGGATCATCCAGTCAAACCTCAGTGTTCTCGGAAAGAACTTTGAAGAATGCTTCAGGGTCGTCTTCGGCGAGAAGTATCCGGCGTTAGAAAAAGAGGCGCAAGATAAATTCGGCCTTTTCCCCGAGCGATCAAAGCCCTTAATCGCTCGTCATGTTGCAGAGAGAATCGCCGTAGAGGCTGACTCCAACGCTGAAAAGAAACTCAAAGAATTTGCGAATGCTATAGATGCACTCAAAGTCTGAGCGCGAAGGACTCGCACCGTCTCCCACTGTTCCTTTCGCAGACCACGACGACTTTCGGATGCCTGTGCATGAAATCAACTGAGTATTTTTCAATGAGTCGGAATGGCGTCAACAAGTCGGTTCACAGCCTCTCCACCCAATGCACTCATTTCGCACAATATCCACATCGCACAACGAATCGCGGACTGGATGCGTTCGCAGTGTTGCTTTCGGTCCGCGCCGATTCCTTTGATACCGACACAGGCACACCCACAAATCCTTTTGTATTCGCAGGTGCGACAATCGTCGTTACAAATCGATATGAGCTTAGAGACCCGATCTTTAACTCCTTCATGACCCAGCATCCAACGATCGTTGTTCAGAAATATTCGACAGGGGTACGGATTGCCGCGTACGTCAAATGCTACAGTTCGGCTCTGGCTGAGACCGCACCCGTGGTCTCGTGCTCGTGAGTACCACAATTGTTCCAATACGTGGTCAACTGTGCAGCCAACCACGCACGCCGAAGGCTGCACGCCTGAGAGTTGTCTGTGTATCATTTCCTCTGCATATTCTTCATAGAGCCGTTGTGCCAATTCAGCAGGGTTCTTGTAAGATTGTCGTCCGAAAAGCCGAGAATCGACGCATTCAACAATAATCCGTTCAAATCCCAAACCTGCGAGGTAATCTCTTACCGCCAACAGCGATTTATTTGAAGAACACACCGTAGCTCTGATTGCGGGCCGCATTCCACGCTGCTGTAAAGCGTGGGCGCCCCGAACTGCAGCATCCCAACTACTGCCGCCGCCACACAGAATACGATTTGAGTCATGGGTATCCTTATCCCCATCGATACTGACGGCTACCCAGAATTTGTGCTGCGTCAAAAAATCCACTACTTGTTCGGAGAGTAGCGAGCCATTCGTGGTTATTGAAAACGTGACCTTTTTTCCATGAGATTCTGCGAGTTGCTCGGCTCGATTTACGCTTGCCATAAGAGTGTCCCATGCAATCAGTGGCTCTCCGCCGTAGTACTCGATTTCTATTAATTTGCTCTCTTGATAAGTCGAAAAGATTTTTTCGATAACCTCCAGCCCAACATCTCGGTCCATAACTATTCCGCCCGTTTTTCCAAAACGCCCGTAACCGTTCCAACAATACGAACATCGATGATTGCAGTCTGCAGCGACAGCAATTACAGCGTGAACCGAGGAGCCACTGCAAATCGAGTGCGATCTTCGAATTCTTGACCCGAGGGAAATTAAGCCCTGATCTCGAAACGGTTGCAAAAGGTTCCACAGCTCCTCTTCGGCCGAAGGGGAAAAAGGATGGGAAGACGTCAACAATGTCGCCATTCTGGCGCTAATGCCAAAAACCTGTAATGTGGAGGGGTCGTAGAGGACAAAACGCCCCATTGCATTGATTACTTCGCGTTGCCATTCGGGGAAGATGCGCACGGTCTCAAGTGTCATAGACCAAATCCCTTCTGGAACTCAATTCATGTTGGTTTTAACCGCGGCCACTCAAATTGCATGGAGTGCACAATGTCTGACCGCAGTCGCAAAGCACAATCGCCCCGCCCGAAACGAGGCGCATGTCAGATGTGTCACCCTTTCCCTCTTTTGCGGTTGTAGCAGCTTTGCGCTTTGCGACCTCGCCCTGCACAAAAGCTCGGATTTCAGCAACTACATCGGCGCTAACTGTTACTTTCGAGAGCCCACGCTTTTTGAGGTGCTCTCCCAATTGCGGGATGAGCTTTTCAGCGGCAAGAATCCTGAAAACATTCGTTAGTTCTTCGACCTGCATTGTGACGATTTCTTTGGTTTCCATGATCTCCTCCGATTTGGGCGAAGACGCACGTAGTTGCCGTGTTCGACCCGATGACTCAGATTCAGAAGCAAAAGCTACCGCTTCGGGTCACCGCGCAACAGTGATGAGGGTCACAGCATAAAGTGTCCTGTATCACGAGAAGTGTTATTGAGTGTGAGCCCATAAATGATTTCTTACCCAGATTCGGTGAGTAACCGGAACGTCATCGGGAGCCCCCGAAGGACTTTCGCGGCAGGCCAAGCGTCAGCTAGACTCTCAAACCATGCCAGCCAAAATTCCCTATCCGGGCGGAAAAGCTCGCCTTGCAAAACAGATAATTTCGTTGTTACCCCGAGAAGGTCGCACCTACCTCGAACCTTTCGCTGGACGAGGAAATTTGTTTTGGGCAGCGGTCGAGCAAGGGCTCCAGTACAAACGCTGGTGGTTGAACGACATTTCCACTGCTCCATTTTTCAATGCGATCCGCACGCACGGGCACCAAATCAAAGTGCCGCCCCGCAGCAGGCAGGAGTTCGAAAAACAAAGGGACGCATTCAGGCGTGGCGATCCGACCGCAATCCTGCTCGCACCGCACCTCGCATACTCTGGTGGGCTGTATGAATCCGGAGTGAAGGGAGGCTCGGGATGTGGTGATGACGATGGCGGAGTGACCTCAACCGGATTCGAAAAAACACTTAGAGAATGTCACCGAATTCTTCACCGAACGAAGGCGAAGATCACCGGGCTGGACTGGACACGATTGCCCCTGCACACGTTGACCGAAGACGATGTTGCCGTAATCGACGCTCCTTATCCTCATGCTCAGGTGAAGGCATATTCCGATGCGACGGTAGATTACGAGCGGCTGATCGATGTCCTATTAAGAGCAAAATTCAAATGGATTTTTTGTGGTTATCCGCATCCAGTGTTGCACCGTCTCGGCGCGCCGATCTGGGCTCGTGATATGCAACTGCTCTGCGTGCGGATAAAGGCTGGGCAAGAAGACCGCAACGAATGCCTTTGGACGAATTTCAAACCCGAGATCAGTAAGACGCAGAGGATTCTTCCGCCCAGCGTAAAAGGACAGATCAAGGCTATCTCGAACGCTGCGTCACTGTCGTTCCGAGCTTTGGATGAAAAAATCGACGAAGGTCTTGCCATTGTCGCTCGGGATTGGAATGCTTTGATTCCGTATCTTCTCGAAATGCAGCGGAGACTTTCTGCTCCGGGCAAACGTACCGATTTGCGAAAAGGAGCACCTCTAGGGCTCACATGGACATCGTGGGTAGAGACCAAGAAGAGCATACTTGGTCGTAGCCTGCGGTCTGTACAACGCCTTCTCCGAGGCAAGACGCAAGCCTCGCTGAACTGGAACCGCACGACAAAACGTCGTGAGGTTGCCCCGTCCGAGATCACGGTCAACAAACTCCATTGCGGTGACTGCGTAACTCTTATGGACAAAATGCCAGACGGCTCTGTGGATTTGATTGTTACCAGCCCGCCCTACAATCTTCGCAACTCGACTGGCAATGGCATGAAGGCTCCCTCCTTCGGCTGTATGTGGGAAACTCCCAAACTGATCGACGGGTATGAGTCGGGTGACGACGCCATGCCGTACGAGGAGTACGTGAAGTGGCAACGCAAATGTCTCACGTCGATGATGCGGCTGCTTCGTGACGATGGCGCGATATTTTTCGTTCACAAATGGAGAGTACAGGGCGGTCTGCTTCAAGATCGTTCAGACATTCTGAAGGGTTTCCCCCTCAGACAGATAATTGTCTGGCACCGAAAGGGAGGGCTCAACTTCAACGAGTCCTATTTTCTTCCAACCTACGAGTGCGTCTTCTTGATTTGCAAACCGAACTTCAAACTGGCACCCGGAGCAAACGCAGTCGGCGATGTATGGAGCATTTCTCCCGAATCTGATAACCCGCACCCTGCTCCGTTCCCTCTGGCATTGGCGAGGCGTTGTATCGAATCCACGACTGCTGAAATTGTGCTCGATCCGTTCTTGGGCTCTGGTACGACCGCAGTGGCCGCAGAACTCTGCGGTCGAAGCTGGATCGGAATGGAAATTTCTCAGGACTACTGCAAAATGGCAGGCGACCGCTTAAAGATGGCGAGAAAGCTCAATGGCTCTCGTCCTCTTACAGAGCAGATCGTGATCGAGCCAACGTCGATCATGTAGGGTCGGTAACAACGAATATTATGACCAATGACGCTGACCTCTTGCTTGAGCAAGCGGCTGAAGCCTTGAAGCACAAACGATAGCGAAGAGAAGCGCCTCCTCGACGCTAAGATGATACAGTTCTCAGGCTTTCTACCCAATCCTAGGAGAAACGGAATGAGTCTGCCCCAAATGAATTCTTCTGAACAGCTAGATCAGTTGAGCGCAATGCTGGCCGACGCTATTGAAACAGGAAAGCCGATCCCGCAAGAAAAGGTTGAACTCATTCGGACCCACGCGCTGGTCAACATTGCATATCATTTGTCTCTTATTTCCGCCCACGGTTTTCCCCAATCAATCAAATAGTTTAAATACCTGCGTAGAGAAGCGGCTCTTCGGTGCGATGCTTTCGGCGGTGCGGAGGAATTGATGAAAGGAGGTGAAACTGCACTATGAGCCGCTCTTGTGTTTGTGGCGGTAGTAACGAGAACTGCCGTTTCTGCAACGGCAGCGGAATTCTTTCCGACCACCTCGACTCTTTTGTCGGTCGCCCGGTAAATAAGGTCGAACCCGGAGCAATGGGAAAAACCAACGGTCACGTTGGAAGTGAGGATTCTCAGATTGCGCAGCCTCCATTGATACTATGTCCGAAAGGTTGCAAGCTTCTCATTAAACCTGAAACTCTTGCCGCGCACATCGCTAGAGTCCACAAACCTAAATGGAAACCTCCGAAGGTTTCTTCGTCGGCGTATACGCATTGTCCATTTTGCAATACTAAACTCCGCAAGGACGAACTTCGAAAGCACCAAGTAAAGTGGCACGCCGATAAGCTGAATCTCGCCGGAACCGCTGTGGTTCAATCGCCAACAAGTCCCACGCCTTATCTCGAAAACCACGCGCCCACTGCGGGCGCGAAGCTTCCTCGTAATTCGGCAGTAGTCAGCGCCGTTCGGAATCCAAAGTCCAGCATTGAGGGATCGACAAAACATCAAATAATTGTCAATCTCCCAGCGCATATTCAACGCGTCAAACAACAACAAGCCGCACAAGCTTTCGCTAATGCTAAGTTGCGTTGTGTGCCGTGTCCAAGCTGCGCCGCTCCGGTGCGAGCCGACAGGATACAACGGCACATGCTCAAGGTTCACAAGACAAACTATTCCCCTCCTCCGGGTAGTGTCACCCAATTGGCCAACTTCAGCTTGCAAATGGTGACTTGCTCAAAATGTGGAGCTAAGGTACGACCCGAACTACTTGCACGACACTTTCGAAAGTCGCACAGCGTACTTAAGAAAAAAAAGAAGAAACGCAAGAAAAGAAAATCCTATTCAAAACGCGAGCCTAGATTAGTGTCGGGTGGTTTACCGGGTCTCGGAAAGCGACGGTAGTGACTTGATGAAGCGTTGCGATACTCGGGGGGCAATTGGAGCCGCGCAACTATAATTCGGACGTAACTGCCCTAGATTTTTTGACAGTCATCGTTGTCCGTGAGCATGTCGAAGAAGCCGCTGAAATGCAGAATCGTGCCAATGGACTCTTTCAAGCAGCAAGGAAGCGAGAAGGAAGTGAAGAGTAAGGGCGCGAGTGTGCACAATGTCCAGACATGATAGCCGTGTACAGTTGGGTAAGCGGAATCAAGCTAGAGCCCGCTCGCAACTGGGTTCCGCCCAACGTTCAAAAAAACCTCCCTGCGACCACTCCTGTAACTTGCTGAACCTAAAGAGGCGAAAATTGACGATTTGAGTCTTCGAGATACATCTGATTCTCGAACGACGGTCAGAGTCCGCCGAACCACACCACTTCGGTCGTATCGTGCGACCGAAACGTAGTGGTGTTTCCTTCTGGTCCCAGCCGAATCGAATTCTGTGATCTTTATACGACTGCTCACGAATTGATCTTTGTCAAGAGATATGCGGATTCCAGCGTTCTCAGTCATCTCTTCGCCCAAGGGGTCGTATCCGCCGAAACATTTCGTAGGGAAAGACGGTTTCGAGAACTGATTAACGAAAACCTACCTGTTAGCCATCAACTTGGTGGTCAAGTCGATGGCATGACTGCTCAGGATTTCACGATAACTTTTGCCGTAATAAGCGAGTCTGCGAGACCACTACATGAGAGTCTGCCGTTCTTCAGTAAGGTCAACCTGCGAAACGCCGTGAAACTACTAGAGAGCAATGGTTATAACGTGCGCTTGGCGAAGATTCAGCAACGTCGCCAATTATTGGAGCACACACCCGCAGCCACATAAGGTTGAGTCGGGGTGAGAGGATTACCAGTGAACATCACCTCGATGGCGAAAGCAGCGTTACTGCGTAACTTCTCGGGATTGGCTGATACAAAAGGCTACACTCGATCGCCTCAAGAGAATCTCCTTCCCGGTATTAATCTGGCTACCGTTGAAGACGATCTGCGACGTGGGGACGGAGATGAGTTGAGAATGAAGTTTACCGCCGTCCACTCCTCATCCGCTCTCGCAGTCAACTGTTTCGCCCCATTTAAGGTGGAACCCAATAGGCTTGTGCTATCGGGGACACAGGGAGCTGCAAAACTGGAGTTTGAATGCAAGCTGAAAATCTTTCACGGCGGCAGATCACCCAATCTCGACGTTTGGATTCAACGTGGGCATGACGTTGTTGCAGTGGAGTCAAAACTACTTGAATACCTGAGGCCCAAAAAGCCGGAATTCTCCCGTGCTTACGACAGGCTGGCACCGCCGAAAAGCGATTCTCATTGGTGGCGGGTCTACGAAGAAGCCAAAAAAGGTACGGAGCAGCATTTGGATCGGGCGCAGTTGGTCAAACACTATTTCGGACTGAACAACTTTCGTGAAAAGAATCCCGAAGGGCCAGAGCAGACGCTGCTTTACATCTTCTGGGAACCGCTCAACTGGCTGGATGTCAAGGAGTGCAGGCAACATAGGGATGAAGTTAAGACCTTTGCAGAGGCGGTATCGCCTTCACAGATTAAATTCCGTTGGATGACCTACAACGATTTGTGGGAGGAATGGAGCGCCGTACCCGATCTCGGTGGGCACGCACATTCCCTGAAGGCGCGTTACGAAGTTCGTTTGCAACCCTAGGGCTCGTGCCAGATAATGCTCAAATTGTGCAACGAGGGTCAAATGGGTTCAGCACAACCGACTTTTCTTTTTTACCGCAGCTTACCAGATGAACCAACAACTGCCGCCCTTGCAAGCTCACTTCAAGGTCTTGAGACCAGCTTTTTCCTTGTCAGCCTACGGCGATACCCACACGCTCTGACCGTGTGTGCGTCGGCGATCGAATCAATCCTCAAACACTCGCCAGCCTGCGAACCCTTGATGAAAAAGTCGGGGAAAACGCCAACGCTCAACGACCTGATCCAAGCGGTACGAGATCAATCTCCCTCGTTGCGCGGCTTTCCCCATCCGGAACTGGATCAGTTTCGACAAGCTAGGAACCGCATCGTGCACAAGGGATTCAGCCCGAAAGATGACAGCGAATCTGCGGAACTCCTTATTCGAGTCGGTTTCCCTTTTGCGGCATCGTGCCTTCAACAGTTGCATAGCTTCGATCTGATGGACAGCTTGATCGTAGAGCATGCCTACCATTTGGAGATTGCGAGGCGAGTTTACGAGAAAGCTCGCAGCTTAGCGGGCGAATTCACATACTGTTTCAGAAGTTTCGGTCACTACCTCCAATGGTGCTTTCGAGATAATTTTTTGGCGAACTGGGAGTCTGATGCCCTTGAAGGCGATGACGTGATATTTATTAAGGGCGAGCGAATCGATTCCGAGAAGAACGCCCTAGAACGTCGATTCGACGCGAGTTGGGATCATTTCAGTTGTCCCATTTGCGGGGACTGGGACAGCACACTGGTGGAACTGGACGCCGACGCATTAGAGGAGAGCAAGGTCGTTCCCTTGCGAATGGCCTGCTTTAATTGTGGTTTTACAGTTCGCATCGGACAACTTTTTCTGAGCGAGACTCTGCTCGAACCACAAGTCATCGAACAACGCTCAAAGATTCTGAAGGATTTCGGCTACGCCGACTAGACTCAACTCGTTGTTTCTCACTACCTCAAGATTTTGACGATCATCTCCGAGTTTGAGTGGCTCGGTTTTTCGACTGTTGGAATCTGGGGGGTGGATGCGCAGCCCAAGAATTGGTCAGTTTCGTAATCTTGTCACAATCCAAAACCTGCCGTGGATGGAGGGCACGGTCGCATCCGAGGAGCTACGCAGGTGGCCTTTGATGCACGGGACGCTGGCCGACTCTGTAGAGCTTGAGGAGATGCGGATCCGCGGGTTGACCTCGCCAGCCGGGCGAAGAGAAAAAGCCACCAGTTCAACCCCGTTCGATGTGGCACTGGGCAGAACCCAGCATGTTTTTCTTGCGCCGCTTTCGTTTCGGGGCAACTACGGGTTTGGAGCATTTATCCTTGTCGATCCTGTCGTGCTGGAAAAAGAGGATGTCTGGTTTGCGGATCAAGACATCAAGGAGGCAATCGAGTGCATTAAGGTTCACGTGAGCGGCGGTTCGCCGATTTTTTGGAGGGTAAAGTCGGAAGATTCGCTGAAGCGAATTATAGCCAGTGAATTCTCGCACAAAGATGGCCGTTCCCTTGAAGAGATGACGATGCCGATAGTGTGTTCGCAAGCATTTAGGACGTACTACGACCAGTTCTACCGTCTTGACGACGACAGCTTCTTCAAAACTATTCAAACGGCAGCAGAAGCCGAGGCGTATACGCTGATCGATTACTTCAACCGGACTGGCTTATGGCCGTTGGAGGAGGAAATTTTGGTTCCGGATAGGGTCGAGCCCGAATATTTGCTCGGGTACTGGAATGGAGGCAACTGGACTCGCTGGGCAAGTGCAACGTCCAGCGAAACACAACAGCGCACACAACGATTCATCGACGCACTGAAGCAACTTACGCGGACTCGGTGATGGGGTAAGGGCGAGCTATTTCCGAAATGCGCCCACGACTCCAATAGGAAGACTGAGAATGGCAAGTCCAATGGAAACGACAGCGATCAGAATATTGGTTCGAACCAAGGCTTGTGGATGCTGCCGAAAACCCTTACGTGGTTTGCCCAAAATCCGTGTTCTTCTTCGATCTCAAGCGGAAGGGAGACTTTCGTGTCGTTGATCCCAAGATGCTGCTGTACCAAGCATTCATGACGACGAAAGTCTCTGAGGCCGGAAGAGCCACGCCCGTTTCCCTCTGATAGAGTCTTCGGAAATTCGCATCTGCAACTCGGCGTTCACATAGCACGGAGCGGTTGTGATATTTGATGAGGACAAGGCCAGTATTCCATTTCGCTGGACAGCGGCAACCAGACCCACCCTTCCTTAGTCTCTGAGTCCAACGCAGTCAGAATCAGGTAATTGTCCATGGCAATTCCTCTGAACTGGGGGGCCTCTAGCTCTTACAAGATGCCAGCAAGATATTCTTGCCACGGGTCAGTTCTTCGGGCGTTGCAACTCGAAGACCTCGACTGTCAGATCGAATCGCCTCTTCGAGAACGAAATGATCGCCTTCGGCGCTGGCGCACTCAAGCGCCCAATCGCTCCGGGTTTGCCAACTAGCATGAGCTTCTTCACGGAGCACCCGTCTTCAATTGCCAGCAGACATTTGAAAATGTCACGCTCAAACTCCGAAATCGGATTGTGCAGCCCGAACGCAAACTCAACCACAACGGCCTCTTCGGGGAAAAAAAAATCGAATCTGAGCCCAGCGGAAGTGCAAGCTCGTTTCTCGCTGTAATCAGAACCAAACATCTCCCGAGCGGCTTCTCGCAGCAACCGCACGAATTCGGCTGTGGCGTGGTCTCCCTTGCTCGGGCCTTTGGTCTCGAAAAAGTCTGGCATGCGCTCAGCTATACTCTGTGCGAGGATACAGAGCCGCTCGGGTCTCATCGGCGATTCTACGGACGTTAACATTTCGGTACTTCAGTCATTGAAAGTAGCTAAGCTCACTGTAAGATTCATAGGTTAACAAATGCCCAGAATTTTCGACAACATAGCCCTCTCCCTGCTCCCAGCCTTGTCAGAAACGCTCAAAATTTCTGAACGGGCCGATTTTTGTGTTGGTTATTTCAATCTCCGTGGATGGAAGCAGATTGACCATCTCATCGATGCTTGGCCGGGCGGACACGGGTCGTGCTGCCGCGTCATCGTCGGAATGCAAAAGCTACCGCAGGATGAACTCCGCGATGCGTTCAGCCTCACCTCTGGCCCTGACGGCATCGATCAGCAGGCGGCTCTCCGGCTGAAACGGGCTGCGGCACAAGAGTTTCGAGCGCAACTGACGATTGGGGCTCCGAACGACGACGACGAGGCCGGGTTGCGGCGGCTCAGTGCCCAACTAAAGGCACAAAAGGTCTTCGTTAAGCTGTTTTTGCGTCATACACTTCACGCAAAGCTGTATCTCATCCACCGCACCGATCCAAATAATCCCACCATCGGGTTCGTGGGCAGCAGCAACCTAACTTTCGCGGGGCTCAGTAAGCAGGGTGAGTTGAACGTCGATGTGCTCGACCACGACGCCTGCAACAAATTGCAAAAATGGTTTGAAGATCAGTGGAACGATATTTGGTGCATCGACATCTCGAAGGAACTTGCCGAGATCATCGACAATAGCTGGGCACGCGAAGAGGCGATTCCTCCTTACCACATCTACTTGAAGATGGCGTATCACCTCTCGCAAGAGGCGCGTGCAGGACTATCCGAGTTCAGCGTTCCGAAGGACTTCGGGACACAGCTTTTGCAGTTCCAGACAGCGGCGGTGCGGATCGCGGCGCATTACCTTAACAAGCGGGGCGGCGTGATGCTGGGCGACGTAGTTGGACTTGGAAAGAGTTTGATGGCTGCTGCGTTGGCGCGCATCTTTCAAGAAGAGCCACACTTCCTCGAAACCCTCATCATCTGCCCCAAGAACCTCGTAAAGATGTGGAACGACTACATTCACCAATACAGGTTGGCTGCCAAGGTGATCTCGATCAGCGCCGCCATAAACGAACTTCCAAACACACCTCGCTACCGAGTCGTCCTGATTGATGAGAGCCAGAATCTCAGGAACCGTGAAGGTCGTCGCTACCGGGCAATTCAGGAATACATCAAAAAGAATGGCAGCAAGTGCGTCCTGCTGTCCGGCACCCCTTATAACAAAACGTACCTCGACCTTTCCTCGCAATTGCAGTTGTTCGTCCCGAGCGAGGATGACCTCGGAGTCCGCCCTGAGCGGCTGCTCAAAGAATTGGGCGAGACCGAATTCATACGGCGGCACCAGTGCCCCGTGCGATCGCTGGCAGCATTCGAGAAGAGCGAGTATCCCGACGACTGGCGCGATCTCATGCGGCTGTATCTTGTCCGCCGCACTCGATCCTTCATCAAGGACAACTACGCAAAGACCGACCATGCGAATGGTCGCAGGTATTTAACGTTCGATACTGGTGAACGGTTTTATTTCCCCGACCGGATGCCCAAAACAGAAAAGTTTGAGTTCGATGAGCACGACCCTAACGATCAGTACGCCCGCCTTTACTCCGATGAGTTAGTGAGCGCGGTCAACGCCCTCAGTCTGCCACGATACGGGCTTGGCAACTACATCAAGGCAACGCCGCACGAGCCGCCGACTGAAGCAGAAGGGAAGGAGATTAAGAAGCTTTCTCGTGCAGGGAAACGCCTAATGGGGTTTTGCCGTACAAATCTGTTCAAGCGGCTGGAAAGCGGCGGGCCTGCTTTTATCCAATCGCTCGAACGCCATGTCCTTCGGAATTTCATCTTCCTTCATGCCATTGAAAAAGACCTGTCACTGCCCATTGGGACACAGGGCGCGGAGTTTCTGGATGCCAAGCTCGGCGACAAGGACATCGACGATCTGCTCACGCAGTTGGATGATGAGGACGAGAACGGCAACGGCTCTGATAACGGAGCCGTTTCGCTTCGTGATGAAGCAGCTTTCCGCAAGCGGGCTGCTGAGGTCTACAACAGGTACGAGACGGAACTCAAAAGGCGCTTCAAATGGCTGCGCCCGGCGCTTTTCACAAAGAGCCTCGAAACCGACCTTGGCAATGACGCTCGTTCCCTGATTGCAGTCCTCAAGAAGTGCGGGGCGTGGGATGCCAGCAAGGATTCAAAACTGCACTCCCTCGAAGTCCTGCTAAAAAAGAAATACCCCAACCACAAGGTTCTGATCTTCACGCAATTCGCAGACACTGTGGACTACCTCACCCGGGAATTGAAGGGACGTGGCGTGGCAAAACTGGAAGGGGTCACTGGCGACAATGAAAACCCCACAGACTTCGCGTATCGCTTCAGCCCTGAGAGCAGCAAGAAGCGAGACCTGATCAAGCCCGAGGACGAGTTGAGAGTACTGATCGCCACAGATGTCCTAAGCGAAGGCCAAAACTTGCAAGACTGCGCTGTAGTGGTCAATTACGACTTGCCGTGGGCAATCATCCGGCTCATTCAGCGTGCTGGGCGCGTGGATCGCATCGGGCAAAAGTCCGACAAGATTTACTGTCACTCCTTTTTGCCAGCCGATGGAGTCGAAAGAATCATCCAGCTTCGCAGGCGAGTTCGCCAACGCCTGCATGAGAACGCGGAAGTCGTTGGAAGCGATGAATCATTCTTCGAGGACGACATGGACGAGAAGCCCGTCCTCGACCTCTACAACGAAAAGGTCAACATCCTTGAAGAAACGGACAACGAAGTCGATCTCGCGTCGTTCGCTTATCAGATTTGGAAGAATGCAATCGACGCCGACCCGAAGTTAAAGAAGATAGTGGAAGACCTCCCGAATGTGGTGTTTTCGACCAAGCCACACAAGCCCACACCCGAACTACCCGCAGGAGTGCTCGTCTATACGCGAACTGCTGAAGGCAACGACTCGATGGCATGGGTCAATACCACGGGAGAGAGCGTCACGGAATCACAGCTTGCGATTTTGCGGGCAGCGGAATGCACAGCCGACACTCCTTCTGCTGCTCGGCTCCCAAATCACCACGAGCTTGTTGAGAAAGGCGTCCGCTTCATGGTTCAGGAAGAGAAGTCCGCGGGCGGACAGTTGGGGCGTCCGTCTGGTGCACGCTTCAGAGTGTACGAGCGGCTGAAGGCTTACTTGAACCACGTTCAGGGAATGATCTTTGCCACCCAAGACCTAGCCAAGGCAGTCGATCAGATTTATAAATTCCCGCTCCGGCAGGCAGCAGCAGATGCCTTGAACCGCCAACTCAGGATAAGAGTTTCTGACCACCAGCTTGCTGAGTTCGTCGTTTCCCTCTGGCAACAAGATCGGCTCTGCCGAGTCGAGGAGGAGATCGAGTCACAAGAACCCCAGATCATTTGTTCGTTGGGTCTTTCGGTCAAGTAGGGGCGAATCGAAACCATGGCTATCGACTTTACGAAAACTCGCGAACGTTTGAAAGACTTCGACTTCCACCGCTTGTTTGTGGAAGAGCTTGGCTGGTCTCAACCTACGACAAAAGTTTCGACTGACATGGAAGTCGGCGGTGCTACTTTCACCCGTCGTCAGATTTCCCAATTAGCAGGCATTGCTGTTTTCGAAGTGATTGCACAGGACGGCCAAATCCCAGACGCTAAGACGCGGGCCGCAATACATAAAGAAATCTCTGCCACATACCACGAAAACCTATTGATCTTCATCGATAAGGATCGAACCCAGAGCCTTTGGTATTGGGTAAAACGTGAAGGCAGCAAGAAATACCCACGAGATCACGTCTACATCAAGGGACAACCCGGCGATCTCTTCTTGGGCAAGCTCAGCGGCATTGTCTTCGAACTGGCGGACTTTGACGAGAGGGGCAACGTCTCGGTACTCGAAGTCGCCAATCGCCTTCGAAACGCCTTGGATGTCGAGCGCGTCACCAAGAAGTTTTACGGTGAATTCCAAGACTTGCGTATCGCTTTTCTCGAACAAATACACGGCATTGCTGATGATGTCCAGCGACGGTGGTACGCCTCGGTTCTCCTGAATCGCCTGATGTTCATTTATTTTCTCCAGCGCAAAGGATTCATAGACAAGGGAGACCTAAACTACCTTCAGAACAAACTTGCTCTCAGCGGGAAAATCGGAAAGGACTTGTTCTATCCCAAATTTCTAAAACTCCTTTTCTTCGAGGGATTCGCCAAACCGGAGGAGACGCGATCCGCCGACGCCAAGAAGGTTCTTGGAGAGATCAAGTATCTTAACGGCGGACTATTCTTGCCTCACAGAATCGAGCAGGAGAACACCTCTATTCGAGTCTCGGACAAAGCGTTCGAGAATCTGTTTTCGCTGTTTCAGCGGTACTCGTGGAATTTGAATGATACCCTCGGCGGCCAAGACAACGAGATCAGTCCTGACATCTTGGGTTATATCTTTGAAAAATACATCAACCAGAAGGCGTTCGGGGCTTACTACACGCGTCCGGAGATAACCGAGTATTTGAGCGAGAGGACAATCCATCACCTCATCTTGGACGCGATCAATACACCCGAGGTCGCGAAGAAACACGCCATCAAAGGTGTTCCGGTTCGTGAGTATCGAAACATAGCCGAACTGCTCATGAACTTGGATTCTGGCCTGTGTCGCGAATTGCTTTTCATTGTCTTGCCCCAAATGAGTCTGCTAGACCCAGCCTGCGGCTCTGGGGCGTTCCTCGTGGCTGCTATGAAGGCGCTGATCAACGTGTACGCGGCAGTCATCGGGAAAATCAAGTTCTTGGGTGACGCCAGCCTTACCGATTGGTTGGGAAAGGTCGAACGAGAGCACAAAAGCATCAGCTATTTCATCAAAAAAACCATCATCACGGACAATCTGTACGGCGTAGACATTATGGAAGAGGGAGCAGAAATTGCCCGTCTCCGACTATTCCTTGCGCTCGTCGCTGCTGCGGAAACTGTCGATCAGCTTGAGCCGTTGCCCAATATTGATTTCAACATCCTTGCGGGGAATTCGCTAATAGGCTTGACGAAGGTCAAGGAAGCTGAATTCGAGAAGCATCGGAAGCAAGGGGATTTCTTTAAGAGGAGCTATTCTGAGATTCTCGCCGAGAAAAACAGGCTAATCCATAACTACCGTCACGCTGCCACGTACAGCGATGATCTAACATCCCTAAGGAACGACATCGAAAGCAAAAGGGATGAAGCACTGATTGCACTGAATGAATTGCTCTTGGATGAATTCAAAGAGCTTGACATAAAGTATGAGCAAGCAACTTGGGACGATAAGAAAAACAAGGAAGGAAAGTCTCGTCCTCGTCCGCTAAAAATGGCGGACATCGAGGAACTGGAACCCTTTCATTGGGGCTACGAATTTGACCAGATTCTAAATCACAATGGCGGCTTTGACGCCATCATCACGAATCCTCCGTGGGAAACGTTCCAACCTGACGCCAAGGAGTTCTTTGCCGAATACAGTGACCTCGTTACGAAAAAAACGATGGACATTAAGGAATTCGAAGAGGAACTTCAGCGTCTACTGAAGGACGAAGACATCAAAAAGGCTTGGTTGGAATACCATAGCGGCTTTAATCATCAGCGCAACTATTTTCGTTTTTCTCCCCAATATGTAAACCAAGTACCAATCATCGACGGGAAACGTCATGGTAAGGATGTGAATCTCTTCAAATTGTTTCTGGAGAGGTGCGTTCACTTGCTCAGACCCGGCGGGCAATGTGGAATTGTCATCCCGAGTGGCATTCATACTGACCTCGGAGCTAAACAGCTTCGCGAGATGCTATTTGGTAGCACTCGTGTGACAGGTTTGTTTTGCTTTGAAAACCGCAAAGAGATTTTCGAGAGTGTGCATCGCAGCTTTAAGTTCGTCGTTTTAACGTTTGAAGCTGGAGGCAAGACCGAATCATTTCCTGCTGCCTTCATGCGACACGATGTGTCCGAACTTTCACAATTTCCGGCACAAGGGTCTATTCCAATCTCGGTTGACTTGGTTCGTCGGCTATCTCCGGACTCTTTGTCAGTGATGGAGTTCAAAAGCGAGAAAGACATTGAAATCGCCGAGAAATTCCTGCGCTTCCCTTTGCTCGGAGAAGCGCTTGAAGGGTCGTGGAAACTGGAACTGCATCGCGAATTGAACATGACCGACGATGCCTACCTCTTTAAGAAACAACCGGGTCAAAATCGCCTCCCGTTATTCGAAGGAAAGATGATGTGGCAGTTTGCCAGTGACCTCGCTGAACCCCGATTCTGGATTGTTGAACGGGAGGGAAGAAAGGCTGTGCTCGGTGAAACTCAAGACAATGGACAGACTCTGGGGTATCAGAAATTTCGTCTGGGCTATCGGTCGATTGCTTCGAACACGAATGAGCGAAGTCTGATCTGTTCCATAATCCCCCCGTCCTTCACTGGCAATTCGCTGAATGTCTCGGAAAATCTCGACGTTCGAACTCAGTTCTTCTGTGTCGGTGTCTTGAACTCTTTCGCGATTGATTGGTTCCTGCGACTGAAGGTCACGACCAACATAAATATGTTTTATATCTACCAACTTCCTGTCCCTCGAATGACGCGAGCTAATCGGGAATTCGACCCCATCGTCCAACGGGCAGCGAAGTTGATCTGCACGACGCCCGAATTTGATGACCTAAGCCGACAGGTTGGTATGAGCAGCCACAAGGACGGGGCCACAGGGACGGCTCAACGTGCCATTCTTCGGGCGGAACTTGATGGGCTGGTTGCCCACCTATACGGACTTAGTGAAGAAGATTTTTCATATATCTTGCAGCATTTTCCTTTAGTCCAGCAGACTCAAAAGGAGGCTGCACTCGCTGCATACAAAGCGATTGCGCCTAGGACAGCCGACCAGCATGTTCTGGCATTAATTGCCGCTGGCGAAAGCGCGAGTTTGGAATTCAAATCGTCTGCTCGCTGGGATTTAAAGGAAAACAGAGCCAACAAAGCGATGGAGCAGGTGGTAGTCAAGACGGTTGCAGCCTTCTTGAACGTTGAGTCTGGTGGCACTCTCCTACTTGGAATAGATGACGGTGGCAACGTCCTAGGGTTGGAGGATGACTACAAGACAATGGGAAAGAAGAATCGGGACGGTTACGAAAACTGGCTTACAGGCATGCTCCTTGGAGAATTCGGCAAGGATGCCAGCCCTCTCATCCGTATCACTTTCCACGAAATTGGCGGCAAAGACATCTGCCAAGTAGCCTTGAAGCATTCGCCCCGTCCGATTTTCGTTAAGGACACGAACGGCGAGCACCTCCACATACGCACAGGCAATTCCACTCGTACGCTCACGGCACGAGAAACGGTGGAGTACTGCAAGCAGCGTTGGCCGTAAAGGCTTTGCGAGTTCATTTTGAGCGGGCGAGGGTCTAAAGCTCATCATGGAAAACAACTACGAAAAGTTCGTGCGGTGGTATCTGCGCTTCAACGGTTATCTGACCGTCGAAAACTTTGTCGTCCACGAACCCCAGAATGGTCGAGTACCCGAGGGCACTGAATTCGATACGCTCGCTGTGCGATTCCCGTATTCCCGAGAACAGATTGAACAGAAGCTAATCCAGAACGATCCTCGTCTTGAGGATACTGAGGCAAGCGGGGGCAAGCTCACCGATTTTGTGATCGCGGAAGTAAAAAGCGGAAAGCGCAATGGACTCAATGACATCTGGCATCCCGATGGTGGAGACCAGAGGACTAATCACGTCGCATACTTGCTGCGCTGGCTCGGATCACTGACCACGGAAGCAGAGATCGCAGAAGTAGCGGGGCAGTTACAGAAAGACCTTCGCGCCCTACACGGTTCTTTCATATTCCGGGTAATCTACTTCAGTCACGCGAAGACGAGACAAGCGGTACCCGCGACCGTACCGCAGATAACCTTTCGAGAGATTGCGGAGTTCGTGGTGAACCTACGAACACCCTGCTGGGCGCAGTACAACATGGGCGTCAAGTCCGCTCATGAGCAATGGGACGACATGATCCGTAAAATCTGGGACATTGGTAATCCCGAAAAAGCAGGCTCCAACGGTGAAAAGATCGATGAAATCCTTGAACTTCTCACCAAATAAGCTCTGCAATGTTTCGGAGGTTAGTCGCGAGCTTCGCCGCACATAAAATGCCGGGGCATGGGTGCCTTTGCTCTGCGAAACCATGCAGCAAATGTTTCATGCTCATCGGTCTCGGAGCGGCACATTTTCAGGCAACCAGAGCCAACAAATTGCGATGAATTGTGGGCCAGTCATGTGTTAGGTTGATCGTCCTCGCAGTAACAATTTGCCCTTTGGGACGGCAGTAATTCAGATAAACAGTTCGGGCAGCCAAAGGATAAAGCAAGATCGCATGACAATTGTTGTTCAGTGGTTCATCGCTCAGATTATCGAGATATGAGTTCAGTTGGTACAGATGATCCGAATCGAGCTTGTCGTCACCGCCGAAACGGTCAGGGCGTAGTGGATCGTCGGTATATTTGCACTCGATAATCGTCTTTTGTGATTTCCGTGTAATGCAGACGTCCGTCTGCATCTTTGGGAGAGCCTTCGCTGAATCCTCATCGAGTGGGGTGAGCTTCCACCGGATGTCTTCTCGTCCAACCTTCAGCAAATCCTCGCCGAATACCGATCTCGCCTCACGCTTGTAGAAGTTTCGGATGAACGACTCGAAAAGGGTCGCCATCTGCTCCTTTGTGCGCAAAAATGACCGAAATCGCCAGCCCCCCGGTTTTTCGGTTGGCAGAAGATTGTCAAAGAGCAACTCGCAGACACGCAACAGAAAATCGTAAATGTAGTTGTTACGATGAAGCTGCACTTTGCCAAACATCTGCTTTGTCAGTTCAACGGAACGGACTTCCGAGAGTCGGTGCAGCAGGTCAACGAGCCTTGACCGATTCTCCTTTTGTATGTCTTCAGTTCGAACGAGTTTAGCAATTGCGGCTTTGACGATCTGGTTGTGCAGAACATCGTAGCTCAGATCATCGTATTCACAGTGGACTTGACCTCGGGAGAACAGAGCCCGTTTTATTGTCGGTTGCAGCGCAAGTTTGCCCCGCAAGACGAGGCTCTCCTCGCTGTAAACCACATAACCCCTGTCTATGCCCTTCTTCAGGAGGTGATCGAGTCCGCTTATGAGGACACGGGCGAATAAATCGACCAACTCTGTGCTTTCGGAGGGTTCAATCTTAATCGTTTCGCTTTCTTCTAGCTTGTTCCACGCATAGCAGAGCAGGTAATAGATATTGGCAATAGGGATTTCCATCGCCTGTCACTCAAGCAATCCGTTTACAAGGGAAGCAACCTTAGCTTCGTCATCAAGCCAGTATTCCTCCAGCAACGGTTTGATTTCCCACTCCACGATTCGGCGATACCAACTTTCGTCAAAATGATTGTTTTCTCCCGAACAAAAGTAGCTGTGTCCGATCTGGTAGCCCCAACCAAGGTTCTTTTCGTCTGCGGCTATTTCCTTATTCAATTCGCTGAAGCGTTTGATTATCTTTTCGACGAGCGCATTACTAGCACCCTGATTTTGCAGAAAGTCTCGAAAGCTGTTGCTCCCGAAAGCTGGTTCAAGTGAAATAAATCGGAACCGACGGCGCAGCGCATAATCCACCATCGCCAGTGAACGGTCAGCAGTGTTCATCAACCCGATCAAGTGCACGTTTTGAGGAACAAAAAAGGTCTCGTCGTGGGTCTTCGAATATGTGAGAGGGATGGCGAACTCTTTACCTCGCTTGTCGGGCTCAATCAGCATCATCAGTTCACCGAAAATCTTGCTCATATTCCCCCGGTTGATTTCGTCGATCACAAACGCCCAAGGGCGTCCCTTGGTATCCCGTTGGGCTCGTCTGCAAAATTGGTAAAAGATTCCATTTTTGAGCACAAAATGCCCGTCATCGGTTGGGCGAAACCCTTGGATGAAATCCTCATAAGAATATGACTGGTGGAATTGAATCCACTCAACATGTGACGGGTCGAGTTCGCCGATCAATGCATAGGCGAGGCGCTTGGCAACGAACGTCTTTCCTACACCGGGTGGTCCTTGAAGGATGATGTTCTTCTTCTCTCGCAATGAATCGAGCATCAGTTGAAAATGAGATTCCGCTACGAACAAAGATGTCAGAGCATCACTTACCGCGAAAGACGGCAGTTTCGCTTCCACCGCAACATTTGAGTCGTCAATCAGTGCTCTGATGGCTGCGAACTCTTCGGGCGTCAACCGGAATAGGCTGCCTTGGTTATTGATTAGCGGCTCAGATGCTTTCAGAGCGGGAGACTGTTGTAGCTCTTCCAAAGGAATTGGATTCGTAAGCTGCTCAACTTTTTCAAATTCTATGCTTTCTCCTTGCTTCGGATTTTCGTGAATGCCTTTAGTGATTTTGCAAATCGCAATGATTTCCCGGTCTGGGCTTGTCACGTAGCCCACCACCAGATCACCCGGTTTTGCCTGTTGGAAGTACTTATATTTCTGTCTTTTGTTGCCACGTTCGTTGTGGGTTGTATATGTCTGGGTTTCGCCGATGCCTACCTTGGCGAAGTCCCAAATCTTTGGGTTGGCGTTCAACCACCAATGATTTATCTCGCCGACATCGACTGAAGCATGAGCAGGTTCATCCGACGACGCCCCATCGGACCCAACGGCCGCTTTGAGGGTCTGTAGCAGCTTAGGGTTGGTCACAGGAGTGACTGTCTTGACTGGAAGAACTGTGCCCTTTGGCAGGTTGAATTCTCCATTTCGAATCCAGCGTGCCTTTCGCGTGTGTTTATGGGATTGGCGCGTCTCGTCGAACAAATACTCCGATTCGACAAGACCAAATCCGAGCAATTTGGTCCGCCCCTGTTTGATGAAAATTCCATCGCCGATTTTTATCTTTTGCGCAAAATAAAAGCAGGATTTTGCGTTGTTCGTGGGATTGCCTTCATCTCGGTAGTTGTCCTTTAGCGCCTTGAGTATTTCCGCCTCCGAAGGATAATTGCGGAGGTTTCCCAAGCGGCTCCAGCCAATCGATACCAATCCCTTATCGTAAAATTCATTCCAGCGAGCTGCCCCTTCTTCAGCGCCAATGACCCAGTAATGCGTTTCTGCGGAATCGCCTGTTTCGTCGTCGGAGTGCTTCTCATAAAGCCAGCTAAAGAACTGATCCAGTTCAAGATTAAGTGGCAGGTCCGTCTGTCTACCTATTGTCTCGTCGTATTTGGAAGCCAGTGGTTTGATCGCTTCGGTGACCTTCGCAAGCCGCTGTACGAAATCGTCACCCGTAGCAAACTGCGGCTTGATCTGAAGGAACTTGAGGGCAAACTCGTCTCTCGCATTGTAAAAGATGAAATGCGCCGGAAAGAGGTAGCCAACAAGTTCGCTTACGGCGGAGTCGCCGAAGAAGCTGAGGCGGTATTCCTCATCCGACCGGAACTTCCGAACCCTTTCCAACAGGGTGCCTTCTCCATAGATGAGGAAGATGAAGCTGCTTCTGTATCGCTCGATAGGGTGGTTCGGGCGACCTAGCGCATTGCCCTTTGCAATGCCCATACTCCTGAAACAATTCAGGTGGTCACCTATTTTCTGAAAATCCTGCCACTCAGCTTTTTCCAGATTCTCGCGCTGAGAGAACTCTTTGAAAAAAGCGTAGTCCTCAGCCACCTGCGTTTGCTCGGCAAACCATGCCTTCGCTTCTGGCTTGAACTCCAATAGATACTGAAGAACTTTCTCCACGCGCCGCTCCGTAAGACGACCCCAACAGTTGCCTCGCTACACTATACCAATCGCAAACTAAGTCGAAGCCTTTCGCGCTGTGACTTAGTGAATCGCACACTGTTTTCGGAATTGGCTATACGGGGCGGTAATGATGGCTCGCATTCGGTGCCACGAAACCCGACGCCATCTTGTCGTGAGGTTCCTAGCGAGCGGCGTTCTAGGTTGAAGCTTGCGTTGCGGATCGGTTGAGGGCTTCGATGAGCCTGACCATTGCCAGCGTATCTTGTCCGCAGTATTCCCGAAGTGCCTTCCTGATCCTCTCTTGCTCGCCCCGATTGAGTTCGCCTCGGACGAGCGATTCCCAAGCAAGCCCGGCAGACTGCCCGTCCGCAACCTGCATGGTGTCGTAAGTCATGTCGGGCACTAGCGCAGGGAGCACGGATTTCAATGAGTAGGAGCCCCCAAAACCGGGATGGTAGACAGAATTGCGTATGAGCGGCAGCAAGTCCCAGAGGCGTCGCTGAATCTTCTTAATCCGTCCTGAAAACACTGGTAGCCATCCAGCGAGTTCGGAGAGCCGTTGGAGTTCGAAACCGGCGTTGTAGACGACCACGCTGCCGCCGCGATCACCGAGCACGTCGCACAGTGTCGAGGTGAACGCCGGGCGAGGGTCGCTGATGCCCTCAGCCAGAAATTCGTAATGCTCAGGTGCCGCGCCCGGTTCTCGTTGAAGTTGAACACTCCACTGGAATGGAATGTGATCGTAGGGGCGCATTCTTCCGAACCGAGGTATCGCGGGATATATCGTTTCGAAATCCATGAAGTACAGCGGGTATTTCAGCTTACCTAACACATCTTTGAGCCCCGGGCCAAACCACGGTTTTTGAGTTTGCACCGAGTTGCAAGCCCGCCGCAGCCGTTCCGTTAACGGATAGTCAACGGGGATGTCGTGAATCGACTCCACTCCGAGTTCCACAAGCTTTGCGACGGTGGTCGCATGGATTCTCGGTAATCGCAAAACGTGGTCGTCCGCAAGCGGAGGGTTGCAAAATGCGAAGAACTCGCAGACCACTGGTTCGGCGCACTGCCGCCCAGCAAGGATCGCAGGAGCGGTGGGCATCCCAAGGACACGAAATTCCGACCGAAGCTGAATCGCAATATTGCGCTGTAGTTTTTTGACCTGCCGAGTGACGTTATGGATTTTGAAGAATTGATGTGGGTCGATTGCGCCATTTTGATGAACGTATTCTCGATTTATATGCGCCAAAGACGCTGAGGCAACATCCAGACCGGAGCCCTTAACGGCGCGAAATTGAATAGCCACGTCTTGCAGATGATGTTCTCTGATAGCCGTTGTCGATTTGACTTCCATCAATCGCCAACTTCGGTTGCGACGCCGTTGAAGGACATCGACTCGGACGAAAACGCCCCGATCCTCAAACGCGCCCTCAAAGAGGGCTGGAATTTCTGGATTCTGAACTAGCTCTCGTGTCGCCCGAATTGCCTCTTCCCGATTTCTAGCCTCAACAGCTATTCCACCGGGGCCCAACTGGCGTGCAAGCAGTCCGACTTCTTGCCCTTGGTCTATGATCGCCTGATCCGCATCATCGGGTTGTGCTGCGACTTCTGGCTGGTGAACGCTCAGATACAGTCGTTTGAGACATTGGCTTCCAGCGATAAATTTTGATTTGCTGAGGAGCATCGATGTGTCAGGCGCAGAGCGCATTGCGCTGTTGTGTCTGCGCAGCCGCGTAAATGGTTCCGACCGACAACTTCATCATGCCAGCGATTGTTCGCCAAGAATGCCCCGAAGCTCGCAGCGATTCGATCTTGGCAACATCAACGGATTTCCTTGGTCGTCCGAGCCGCTTGCCTTTAGCTCTAGCATTTCTAAGCCCTCCGCGTACTCGCTCAATGATCGTCTGCCGCTCGCTTTCTGCAACTGCTGCCAAAATGTGAAATGCGAACGCACCCGCTGGAGTGGTCGTGTCCACCTGTTCGATCATCGAGACAAAGTTGATCCCCAAAGCGTTGAACGTTTCAAGAGCGCGGCACAGATGCGACACAGACCGCGAGAAGCGGTCGAAACGCCAGCAGACCACTACATCGAAACGACGACTGTGAGCGTCTTGCATCATGCGATTTAACTGCGGTCGGGAATCCTTCTTCCCTGAAACACCCTCGTCCACGTAAATGTCGTGGACGGTCCAACCCCTTCGATGACAGTACTCCGAAAGTTCCCGCGTCTGCATGGTCGAATCTTGTCCACCGTTCAGAGTTGACACCCTCGCATAAACCGCTGCGAGAACCTTGCGAGGAGTGGCATCCTTCCTATCGACAATCTGCAATCCCATGCGACCTCCAGTGATGTCGTAAACCTGTTCAAAAAAGCCCTGCGGGGCGATTCCTGAGCCTTTTCACCCTACGGAAGTCCCGATCCCCGTCTGGCGTCCCGAGGATCGCTCATCCGCATTCTCCTGTGAGTGGATTTGGGGCACCGCATGCGGGGCAACTGTTGGGCAGACCGTGGCTCTGGAAAGTCGTAAGGGGTTGGCTCTCGCAAACGAAGGCGTATCGATTCCTGTCCAGCCTGACGCTCGCAATGAAATGGAGGTAGTGCGTGGAGGGGTTGGACGCCGAGGGGTTGGACGCCGAGGCTCGGGTCTTTGCAGAGAACAGCGGCAGTGTTAGCTTGCGAACAGCCATGCAGCCTCCAATAAGGTTGCTGTGGTCAGGGGCGTCTCGGTGCTCGTAACACCGTGGCGTCCCGTCTATTTCTGACGCTTCAGAAACTCGTCAATCGCCTTCCGAATTAGCCATGACACCGGGACATCTTCACGTAGAGCGATTTTCTCCAGAGCCTTGATTTGTTCTGGTTTGAGTCGCACTGCCGTGAGGTGCTTACGCACGTATAGCAGTGTATAATAGTGTTATACACTATGTCAAGCGCAACGGAGGTTCCCTTAGTGACTCTCAGCCTACAGCTATGGCGAAAGCCGATGTTGTTTCGCATCACAATCAATGATTCTGAGTAGGTGGAGAGCGTGAATGAAGATTATTCTTAGCCGAAAAGGATTTGATAGCACGAGTGGCGGTGTTCCGAGCCCGATCTTCGAGGACGGAACAATGCTCAGTCTACCGATCCCGAGAAAATCGGATATTAGTTATGGTGGATTGAAAAATCCCTTTAATGACGGCAAGTTTCCAACGTTGGGTGAGTTGGTTGAACAGCTAACAAGCTATCGGATGTCCGAGCACTCCCGTGCGCATCTCGATCCAGACTTGAATTTCCCAATGATAGAAAGGTCGGCAGGCTGGCGGGGCATTTTTGGGCAGAACGGTATAGCGCAAAGAACTTTGAAGAATGTGCAGCAGGGTGATTTGTTCCTCTTTTTTGGGCTGTTCCAGAAGGTGCTTAGAAATCGGGAGAACGTGCGGTACGAATATGATCGCAATCAACCCCAGATGCACGTTATTCATGGTTGGTTGAAAGTGGGAGAGACGTACAGAATTCCTGAAGATATGGAGAGAATTCCCGCTTGGGCGAAGTACCACCCACACGTGACATTCCGAGACATCGAAGAAAGCCCAAACGTCATTTACGTAGCCGCCGAGAAGCTGGCGTCGGATTCTCAAGCACCGGGTTGGGGCGTCTTTCGTGAATTTGGAGAAGAGCTTCGCCTGACGCACCCAGAACGCTGCTACGACAAGCGGGGCAAGCTGAAGCATCTGCCGAGTCGATGGCGACTACCAGCATGGTTTTATGACCCACAGCGTTCACCCCAACCGCTGACCCAATTCGGCAACTGTCGCTTCTGGAGCGATTTAAGCGAGAATTTCGTAACTCTGGAAACGTCAAAGGCACGCACGGGACAAGAGTGTGTCCTTGATTGCAAGGACTATGAGCATGCAGCGGAGTGGGCGAAAAACAAAATCGAATCTTTTCATTGCCCGTAACCAGCACGTTGTTCAGTCAACCCGCTCACGTTGGCGAAGCCGACCCAAGCTGATGAACCTGACCTTCCGCACCATTTTCGTCTGAACGGTCTGTCCAGAGAAGCCGACCTTCCTGAGAATCCCCGGTTTGTGCCGAACGGAGAATTTGCCGAAGCCGTTCAGCTTCAAGGTGAACCCGTTCGTCCCCAGATTGTTCAGAAGTGTCGTTTCCAAACTCAGAACAACGGCGTCCAAAATCCGCTCAGCTTCCTTCTTGGTGGGCAATCCCAGCACAGTCTGAACATTCACAGTCAATTCGTCTCGACCTTTTACGCTCGCTCGCATGTAGTTCATTCCTTTCCGAGGAGAGACTCCGTGCAAGCCAATACTGTCGGAATCGATGTTCGGGCAGGCAAATCTTCCGATATTTCTGTGGAAAAGAGGACGTACCACCGTGATCCCTTCGAAATCAGAGATGGTCGTTATGTTGGGCACGATGGTTTTGTGGTTCCTAAGGACTTCAACGAGTTCTATCGCCGATTTCCCAATTACGTCCGCCAGTGGGTCAGCAATCATGGGGGCAGATCGGCGTCGAGCGAGGATGTGGAGGACTGGACGCAAGACCTGCTGATCCACCTCTTTCATTTGCCAGAGAAATCGAAGCACCGAGAAGCGGGCAGCGAGGACATCATTCAGACGTTTGACCCCTCAAAACACTATGGAGCAAACCAAGCCCGATTTCGAAACTATGTGAATCTCTGTCTCGCTAACAAATTCAAAACGATGCATTCGAAGCGCATGAAAGATGCCCTCTGTCGCCCCAACAACTTCTCCATTGACGGACTGGTGGAGCCTGCGCTCACTGACGAGTTCTGCCACTCGTCGAGCTCATCAGAATTGAGAGAGGCTGTGAGGACGGACGCCAAACAGAGAGCCGATGGAGTACTCGTGCAAGATTTTATGCGTTTCGTAAGGCGGTGCGACCCGAAGTCTGTGCCACTCGTAAATGCAGTACTTGCAACTGGGACGCATGCGGAAGCAGCCGATCATTTGGGCGTCACGGAAGCGGAGTTCAAACGAATGCGTTACCGCTTGGATCGGTTGCGCCACTCCTTTATGAAAGGTGAGCCGCTGAGGCAGCGCAGACCGTACAAAAGGCGGGTGCGGAAGACCTTTTCAGGAACGAGTTAGACCAGCGGGTAATTCTCTAGCGTAGTCAGGATTGCTGTTCGCTTAGCGGCAGAGTCGGCTGCGTCGGTGTCTTCATCAACCGCAGCAATCGGTGGAAGTGGTAGGGCTTTCGGAGCAACGGCACCCCCAACGGAGCCGCCAAATTAGGCTCGGCGGTTTGAATGATGAATGCCTGAAGCGGATCAATCTCCCGAATGGCAGTGATCAAGTGCAGTCCGTTCCGAATCGTCGTGCCCGGGTATCGGTAATCAGTGATCACGAGGTCAAAGGGTCGGTGAATTTTCCATGCGGCAAAACCCTCGTCGCCATCATGTGCAACATGCACCTCGTAGCCCCGCTCACTCAAGCCTGTCTCTAGCCAGTCCAGCAGAGCTTCGTCATCCTCGACCAGCAGGAGTTTCATTGGTCATCTCCGTTAAAGAACTGGTTCAACTCGTCAGCCAACTGCTTTGAGAACACCAGCAGAGGGCACTTGGGATAAATGCATTGCGAGTGCTCGAAGAACATCTCTTCGACCGCAGCCGAAGTAATCGTTGGGCGTGGGATCGTGCGATCCTGACCGTCGGCAAGAGTGAGGATGTCGTTCACCAGCTTGCGCTTTCCATCTTCGTGGAGATCGGGACGCAGGATATTGGCGCAATAGAGGGCAGCGGCAGCTTTCCAGCGTGCACTCCTGAGGTTGAACCTGCTAACGCTCAAAGGTCACCAGTCCTGACTTCAGCAAGAAAGCGATCCCGATGTAGCCAGCGATGATGATGCAAATCTGGATGAACCAACTAAGCATAAGCGACCGCTTGCGAAGGAAAATACGGGAGACCACGACGAACCACATTGCGGCACACAGGGGCAACAAAGCACAGAAGGCGATCTTCATGAGCAAGCGTTCGTCTCGGCTACCCCACCAGTAGGCGGCGAGGCAGAAAACCGGGAGTAAAAGAGTGAAGATCGACACGGCGATGAAGTTCGGGAAGTTGCGAAGCATGAAGGGAGGCTAACGCGGAGCCCGAGGCTGGCAATAGTTCCTCGGGACTAGGAAGCCCCTTGAAGTGAACCTGTATCGAGTCGTGGGAAGGCGTGCGTGAGGGTCGGCGAACTGGAGACAAGAGGGCTGGCGACAATCGTTACTCCAAACGTATTTGCTAACCCTCAGTTCGGATTACGCCGATTCCGATAGACTTGCGCTGACGCTCGGGATACTTCGAGCATGGCTTCTCCAAAGGCAATCCCTCTGTTGAGTGGTTTCCTTGGAACAATGGAACGATTGAAGAGGGCGTCGGGATGCGTAAGTTGTTAAGTGCCAGCGGCTTATAGAATTTGCGTCTTGTTAGAAGGCAGACGCTCTATCCAACTGAGCTACGGGCGCGCTGAATATCCACCATTGTTTCATGCAGTTACAGCCAATTGCAAGACGGGCTTGGATTCGATTTTGGGTCCATTGGGTCCAATTGAGACCACTTTTGATGGAAGCTCGAATCCTAAGCCAGCCTTTTCCGCTATCTCCTTGCGAAATTTGAGTTCGTCCCGGACCTTGTCGTACAAGTCTGACATATCTTTCTTGCCAGAATCGGCCGCTTGGTCCGCAGGATCGCCGCCCCATCCCATCCAGAACTTCCGCAAGCCCGGAGGGGTGTTGGTGCGGTTTCGCAAGTACGTGTTACGAAATCGACGGAAGGCATGAGCGCCACATTTGGGTTGTTTGAGGTTCGCTAGGATCGTGTGCAGCGAGCGCCGTAGGATATTCGACTGCGAAAGAGGTTTGCCCCTCCGAGACTGGAAAAGCAGGCCCTCTGTTCTGTCGCCGATATAATCCTTGAGCATCGCCGCAATCGTAGAATGCAGGTCAACTTCCCGCCGACCGTTCCCGGTTTTTAGGAAGCCGTGGATTTGACCCCGCCATACCTTCTGGACGATCTTGATGGTCGAGCAATCCGGCGAGATGTGCTTGATGTCAATGCCGAGTGCCTCACCGAACCGCAGACCGCTTGCCGCGCAAAGAGCGTACAGCATCGGATAATCCTTCCGCTGCTGCTTCGTTACGCCCTTAGCAGTGGCCTCCAGAATCTTGGTCACAGTCTCGCCAGTGAAGGCGGGTTGCTTTACGGCCTTGACTTGCGGCATGTCGATGAACTCGTGATTCCACTTCCGAGGATAAAGCTCCTCCCCGTGTTCATCAATGGCCGAGCCGACAACCATCTTCACAATCAAGACGTATGCCCGGATCGCCGATGGCCCTAGCTTGCCGGAGGCGTGCATCTTCTCTACGAGGGTTTTGACCGCGAGATTATTGACGCCGTCCAGCGGAGTATCGCCGATGTTGGGGTAAATCCAATTCTCCAAGGCGCATTCCCAAGTCGAGATCGTTGACGGAGCTACGGGCTTCCGCTTACGCGTCTTAACTTGGTTCAGCCAAATCTTAGCCTGCTGGCGGAAAGTAACGCCGTGGATGGACCGAACGACTTTGTTGAAGTGCTCCACGGTGTCCGCGCCGCTCGCCGCGATTATCTCCTTGGCCTTTCGTTCTCGTTCGGAAGCTGAAAGTTTGCCAGGGCCAGAGACGGGGCAAATTTTCGCATAGCCTCTTTGCCTCTCCTCTTGTCCCGCGACATCTATCCAGTACCGAACGACGTACCAGTTACCGTGTTTCCGAACACTGCCATTCTGACCAGATCGACGTGACATGGATTTTCTCCGTGCCCGCTTTCTGGTATCGCTGGCAGGAACAGTATCAGCACGACGGTTTGCTTGTCGATGGATCGATTGGTCCGGTACTGAGGCTGCGAACGCGGGCGAGTTCCAGCAGCTATAGCAGGGAGGTATATCGAGCGTGATTGAAGGTGAGAGACCCACGGTTTAGGTCCGCTTGGCGCGACGAGGCTGCACCGTATTCGCGGCGTAACACTTCTCGATGTCCGACAGCCTAAAAGAAGGTGTCAGCGACCGCTTCTGCCGTCCGATTAAGTCGTAGATAAAACCTGGAGTCACGCTAAGGTGGGCCGCAAGCTGCTCCACCGTCCAGGACTTCTCGCCGCATTTCTTGATGGTTCGCATGCGCCAATGATGCGCGCGGCGGCACACGCGTTACTACTGAACTGAAGGGCAAGACGCGGCGTCAAACGTGAGGGAAAACGCGCGAGACACAATATCTTGCGATGAGTAGCGTTGAAGCAATGATCCTTTGGAAACATCAACGCGGAGGGAGCGCGCTCAAGAGGCAGGCTTGTGAACGGTGAACATATTTTTATTTTGTTCACGCGACTTCTTTTCTGATTCATCTTCTGCACCGCTCTCGCGCAACTGTTCTGCAATCGGTGCCCAATACGGACGGCACAGCTTAACAACCGCGTCCTTATCCTTCCTGTTTAACCCGAGTTTGCCTAACACAACCATTAGGTCGGCGTGGAGCTTGTGTAGCTTTTGGTGGTCCTTGCGAATTACACCGCTATGTCGATCCACCAGAAACCTGTCTCCCTTGACGGCCCGCTCCATCTTGCGGTAGCAGTTCACGCACAAGCCCAACGCCTGTATCGGACGGGTTTCCTCGCAGATGTGGCACTCGCCCTCTTGACGCGTCGGTGGGTTTGTGAGGCGGGGATCGTCCATGCTGGCAGGTTAAGGGAGACCGCTTGAAGGAGTCAGTTCCAAAAAGAACAGACACGCGGGATCGGGATGTGCTAAGGCGCGCATCAGCGCGGCCATTTCTCTGACGGTACGACGCGCGACTCTTCAACGATCCTAATCGAGCCAAACTCTTCAGCGCCCATTCCGCCAGCCTCCGCGTAAGGGCAGCGACCTTCAACTTATCGTGCGCGGCGGCGGCTTCAAAGCGTGCATACAGTTCGGCGTCAACCCTAAACGCGATTTGCTTTTCCTTTTTGCCCGTGTCCCATGCTGAAAAAGAATGGCAGGTAGCAATCGCAAGTCAAGCGTGCAAATGGTAGGCGGCGGTACCAGTTACGGCGACGCGGAAGGCAACGGTATCGTAGAATCCGCACGACATGCCCACCGTCGTCAAGGCAACAACCCATAAAGTCGCTGTCGCTTCGTTCACTACTTCATGGGACGAAGCTATAGCTCTGCACCGCGCCCTTCCGAAGTTGCGGAAGCAGGCGAGGGAAGCCTATCGCATAGATAACCTCGAAATGCGTTTCGTCAATCCGTGGCGCGGGCCAGACCATACGGAGTTCAACCTGGCAGTGGAACTGGCGAAGGGCGCTACGGCAGCGGCGGTGGGAGCGGTTACGAAGTGGCTGCTCGATATGGTCCGAGAGTTCCTGAAAGATCACAGGAAGAAACACCCGAGCGGCAAGCCCAAACAGAAGCGACGATCCGGAAAACGAATGCCTAAACACAGATGACGCCGGAATCGTCAGGGGGTGCTTTTCTCAAGCGAGCCGCCATTCTCGGGCGGAAGCCCAAGGTGATGACGGATGAACGCCCTAATGGACGGCATTTCCAGACGCACTGGCATGAAAGCGGTGACCCCGTACTTTGCGGTCCCGCCACATTCATCTACTAATTTTCGAATCTCCTCAGAACGTCTTCTTGAATACACAAATCTGTCGCACAAACGAATAACCACTTCGTTTATCTTCATTACGTGCGCGTGGTCAAAAGTCACGAACTCGGGTCCGGTCGGCCCCATAGCGAGGCAAGTAGTGGGTGCCAGCGGAAACGCAGCTACGACACCAGACTGCCGAAAACCATATCCAGGATGTAGCTCGTCGTTACTGAGACGAACAAAGGTAACCAATGGATTGTCTGACGTAATGAATTCGCTGTCCGAAGATGCCCTCCAAACCTGCCACGGTTTGTCCAACAGGATGTCTCTTATGAACTCGGTGTTCCATAGGAGCTTTTCGAGAAACAGATTCTTTTCTTCTGACGGCTTTTGCAGTTTCTCAGCAGTCGCTTGGAGATGGCCGCGCATCTGTTCGAGCGTGATTTGTTGACTGAGCTTGGTGCTGTAGTGGGATGCCAGGTCGTCAACGTACTTATCATCGGCAATGGCTTCGGCAAAGCCCTTTTGAATGTAGTCCCAATGCTGTTCGCTTACGTTGCGGCTCTGCGTAGCCCGTTGGAATAGCAGTGACGCATAGAAGGCGATTGTTTTTCGATGTGAATAGGACCGCCAGTTGAACAATTCACTCCGTATGTACGGAAGGATTCCATTAGCTTCCGCTTCCAGACTTGCAAGTTGCTTCTCCAACGACTCTTCGAGCGTGCCATCGGGTTTGATGTAGCCAAAGTAACCGTTCTCAACACCTTGCACCGAGGTGGCCCGTTCGTCTGGCTCCTTCCCTCTCTCGTAGACCCAAATACGTCCGGGATTGCCGGGCCGTGCCGATGGCGTCGAAAACTGCTCAAGGTAAAATTTGGGAATTACGTGTGATCCGATGGCCAATTTTCCTCTCCGGTCGGCCCGCACAAAATTCTACCGCCATGCGACAATCTTTCTCATGCCTGTCTTGCTCACGAAAATAGTTGGCCCCACCTATGCCCTCAGCGACATCCCGAACGTCCATCCCGTAACGTGCCCGCGATGCTTGCTGGTGTATCGGCTGTCCTGTACGGATGACGAATGGCATAGGCTCAAGGATTGGATCGCCCTTGCGGAAACTGCCCTGCGGCGGGATCACGATGCGCGGCATGAGGCCGACATAGTTGCGCTGGAATGGCGCGGTATTCGCAGACGATAACGCAGGCGAACGCGGCCTCCCCTCACGGCAGAAAACTCGTGTAGGTGATCGTGGTTACATTCCGGCGCAAAGTGTCGGCGAGAGCTTCCGCGTCCCGCAAAGATGTGCCCTCCCTCAGTTCAAAACCGACAAAGCCGTTCCCGAGCACCTCCAGACCCTTTCCACTGCTCTCCAGCATGATCCATGGTGTACCATCTCCGTATTCCTTGACGCCAAAGACATAATTCGCCCGTTCCGTTTTCGATTGCGTCATTCCGGCTCCTTAAAAGACTGCGGCGTAATCTTGCGGATACTTTTCCCGATACCACCTAAAAAACTCTTTGTATCCGGCCTTATAGCCTGCATGGGCACGAAATTCTCTGAGAACGTCGAAGGCACCCTTACTCAAATTGATTCCCAACATTGGTCCTGCGGCGGTAGCGGCTATGAGGGTATGCAACTTCTGCGTTGATGTCTGGACGTAACCAACTGTCCTGCACCCGGACAGTTGATAGTGATTTTCTTGTTTCCGGCCACGCTTACGCTTTCGATGATCGGGATACTCTCCCATCAATATCAAAGCTAACCGTGTGACGCCTTCAGCGTATCCTGGCCAGAAATCTTTTTCTTTGAGCGATTCATAGGCTCCGGCGAGTCCAGAGTACAGCATCGGCCAATGGACATCGTCAGTCTCAACATTAGCTTCCAAATAGCGGCTCAACTCACGCAGGATCAGGCGAAGGGTTGTTTTCCATTGAGCAGGGGATCGACTCCTCATCTTAGCCTGGACAGAGTCCGAACCGAACAACCTTGAGAGTTGGACCTGCATGGCCACCGGAACTTCACTTGCAGGACTACTCTTTCGCGCTGATTTTGTTCTTGCCTCGCGCTGCACGCGCCGCCTCTTTACTGCCACACTTGCATAACCGTCCCACACATTCCACCGCTCGCTGCACCGCCCGATACAATAAATGAGTAGCAAACCTGTTTCACTTGCGAATCTCCAAACACATCCTTGTATTCAAGCTGACCAGTGAAGCCTGTGCTGAGTCCGGGGAGGCGGCGAACATTGTGAAAGTGCTTGAAAAGGGCCTGCCCGGTCACAGTGCGCGACTCTTTCGGACCTAAATCAAACGCATCGAGGTCTGGAAACTTAATAATAATTGGCGTTCTATCAGGGTCCACCGCGACCTTGATTTTGGGATAGACAGAATACGCTGGAGTGTTGCCCATGTTGGTTACTATCACCTGATAATTTAGAAAAAAATCTTTGTCATCGCGTAGCTTTTCCACTACTTCGTTTCCGTTTGTAACGGCCACCTGATAGTTCAAGTACGCCCTCTGCCCTACTTTCATCGACTGTTGACTTGTCTTCAAGCTCTGGATAGCGATCCATGCCGCCACAAGCGCAATGGACGGGGACAGAATCCCAATAAGAATGGTTGTCCAATGAGGTCTGTCGGCCACCCTTTTTGGCGTAATTATTGGAGGTTGCCGTGATGGTGGCGACTGGTCTGCTCGTTCGCTTTGTGGCTGCGCGTTCTTGCCGGGCTGTTTTGGGATGCCTTGTACAACGCTCTTGTCCGGCACTTTCGTCGTCACGCCGATACTTCCGGGCTGTCTTTTTTTTCAGCCGTAGACTCACGCTGAGAAGACAGCAGCCGTTTGAAGATGAGGATCGCCTGGTCTAAGAAGAGCATGGCAATGCAGACGCCGCCGATTCCAGACCATACAGCATGTTCGGAGTCGGCCATCTTGAATGAGCGAATGAAAATCGAGATGCCAGTGATGACGGCAACCACATCAAAAATTACGAGAATCAACTCCTGAATGTTGAACTGCTTTCGCATGCGGCCCACAATAATCCAGTAGGCGACCGCGACAACGAGCACACATATCAGGATAATTTTTGTATCTGACATCTGCGACGCCAGCGCGACGATTCCGTTCATTTGAATTGCTTGCCCCCGAACATCAGGCCGATAACGCCGCCAGCCAAAGCCCCCACCGGGCCGAACGCTAATCCTCCGATGGTTGCCCCTGCCACGCCCGCCGCTAAAACCTTCTCATCCCTGGTTGCCGCTCTTTGAAGCCCATGCTGACCGCAGTAAGAGCAGCGATACTGTCGCGGGTCTCCTCCCGGATCGGTATGCACAGTGCGGCAGCGCGGGCAGATAAGAACCATGAGAATAGGAAGTCTGAAGTAAATGTGCTTCCTCGTAAAGTGGTTCTTCCGCTCGCGGCGAGACTTTGCGACATGGCCGCAGTCTCCTCGTTTTCTTCACAGTTCGCAACGTCTTACCGAAACATTTTGGGAACCAAGATTACCGCTTGGAACCAAGCTGTATAGCGCGGGGAAGCGCGGCGCAGCGCGGCGCGAAGCGGGATGGTACAAAACGTCGCTGTGGGAAGACTGTGGGAAAAACAGGGACCTGGATGGAACCCGATTCAAATGGGGCGGCGCGGGACAGTCAAAGAATTATTTTGGTACCACGGCTCGGGCGAGGGAACAAGAACGCTTGCCACTGATATAGTCATCTCATGGACCAGTTATAGCACGTAAGTGAGTTGGGATCGGGGTAGTTGCGGAGCGGTCGGCTTAACCTGATCGGTCCCCTTCCACCCCGTTCCGGTTTCCGGATTTTGAGCGCGATGCGCGAAGTGTGCTCATCCGCTTATAAACCGCGCTTGGCCGCGCACCCGGCAGCAACCGAATTTGTAACCATCCCACCTGCCGGGGGATGTTCGGAGCCGTGAGGGCCAACTCATGGCTCCATTTTTTTGAGACATGAACTCTAACAAGGAGAAAACGATGAACGCGACTGCAACGGCACTTGAACAGGCACCAGTGGTTGAAGAGTCGATGGAGCGCGAAGGCTACACGGCTGCGGAGATAGAAGAACTGCACCAGCGAGTTCAGGCGACTGGCGAGGTAATTGCGCCAGTGCTGACAACTTTGGGGGTGGAAATGTTCCATCACGGCGTTGACAACAAGTGTATCCGCGCCGGACTTTGCAGGGCGACCGGGATTGGTCTCCAGAGGGACGTGAACGAGTGCCTCAAGAAGTGGGGCATCGACCCGGCCAAGCCTCTTCTTCCCAGCGACAGTCAGGAAGCGGGTTTGAGAGATCACGTTGAGGACATCTGGCGAAGCGCGCTTATCGATGCCTTTGTGGAATGGACCTTTGACGCAGAGAGTGCCTAGGCGTGGCTGCGGGGCTGACTGCGCCAACAGTCGGCCCCAACTCTTTTTGTGGCATGGATGGTCGGAAGAAGAAAATCGAAAAAGACCAGAACGGTGAATCGAAAAGGAGAGCAGCGTGAACACTGTACTGAATATTTCCATGCACAGGAATTGGAAGGGTAAAAGCGATCTCGTCTACACAGAAGCGTACTTCGATGCCTTGCGAAAACTTATCGATGACAGACCGCATCGTTGTGCCAAGTGCGGAGTAGCGGACGGCAGCAAGGAAGGCAAGAATGGCGGTCTCAGGAAATTCCCCGCCATCGTGAGGTTGTGCCTAATCGACGCAACCGCCGCGCCCAACGACCCCCGTAACGTGGATATGTACTGCACGGCATGCAGGAAAGCGCCGTTGGGATGGAGAACGCCGCGACGGATAGAGCCGGGTCAGTTACCGCAACTGTTCACGCCAAGCCAAAAGGGGCCAGCAAAGCCGCACGACGGAGTGGCTGCATGAAATTGGTGCGGAGCAACCCGTTTTCACGAGAGAACAGCACACTTACAAACAAAAACAACTCACGCGTTGTGAGCAGGATGCGGCCCGGCACCAAAATAGTTCCGGCCAAAAGTGCTCGAAAAGCACATATACATAATGAAGGGTGACGCAGCATCGATCACCCGTCGCGCCAGGCTCTTCATCGGCTTGGCCAGCGCATCAAGCGCCCTGGACTTCGCAAAAAAACATTTGCCTTTGACGAGGCAAGACTCAAGCAGCACCAAGTTTCCGGATTAGTCACCCGGAATTTTGCGAAACGTCCACGGCGACAGAACTCCTCCCCGGAGCCATCTGTCGCCGTTTTTCTTTTGGAATTGGAGATTCGCAAGTGGAGTACCGGGAGTTGACTATCAGCGAAGCCGCCGCGCGCGGATTGCCCGTGCGCGAACCGATACATCCGTTCGAGCAGATTGTTTGGTTTTCTTGCGAGGACTATGAGACACCCGAATCCAAACGCGATGAACCCGCTGCAAGGCACGAAGTTGTTCGAGTGGGGGCTGTTGAGCCGGGCGTCCCTGGCCGCGCTGGTCGTGAGCGAGGAGCGCCGGGACTGGATTCTTGCGACCTACCCGCCAGAGGAAACAGGGCGACCTGGAATTCTCGTGCCCAAGAACGTAAGCGCATCCGGAAAGTGAAAAAACAAGAGTGTGACGTGGACGCGAGCGAAGAACTGGATGAGGTAGCCGAGCAGGACGAAATGGAACCAATGGCGGCATAGCAGGGCCGCACCAATAGCCAAGTCGCGGGCGTACAGCGACAAGGAGCCAACATGAACAGCGTCACCATCACAGGCCGCTTTGTCCGCAAGCCCGGCCTTAGCAAGCTCGCCGCCACAGGCGTTGCAGTAGCCAAGGGAACACTCATCGCCAAGAGAGGCGTGGAACTGTTGTGCGTGGCATTCGGCTCGACCGCGCGGATCATGGCGACCATCGAGGGCAACCAATCGGTCACGGTCTCGGGCAGTCTTGGATCGATCTTCACCACCAGCACTGATGGCAGCACGCAGCAGCGCATCGAACTCGTTGTACGCTCCATCGGTTTCGGTGAGGACGTAGACGCGACGGCAGCGGTGGCTGCGCTCGAAAAACAGCAAGTGCGCACCGCGCTCGGCGACGGCGGTGCGGCGTGAAGCAGCGTCCATTCAAAAAACTATACTGCGACTGGCGCAAGAGAATCTTTGTCGAGCTAAAAGGGGCGCGGTTGGCCGTATGGCTCTATCACTACATGCGTTCAAACAAAGAAGACCAAGCATGGCCGTCCATTTCAGGCGTGGCGCGCGAAACTGGACTACACCGCGATACGGTCATCGAGGCCCGCAAATATCTGTTCTCCACTGGTTGGCTGGTCAAGATTGAAGACGCTAAGTTTAGGACACGCCGAGTTGCAGCCACCTTCCCAAATGAGCGCCAGTCGGAAATTCCGACCAGTGAGGATGAGAAGCCAGTCGGAAATTCCGACCAGGGCCAGTCGGAAATCCCCGACGCGGGGAAATTCCGCCACGAAGTAGATACATCTTCTGAAGTAGCTCCAAAAGAAGTAGACCATACAGACGCCGTACGCCGTCCTGACTCCGAACTGCGACCGATGTCTGGTAAGGATTCCGCCTCACGGCGGAAACGCAAAACCGAAAAGCTCACAACCAACCTACAGGAAAAAATCAGAGGGGCCGGGAATTGTTTCCGCGATTGGATGAAGACCTGTGAAAGAAAGAAGTGGGGGAATCCCTTCGGCGCTGAAGAGCGGGAAGCCTTTGCGGCAATAGGGTACAAGCCCGACCTGAATAGCGAGCTACTGACAACGGATTTTGTGGATGCTGTGGTCGATGTCTACGAAAAGAAACGAAGCAAGAACTACACGTCCGGCAACCTGTGCTCGGCGGTAATAGACCAGTGTAAGGAGCTGATTGACAGTGGCGAGCCAGCCTACTACGCGCCTGAGTTCAAAGAGCACCGTGACCGACTCCGCGAGGATGAACGCAAGGCAGAGCGCGGGCAAGCCGCAGCCGCAAACGCCTGAACACGGCGGCTGGAGGGTCAATGAAAACGAGTGGTGAGCTAATCCAACAGTCCGCAGAGGTCAAGCACTTCGCGGATACCCACCGCGTCCGGGCACGCCGGGATGAATGCGGCGAGCTGATCCTGCCGGGACGCATAGGGCACGTCTACGAGCATGGCACTAGCAGGTTCGGCGTGTATCTGAATTGTGCGACGAAGCGGGCCTGGTCCTCCGCAAAACGAACGCTGACGGCGGCGGGCTTCACCATCCGGCAGAACGGCGACATGGAAGGCACAGCGCTGTTCGATCCAGCGAATGAAGAGCAAGCGCGCCTTGCGGTGGAGATCGCCCGAATCCGCAAACGGCGCGTTGTGACCCCGGAACAGCGAAAGCGAATGGCAGAGCGTATGAGGTCGATAAAAAGGGGGGTCTCAGCTCAAAAGGGCCACCATCCCACGGGCTATGAGGCCAAAGACGTAGGCGGTCAAGTTCCGGCAGTTTCCGGACAAAATTCTTTTTCCGAACAAGATTCGGTTTCCGCACACGCGCATCCGGAGAAAGCGCTCCTCGCGGCGTAGCAGGCTCCTGTCGCGCGGAATACCAATTTACCAGTGGTCGCCCTGCGCGCGGCGGCAAATAGTCGAGGCACTTACACCCAATAGCGCCCCGACTTCTGCCATGGAGTTGCCCGCTGTGAGCAGGTTTTGTATCTCGGCATCGTTCACGGTGGCGCGTGGTCTGCCAACGTGCTTACCGTTCAGTTTGGCGTTGCGTTGTCCGGCCTTGGTGCGCTCTACGATCAGGCTACGCTCAAGTTCGGCAACCGCACCGAGCACGGTCAGCGTCATCTTGCCGACTGGCGATGCGGTGTCGATGGCCTCGCTGTAGCTGACGAACTCGACGCCGAGCGACTTGAATGTTTCCAGCGCGCGAAGCAAGTGTGAGACGGATCGCGCAAACCTGTCGAACTTCCACACGGCCACGCAATCAAACAGCCGCTTGTGGGCATCGTCCATCAAGCGGTTGAGTTCTGGCCGCGAGTCTTTTGTCCCGGAGATACCGCTGTCGATGTACTCCCCGGCGATTGTCCAGCCGCGCCGGGTCGCATACTCCCTTAATTCGCGCAACTGCATCTCTGGCGACTGCTCGGATGTGCTGCAACGGCAATACAGGGCTACTTTCATGGTTGTGGTCGGGTTCCTTTCGTGAACTTGGAAGTTGTGTAGATGTAGGCGAAGAACACCCGGCACTCATCACAGCCGGGAACGTGACGAGCGAGGAATATGGCGTCCAGCCCGTGCTTGCGGGCCTCTTTACATACTTCGGGGGCTTTGCCGGAAGCGAGGATGGGAATTAACTCCAGGATGGCCTCACTGCCCGCGCTCGCATCCCCTCCGTTCTCCCAACGGTAGACAGTCTTGAGCGACACGCCGAGCAATCGCGCAACGTCCATCTGGCTAAGGTGGAATTTATCTCTAATAGCTTTGAATTTGTTAGGCATGGTTGAATTCTACAACTGCTGGCCGCTCGCCCCTTTCCAAGATTCGCTGCACGTCGCCTGTCGGTAGGCTCTCATTCGACCACGCGCCGGATACCGTCAGCAAAGCGGTTCTAACTCCCGTGCCTTGCTCTTTGAAGGTGTCGAGCGGTAGGACTTCCCAAGTGTCGGCCAAGGGTTGCAGTTTTTCGTTCTGGCGCGGTCCATTCGCGCAGATCGCAACCAGCCTCCCCCCAGGCTTGAGCATGGTTAGCGCGTGTAGGATGTGCTTTACGTCGCTTCCATCCTCGAACGGGGGATTCATCACGATGCGGTCGAACTGGCCAAGGTCACCGTTGCACTCCAGGAAGTCAGCGCATTTTACGTGCGCATCGGGGAACGCGTTCGACAATCCAGCGGCGAGCTTGTGATTGACCTCGACGGTAGTCAGCGGATTCTCGACGATGCTGACGGCGCGCGCGATGGCCCACACGATGTTGCCCGTCCCGGCGCTCGGCTCCAGGAGGCGCTGCCCTTTTTCGATGTCCGCAATCTGTACCATGCGGTCTGCAAGGTCTGGCGGCGTGGGAAAGAGTTGCGGCGCGCTCACGACCTGGACGCCATGCTTCAGTTGCTCGCGCATCGCATCAAACTCGCTTGATACGGGCGCGCTGGCTCTGCGCTCGCGGATCACTGGCTCATTCGGCGGTAGCTCAATCAGCTCGACCGCAACGGGCGCGGGGGGTTCTACGAGCTTCGCGTCGGTCAGATAGACGGGCTGGTACCCATTCGATAGACCGAACAGCGTGTACCGTACTCGGTGCCGCGCGGCTTTTTCCGTCGCGCCAACGTCGCGCGTTGTCTTGTAGTCTTTGTGTTTGCGGTCCCATTCCATTTCCGTCATGTGCCGGAACTCTGGACCGGGGTAGTTGCAGAGCGGCGCGAGCTTCGTCGCGGCTTTTACTTTCGCCGCATCCTCTGCGGTCGGTACGCGGTAGTCTCGCACCTTTTCGATAGACACGACGGGGACGTACCGCGCGGTAGTGCGCAAGCTACTGATTACACCGCTAACTCGATTCACGCGGAGCACCGTCACCCATTCACCGCGCGCGAGAACTTGCCCGCCGACTTCGATGTTGAATTTGTCCGCAGCGAGGCCACCGGATTCCTCCAGGATCGCGCGTTC
>Ga0210400_10000390_pt1 | contig 49946 bp, 47 predicted proteins | sample IncBWH26MmetaG_FD_155456 | JGI IMG/M metagenome (GOLD analysis project Ga0210400, IMG submission 155456) | Forest soil microbial communities from Barre Woods Harvard Forest LTER site, Petersham, Massachusetts, United States - Inc-BW-H-26-M | ecosystem: Environmental > Terrestrial > Soil >...
TGTGACGAAATCTGCGTAGGCCACGTTTTTTTTTGAGGATAATGATGGGGCGGGTTTTGTCCATGGATAGCCAGCCAGTCTATGCGGAGGCAGCAGCGGCGGCTCCTCCACTGCGGCATGCGGCCTCGACTTCTTTGAACGAAGGCCGCACGTGCCCGGGAACGGCGCGGCGGGCGACTTCTACCGCCATGATGGGAGCCGAGCCTTTTAAGAACGAGACAAGCAAAACGCGCAGTACGTAGAGATAGGCATGCTCTTCGTCGGCAATCTTAGCCATGTTCGCCGCGATAGGACCAACCAATCCGTAGCAAAGCAAGATGCCCAGGAAGGTGCCGACGAGTGCGGCTGCTACTTTCTTCCCGATCTCCTCCGGAGGTCCGCCTAAAGCGCCCATCGTAATGACGATACCGAGAACCGCGGCGACGATCCCCAAACCTGGCAAAGAATCAGCCATGCTGTTCAGAGCCGCAGGAGGCAGCGTCGCACCGTGATGATGGACCTCCATGTCGAGATCGAGCATTTGGTCGAGATCGAAAGCGTCGACTCCAGTGATGGCCATGCGCAGAGAATCGCAGACAAAGTCGCGCACGTGATGGTTTTTGAAAACCTTTGGACCTTTGGCAAGCAAGGCGCTCTTGTCGGGCTCCTCCACGTCGGCCTCCAGGGCCATCAGTCCTTCCTTGCGGGCTTTGTTTAAGAGGTCGTACATCATCTTCAGAGAGTCAATATAAGCCTGCTTGTTGTACTGCGAGCCGCCGAATACTGCGCCAAAGCCCGCCCCAATTTGCTTGAGAATGTGAATGGGATTGGCGATGAGCACAGTACCGATCGCCGCTCCCAGGATGGTGACGAGTTCGGCGGGCTGAATGAGCACTTTCAGATTCCCGTGCTCCATGAGATAGCCGCAGATTACACAGCCGAAAACCACGACGATGCCGATGATTGCAAACATGGATTAGATCGAGGGATCTTTTGAGGATGCAGCCGCTGTTATCATCGACTGCGGCCGCTGCGTTTTCATTTCTGCGAATGTGTTACAGGCTCGCTGCAAGATGGATTCCGCCGTATCGCCAGTCCGGGCTCCGGTACATCCCTGCGAAATTGCAACCGACAATTCCTCCCCCCACCACTGAATTGAGGCGCTGGCCAGCATCCTCCGTATGCGCGCGCTGACGGCCTGCAGAGATTCCTCACTGCACCCCATCAGAATGACCAGAAATTGACGTTCACTCCAGGTGCCGACCACGTCGGTGGCCCACACCGTATTTCTTAAGGTGCGAGCCAATACCTGCAATATCGAGCGCGTCGCCCCCTGCCCGTAGCGCGAACGGAAATGATCGATTTCGCTGGCTTCCAAACATACGATGCCGAAGGGAACGTGAAGCTCGGCAAATGTACCCAGCGTTTCGCGGAGGTGCGACTGCATCATCGCTTGATTGGGCAGTCCAGTAACTTCATCCAGCCAGCCGTGCTCTTTCAGGCTGCGGTCGTTGGGGTCCGTACCGTGAACCGCGAAGTCGCCTTCGAAGGTCTGAATGAGACCGATGGTGGAGCCCCGTTTATCGCGCAACGGGATGACCCAGGTGTGTACTCCGACGCGATAACCCGACTTGTGGTGAATGAAGCTCATGGTTTCCACGGGAGCGCCGGCCTGCAGGGCGCTCGCGAAGGGGCATTGCTCGCTGCACATTTCACAACTGGCCTGATTGCAATGAAGAAGAATATTCTCGGTGCAGGTGTGGCCCAGAATTTCGACCCGAGTGTAGCCGGCAATTTTCTCCGCGCCATCGCTCCAAAAGACAACTTTTTTCTGTAAGTCAAGAACACTGACGCCAATCTGTAATCCGTCGAGGATGGCGCGACAGATATCGGGATCTTGGAAGGCGGGCATTGGGAGGCGACAAGAGAGTCGCTGGTTACTTCATCGGCAAAGGGGCGGGCAACTTCAGAGAGAGTTTTGGCGTGGGTTTTATAAATGACCAACTAAATGCCTGTTTTGCAATGGGTTGAGTATGTGGCACTTTAGAGCCGTGCGCTGGCACCGGAGTGCCATTTGCAAAATCTGTCGCCGGGTTTAATTTCCGTGGTGAGCAGTTCTGGGGGAGGGCTGCCCGGGCGCCTCGATCTCGAAAGAGATCGAGGCGTTCGTCATTTTGGGGCGCAAGGTGCCGGGCAAGTTCACGTTGACAAGATTCCGGGATTGGGAGATAAATGGTGGTCTTCGCCGGCCAGCCTTCCCTTCGCACCGGCAGTTGGCAAAGCCCCGAGGTGACCCATGTCTGCCAAAGCCCGGACCACAGCCGGAAGCGCGACCCGACTCGAGGCACAGCTCGGATCTAACCTGGAGAAAAACCTACTCGCCTATGCTGCGGCGGCTGCCGCGGGATTGCTCTCCTCGGCCATTCCCGCCAGTGCTGAAGTCGTTTATGTCCCATCCAACACGGCCATGGCCGTTGCCCAAACGAATATGGGACCTGCATTCACCAACCTGGACCTAAACAATGACGGTGTGCGGGACTTTACTTTCGCCATGTCTTACACATCGCTGTACAACTCATCGACCATCCGACACAAGTTCTATCTGAAAGTCCTCCCGGCGGGTGCAGGCAACGGGGTGATCGAGGCGACCACGACAACTGCCGCAGCATTGTCAAAAGAGCAGGAAATCGGGCCGCAACAGAAATTCGGTTCCAACGGACTCTACATGGCGCTCAGCGAGTTTAACGCCCGCAGTTCGCAGAGGTCCGGCAGTTGGCGGAACGTGGAATACGCGTATGTAGGCCTGAAATTCGTCATTAAAGGAGAAGTTCACTACGGTTGGGCCCGCATCAAGTTTCCGTATACGGGCTCAATTCTACTGCCGGGAGCAGTGGGTTATCCCAGCATTTATGGTTATGCATACGAAAACACGCCGAACCAGCCGATCATCGCCGGGCAAACCAGTGGAAACGCTCAAGATTCCAGCGCCGCTGCTCCGGCTAGGGGCCTTGGTATGCTCGCCGCCGGCGCGTCCGCAGGACGGATGTCCAGCAAGAACTAGCAGCCATGACATTTTGACCGAATCCGCTTTCGCCAGACGGGCGGATGGCCGAGAGCAAGCGCGAAAAGGAGATTGCATATGAATAGCAGATGGTGGGCTTCCATTGCGGCCCGGGTCCTTGCGGCTGGAATGATACTTCTGTGCAACGTGATCGGGGCACAAGCTGGCGAGCGCGTAATTCTGAGATTCAACAAAACTGAAGGCTCTCATCCATCCTCAGCATTGATATCCGACGCGGCAGGCAATCTTTACGGCACCACCACGGCGGGCGGAGAGAAGGATTGCGGCACTGTGTTCGAGCTTTCTCCAAGTTCTGGCGGCCAATGGACGGAGAAGGTTCTTTATTCGTTTCGGGGCTGCACCCAGGTGACGCTCACGCCCAGAGGAAGTATGGCGATCGACCCGAAGGGCAACCTTTTCGGCGTCCAAGTCGGCTACTCGAATTCCGGGCAGATCTTCGAATTGAAGAAAGGGACCAACGGAGCGTGGACTTACAGTGTGATCTATGTGTTCGGAAGCAACGGTTCCAGCGAAGGAAGCCCAAACACCGACCTGGTCTGGGACAGCGTCGGGAATCTATACGGCACCACCGCGTCGGAATTCGGCACTATCAATGGCGAGGTCTTCGAACTCAGTCCGCAGCCAAGCGGGATATGGAAGGAGAATGTGCTGTATACCTTCCCTGCACCCAACGGCGTGGGGTATCCCGTTGCGGGTGTAACTTTCGACAACAAAGGAAATCTCTACGGCGGCGCATTCTATGGCAGCAACGGTGCATTCGGCGCAGTGTATGAATTGTCGCCGCAGGCCAATGGCAAGTGGAATCTGAGCACTCTGTACAACTTCACTCCTGCAACCGGCAGCGAGCTTAACTCCCAACTGATCTTCGATGCAAGCGGGAATCTTTATGGAACCACGCGTCAGTTGAACACCGGTGTAGTTTTCCAGTTGAGCCCTACTTCGAGCGGCACATGGAAAGAAAAGACAATTTACACCTTCCGTTCCGGGGGTGACGGCAACTGGCCGCTGGGATTGGTCGTGGATTCCAACGGAAATCTTTATGGCAGTACGTCAAGCGGAGGGCGCGGCTGCAACGGATTTCTGTGTGGCGTCGTCTACAGGCTTAGACTCTCCAAAAGCAATAGCTGGAACGAGGCCATATTGCATAACTTTGAGAGCGCAGAGGACGGTTCAGGACCGGGTGCCGGATTGCTGCTGGACAATGCCGGACACCTTTATGGCACGACGTATTACGGCGGCGGCCGCTACGGTTATGGCACAGTTTTCGAGGTCACGCCTTAGATAGGCGATCAGTTGGTCGAGATGGTGAAGTTAACCGTGATTTTGGCCTGGGTTTCGACTGCTTCGTCGCCCTCGAAGTGAGGTCTGAAGTGCCATTGGCGGACCGCGGCCTCAGCCGCGGACGCCAGGATGGGCGGTCCGCTGACGACGCGCAGATTCTGAATGATTCCATCCTTTCCAATGAGTGCCTGCAAAATCACCGACCCTTGCACCTTCATCTGCCGTGCCAGCAGGGGATAGTTAGGCCTGACCGGCCGAGCGACGATTTCCGACGCGTTCGCTGAAATCTGTACCTGCTCGGCGGCATTGCTGGTGACGTTAGCGGCAGTTTCATTGTCGACAGTAGATGTCGGTTCGACGTCTGATTGCGGCAGAGTGCCAGGCTGCAAGTCCACTCGCACAGAGCTGCTGCCGGGACGAATCGTGCGCCGTGAATCCCCGGCGATTACTTCTACTTCCAAGGGAGGCAATACGGTGCGTGCGGTCGTTGCCGTGGCCACCGGAGGGGTTGTATCGGGCGCGGCCGAAGGCTGGGCTGTGGATGCGACATCATGCTTCGGCCGTGCCTTTGAGGAAACCTTTCTTTCCGGCGCAAGCTGTCCCTGCACCGGCGCGACCTTGGCGACGGGCAGAGTTTGGACGGATTGGTCGGTCTCACTTTCCGGAGGAGCCTCGGGGAACCAGAAGTCGCGATTGTGCCAAAGCACAATGCCAAGGGCGAACAGAAGCAGGCAGAGCGACCCCAACATTAACTTTCGTTGCTTGGGGTCTTCCGGCGCAATCATTCGAGAGTCCGCGAGGAACGGGCGCTTCGCCTTGGGTATGAGGGCTCTCAGATCCGACATTCTAGAACCAAGAATTTTGGAAGTTATTCTTGAGTATGCCTTGAACAGGATGCAAAGGCTAGTGAAAGGTGGGTTGGTGCGGTAATCACTTGGACACTTTTGGGAGGGTCCGGATGCCGTGCGCTCTTCAGGTTTTGGTCCTGGGTCTCAGCCGAAGACCTTAAGACCTGAGCTGTGAGACCTGCCCTGGGAATCCGCATCTTCAGCGGTAACTTTTGAGGGAGTTCGTGAATCCCATTTCCGGGGAGTGATGTAGTCTTGTCCCACTTGCAAGGCCGGGAAATTCGTTACAGTCCAGCCACGAAGGTTAATCCATGAAGGAAATCGGTCCCAGAATAGACGAAAAGAAATTCCGGCAAATCGGCCGTCGGGAATTGCTCAAATTAACCCCGGTGCTTGCACTCGGGGCGTTCGCGATTCCGAGCTGGCAGGAAGGGTTGCTGAAGAAGGGACTTGGTTTCAGCGACTGGGCGGCGGCGCGATTTTTCCGGCCGGGTCATTCCGCGCCCACCTTTGACGATGCCGATGTGGCTCCATTTGAAAAGTTTCCCATCAACGGCTACGACGTCGAAGATCCCGGAGTGGATTTAGGCAACTGGACGTTGACGGTAAGCGGCGAAGTGAAAAAGCCCGGGGAATATAAGTTGTCGCAGGTGCAGGCGTTGCCGCTGGTGCGGCAGAATACCCGTCACGTATGCGTGGAAGGGTGGGACGTGATTGGGCGGTTCGGAGGGGCGAGGCTCTCAGATTTTTTGAAGCTGGTGGGTGCAGATACGACGGCTCGATTTATTACGTTGAATTGCGCAGACGACTATTACGAATCGCTCGATATGGCGACTGCTCTGCATCCCCAGACGCTGCTTTGCTATGAGATGTATGACCAGCCCCTTACGCGGGAGCATGGCGCCCCGTTACGGTTAAATATTCCGACGAAGGTTGGGTATAAGCAGGCGAAATATTTGACGGATCTGAAGGTTACGCATGTGCTCGACCGGGTTGGATATTGGGAAGATCAGGGCTATTCGTGGTTCTACGGGCTCTGATTGCGGGTTAAAGAGAATTGGAGGCGTTCGATGCGGGGCGAAGTGATCGAGATCGTTCGGGAGATGCCGGCGGCAACGGTGCCGCGCGCGCCCAAAGACACCACCGATACCAAAGAGAACGTCGCGGGCATGGATGAGGCGAAAGTCAAAGCGACTGACGAGGTCGCAACCGAAGCCGAATCAACCGTCGAAGTTGATGCCGCTGGAGATGACTTGAGTCGGAGTGCTTCGGAGCGTACTGCTATGCCTGACGGCGCTATCTCCGGCGAAGACAAGGGCGACGAACAAGTCGATCAGGAGCCGTCAGATGTCGCGAGGGCGGCGTATGAACATCCATTTATTGTGCGACTGTGCCACTGGATCAATCTTGTGGCACTCTTTGTGATGGTCGGCAGCGGCCTGCAGATTTTTCGGGCGTTTCCCAGCTTCGGCGCCAAGATTCCGCAAAAAGACTTACTGCATTGGCCAAAGGCATTTGCCATCGGCGGGTGGTTGGGCGGCGCGTTGCAATGGCATCTCACATTCATGTGGATCTACATGGCGACCGGCGTTTTGTATCTTGGCTACCAGATTCTTAGCGGCAATTATCGGCAAGTTTTGTTTACGCACCGTGACGTTCACGGTGTGTGGCCAATGGTCAGGCACTATTTCTTTTTCGGTCCCAGGCCGCAGGCACGCGAGGCCTACAACCCGCTGCAGAAACAGGCTTATACCAGCGCAATCGGTCTTGGAGTGCTCTCTGTGGCCACCGGATTTGCAGTGTGGAAGCCGGTGCAATTCTCATGGCTGGCGTGGATGATGGGGGGATTTCACTACGCGCGCATCTGGCATTTTGCCGTGATGTGGGCGATTTTATTTTTTGTCCTGGGTCATCTCATCATGGTGATTCTGCATGGGTGGAACAATTTTGTTTCCATGCTGACGGGGTGGAAAAAGGATCCGGAGTACTAGGCGTAAGAAATTGTTGATTGATGATTGTTGATTGCTGATTGAAATTCATGAGGCGTGCTGCGCGGGTCTTTCAATCAGCAATCAACAATCATCAATCAACAAGTAGCAGGCGCACGAGGATTGCAGACTAGATGTCGGAAACAGACATGGGGTTGAACAATCCGGGGCAGGTGCGTGGCGGACGCGAGCAGGACTTGATTTTGAGCGTCCAGCGCGGACAGAGTGAATTGTTTTATGAGTTGGTCCGGCCTTATGAGCGGAGGGTGTATGCGGCGGCGCTGGCGATTCTACGCAACCAACAGGATGCGGAGGATGCGGTGCAGGAAGCGATGTTGAAAGCGTTTGCCAATATCCAGCAATTCCGAGCCGAGTCGCGCTTCAGCACGTGGCTGATCCAGATCACGGTGAATGAATCTCTGATGCGCCGGCGAAGGGAGCGGACGGTAGTGATGGAAGGCATCGATGATCGCCGTGAGGAAGACAGTGACTATGCCCCGCGGGATTTTGCCGACTGGCGCGAGATTCCGTCGGAAGCCTTGGAGCGCAAGGAGGTCCGGCAGCGACTGGGGGAGGCGCTGGCTACGTTAGATCGGAAGTATCGCGAAGTCTTTGTCATGCGAGACATGGAGCAGTTGAATATTCAGGAGACGGCGGAGGCGCTGGGGATTTCGGTGGCTTCGGTGAAGACGCGGCTTTTACGGGCGCGCCTGATGCTGCGCGATCTGCTGGCCGCCGGATGGGAGCAGGGCTGGTTCAGCCGGTTGCCATTCGAGAAGGGAAACAAGCCATGGTAGAGAACGCGGGAAACCTGGAAATTTGCGAAAAGGTCTGGCGCGAGATTTCGAATTACGTCGACGGAGAAGTGGACGCGGGGCAGCGGTCCGCGATGGAAGAGCATTTTCGGATTTGCAATCGGTGTGCCTCAGTTCTGGCGGGGGTTAAGAATGTGGTTGCGCTCTATGGCGATGAGCGGATGATGGAAGTGCCGGCGGGATTTAGCCGTCGATTGGAAAAGCGCCTGGCGAAGAATGTCGCGCGCGGGGGATGGTCGACGTGGTCGGCTTGGCTAGTACCAGTCGCGGCGATCGTTTTGATTGCGGGAACGGTCGCGCTGACCAATTCTCTGACCTACCGAAATTACATCAAGTCACTCCACGCGGAGCCGGGAAAGAATATCCCTCCTGACCTGGTGGTGGTAGTTTCCGCCGGATCGAAGCTGTTTCACGTGCCGGGATGTCCTTTCATTCACGATAAGGCCACTGAGCGGACGATGACGGCGAAAGAAGCGATTCGAGATGGGTATATACCTTGCACGCGATGTTTGCGGCAATACTTGCAGACGGGTTTGGTGGGGCCGCACGCTGACGATGACGCCAGCGCTGAAGCGGAAGAAGAGCAGGAGGTAGTGCTAGGTGCGGCCGGGCATTAGGAGGTGTCGAGTATAATGCTTGCCTTAGGTTGGACAGCCTCCTCTGAATGAAAGAACTCTTGCAAATCCTGGCTGTGATGTTAGGAATCGCGGTCGGCGGGTGGATCGTACTTAACCTGAATACGTCCTTTGATCTGTGGTGTCAGCGGAAATTCGGCTTCTGGCCGCGCTATCAACGCACGCCAAAGTCGGAAGTACAGACTCTCTTTCACGGGAATACCAAAGACAAGGACCAAATCTGAAACAGCTCGGGTCCACCCGAACTGCTCGAACTCATTGGCAGGCCGGGCACTGATAGCCCGGGGACATAAGCTAGGCGTAGTTCCTAAGAGCAGGGTGCCATACAGTCCACGGTAAAAAGCCCGCCCTCAGCCTTACCGTTCTTGAATTCCAGGTCATAATGGCCATCGGTCTTAACTTCCTTGCCCGAGAATTGTTCAAAATGGTCGAAGAGAATCTTTCCAGAGATCGCCTGCTCGCAGGACTGCCTTGCACTTAGGCACCGAATGGCCGAGTTATCGCCACCTATAACAATATTCTTCTGCGTGAGTATCGGCTGCTCTCGGATTTCGATTCTCAGGTAAGGATAGGAAGTTCTTCCTTGGCATTGCGTGAATTGCTTCAAGAAAAGTCGGACCCCTGGCCCACCATTACCTCCGATGCAAGTCGTGGTTGCATAAAGATAGGCGGTTGCACTCGCTGACTGTTTGGGATCACCTCCGCGTAAAGGACACCCCATCAAGATGAGCCATGGTGCGATCACAGATATCTTAAAACATGTTCGCAAGTCTCGCCTCGTTGCGAGTACATCTTCGTCGCTAATGCTAGGTCAAGCTCTTGAAGGAATTCCAAGGCGTGTCGAGCATGAACGGAACGAGGGATCTTGGAGTTGGCCTGCGGCGGCCATGATACAGGCGCGAACCAAGATCCCTCGCTTCGCTCGGGATGACATTTCAATGAGACAAGTCGAAGCCGCTACTTCTACTTCGCAGTGTCGTCTTTCTTCATCGTGTCCTTCTTCATGCTGTCGTCCTTCTTCATCGTATCTTTCTTCGCCGTCTTGGTTTTCTTGGCGGCCTTGGAGTCGTCCTTCTTCATCGAATCGTCTTTTTTCATCGTGTCTTGCTTGGAGTCGTCTTTCTTCGTCGAGTCCTTGCTCATGGAATCCTGGGCGAAGGTGGACAGGGAAGCCATCAGAATGCAGGCAAGGGTCAGAGTGCTAAGAATCCTTTTCATATGTTTCTCCTTGGGTGAGTTTAGGTCGTGGTCGTCCGACAGATTTTGTCTGCAGGCGCAGATGGGATGTGCCGGGCGCAAGAAAGTTACACCCTCAGCACCCAAAGAATCAAATGCGATGGTGAAGGACCAAGGCTCCAGAGAAGAAACTAGATCGTTCAGCAGGCGAGTTGGTCGCGCGAGATCTTCAAGCCGCTCAGGTTTCCCAGGGCCGTTACGGCGACCGATTCGGTTTTGAAGAATTCCTGGGCCAGTGTTTGCAGGTCTTCGGAAGTAACCGCTTCGATTTTCTCGATCAACTCGTCCAGATCTTGGAAATGGTCGAAGTACATTTCTTGGCGGGCCAGGTTTGACATGCGGGCCGTGCTCGATTCGAGTGAGAGCATCAGGCTGCCTTTGAGCTGATCTTTGGCGCGGCGCAGCTCTTCTTCGGGCACCCGATTCGTCTTCAGGTCGCGGAATTCGTTCACAACCGAGCGCACAACTTTGGCGGCCGAAGCGAGCGACGTACCAGCGTAGACAGCCATGCATCCGGTATCGCGGTACGGATTAAGATCGCTATAGATCGAATAAGCCAGACCCTGGCGCTCGCGAATGTTTTGGAACAGGCGCGAACTCATGCCGCCACCGAGAAGAGTGTTAAGAATGTAGCCGGCGTGGCGTTTCTCGTGGGCAATGGGATGCGCGGGGACGCCGATGCAGAGCTGCACTTGCTCCAGTGCCTTCTTGTTCCGCAACACGATGCGCGGGACAATCTTCGGCTCGGCTGAGTGAAAGCCATTTTTCGCTGGCTTCAGATGTTCGAAGTGCTTGACGACGAGGTCGACGAAGTGGTCATGATCGAGATGTCCGGCAGCGGCCACGATAATGTTGCCGGGGGCGAAGCGGTGAGCATAAGTATTGAGAACGGCTTCACGCTCGAAGCGCTTGACCGTTTCCTTGGTTCCCAGGATCGGCTTGCCGAGCGGATGGTCTTTCCAGAAGTTCTGAGTGAAGATTTCGTGGACGAGGTAGTCGGGATTGTCTTCGTCCATTTTAATTTCTTCGAGGATCACGCCGCGCTCGCGGGTGATGTCTTCTGCGGTGAATGTAGGATGGAGCACGAGGTCGGTAAGAATCTCAAGAGCAACAGGAACGTTTTCATCCAGCACCTTGACGTTAAAGCAGATACATTCTTTGGAGGTGAAGGCGTCCATATTGCCGCCTATCGAGTCGACCTGCCGGGCGATCTCTTCGGCGGAGCGATGCTTGGTCCCTTTGAAGACCATATGCTCGATAAAATGAGAAATACCGTTCGATTGCGGCGTCTCATCGCGGGAACCGGTTTCGAGCCAGATGCCGATTGACGCCGAGCGAATGTGCTCCATCTGCTCAGTGATGACGGTGAGGCCATGGGGCAGTACCTGGCGGCGGATGTTGCGAACTTCTTTTACCATGTCTTTAGCTTTGGATTGTGAAAGCTTCCCAGAAGGTGCTCTACTATTCTTACACATCTGGCGGAGGTAGAGCCGGCCTGCAAAAATAAGGCGATTAGTTATTTAGAATCATACAGTTGTGTGTGTTTTTCTAGGGGTTGAAGCTTGCGCGCATTTCGTCACCGGGCAACGGTTGCGGAAAGGTTGCGGCGTTTCCAGGGCATACCGTCGGGGTAGAATCCTTGGGAACTGAAATTAACGCTTAAGACGGGGAGCACTCTCTCGTGGGTCAATCACTGCCGACGCTGGTTTCCTTCTAGGCCACTGATACGCTCATCATGATCGAGTGCGATGCGGGTTAGTTGCGCCATCCCGTCGGCTAGCGTCGCCATGTGTTTCTGTAGTTGGTCACCGCGGTCGGTCAATCGTTCCACAGATTCTGCTAGCCGCGTGATCCGCTTTTCCGTTTCGATCTGCATTCCGGCGAGGAGTTCAACGCTGTGGGTTAGGGCCTCTAGTCTTTCTTCGATATTCATTTCGATCCACTCTCTGCGACTTTATGCGTAGCGGTACGCACAGTCAAGAATTTTATCAACTTTGTTATCATGCGGTTGCGTAGCGGTACGCATGGCGGAGACGAATGCGTGTGATAAAAGGACAACAATGACGCAAAAGAATCCAGCGGCCGTGGAACTCGGACGCAAGGGTGGGCGAAGCCGGGCGCAGAAACTAAGTGCCCATGAGCGCTCCGAAGCGGCCCGACGGGCCGCCGAAGCTCGGTGGGAAAAGAACAGGAACCGCATCGAATCGGCGCTGGAGGAGATCACCACAGGCACGAAAGCTCTGCTCAAGAAGTCGAAAGCAAGTGCTCGTGCTGCCCGGAAGCGCAGAGCCAGGCAAACAGTAAAATCCTTGTAGCCAATTCCCCGCAGTTTGGAGATCAATGTCTGAAACCAAGCCATCTTTACTCGGCATGGACCGGCAAGAGCTTGCTGCCTTGATGAGCGAGGCGGGAGAGCCTGCTTATCGCGCGAAACAGACTATGGATGCAGTGTACCGGCAGCGAGTGGAAACGCTGGAGGAGATTTCTACGCTGCCTGCGGAGCTTCGCGAGAAGCTGGCGCGAGATGGAGTCGGAATTGGGGCGGCGCGGATTGAGAACAAGTTTCAGTCTATCGATGGGACGGTGAGGTATTTGATTCGGTTCGGCGATGGCCAGAGCGTAGAAACGGTATGGATGCCTGAGGGGGATGGCGGGGAAGCGGGAGACGGGAGCGAGGCTGGGGAGGAGGCGGAGGGTTACGTCCCGAGTGCCGCTACGTCTAAGGCCGCGATTAATTTTGACGCGGCTTTCGGCGCGGCTGGGAGCCGCCTTTCAAGACAAGCGAGTAGTTCAAAACAAGGCGGCAGATCGATCACTGCGGGTCGTTCGACCATTTGCATTTCCAGCCAGGTCGGCTGTGCCGTCGATTGCCAGTTCTGTTTAACGGCCTTGCTGGGTGTGAAGCGCAACCTGACGGCCGGGGAGATTGTTGGGCAGGTTTGCGCCGTGTTGAAGGATCAAGGGGTTTCGCCGCCGGAGGATCGGATCAATCTGGTTTTTATGGGCATGGGCGAGCCGTTTCTGAATTACGAAAATTTCATCAAGGCTTCGCGGCTGCTGGTGGAGTGTGTTGGCATTGCTGAGCGGCGTATGACGGTGTCCACGGCGGGGATTGTGCCGCGCATCCACGACTTTGGCGGGGAGGCGATCCGGCCGAAGCTGGCGATTTCTTTAAATGCATCGAATGATGAGCTGCGCACGCGGCTCATGCCGCTGAATAAGAAGTGGAATCTCGAGATGCTGATGGCGGCGGCTCGGGCGTTTCCGCTGCGCACTCGGGAGTGGATCACGTTCGAGTATGTACTGCTCGGTGGAGTCAACGATGCCCCTGAGAATGCGAAGGAAGTGGCGGAGTTATTGCGCGGGATGCGCTGCAAGGTGAATTTGATTGCGCTGAATCCAGGACCGGGGATTGATTTTTCCACGCCCAGCGCGGAGCGGGTGACGGCGTTTCAGAATATCCTGCGGGAGGCGGGAGTTCCTGCGTTTGTGAGGCGTCCGCGAGGACGGGATATTTTCGCGGCCTGCGGACAGCTCAAGCGAACGGTTGAGCGTGCCACATCACCGGAACCCCAGCTTCAGATGATTTCTCCGCCGCAGGCTGGGCAATAACCGGAAGTTCGATGCGGATGTTGCTCTCTGCGTTCTGGTCCGTCCGACAGAAAATCCTTCCATGATGTTGCTGCAGGATGCCTTGACAAGCGTTCAATCCCAGGCTGGAGAAGGGCTGAGTCGTTACCTGAGTTCCTTTACCCATGGAGGCAGACTCGCGGGAGCTTCCACTCGTTCCCAGGGAAACGCCGGGGGCTGAAAAGTTGAGGACTGCCAAGCCCTTTTCTCTGCCCGCGACGATGTTGAGCGTCCGGCCTGCATGTTCATCCACGGTGTGCAGCGCGTCATTGATGATCTGTACGCAAACCTGGAGCAATTGGTTAGAGTCTCCTTGAACCATGAGCATGTCCTGCTGAAACTTCGAATGCACTTCAATATGAAGAGCCTCCCAGTGGGGCTGAGAGAGTTTAACGGCCGTGCGCAACAAAGTGTTGAGATCCACGGACGCCATGGTGGCGGGACTCTGTCGGGCGAAGCTGAGCAGGCTGGCTACCAGAGTCTTGGTGCGCCGGGCTTGCTGGCCGATGCTCACGGCCAGGTCGTTCTGTTCCGGAGTGAATGGCTTGCTCAGCAACAACAGGTCGGAATAGCCAAGCATAGCGGTAATGGGATTGTTGAGTTCGTGTGCGGCGCCGGCCACCAACTGTCCGATAGAAGCCAGTTTCTCTGACTCTACGATCTGTGCCTGCAACCGCTTGAGGTTCACGAACGAGTCTCGCGAATAGGTGAGCAGGCGCAACAATTCGGCGTCGAGCAATCGCTGGCGCACAAATACCATGAGTCCCATGACGAATGCCCCCGCCAGGGTCAAGATCAAGCGGAAGGACCGGATGCGAAGAGGTATGGATGTGTCCAAGAGAGCCCATGCCGCGAACAAGGGAAGAGAAAAGGTCGCGATCATACCAGTGCGGGCCAGCCATACGCCGTGAGCGGTAGAAGTGGAACGAACCCCAGCCTTGGGTTCAAGGTCGCGTGTGCGCAGACCAATCCAGGTGAACCACGCGATGGAAATTGCCAAGGGAATGTCGTAAAGACTACCGCTGTAGTAGGTGTTCCGGATAAGCGCCCAATTGGCAACGTACGAAGCGGCCGCATAAGTAAAGCTGGCGCCGAAGAGGTTGGCGTAGAATATTTTCCATCCACCTTTGCTGCCTAGCCAGGCTGTCAGCACGGCCCCAAGAAAGGCTAGCTTTTCAATGAGATAGAGCGAGTTCAAATTGTGGTCGTAGGGGATAACATCAGGAACGACATACTGCCAGGGGATCACGATGAGGACATAAAGATATCCCCACCAGACCATTAATAGAGCAAAATCGAGGCGCCGCAGGCGAGCGGCATATTCATCCTGAGGGGCATGAGGGCGAAGCGCTACAGCCGCCATGAGTGGGACAATGTTCATGAACAGAATCATGTCCGCGGCGCACAGGTCGGGCACATCGGTATGCAACCAGACTTCGTAATAGGTCCAGAACAGCTGGTAGGTGAACCAGAACGTAATGCCGGTGCCGATGAGCATCCAGAACAGGCGCAGGCGGCCCCGCGCTCGAAGAATTTGCGGAACCAGTGACATGGTTCCGGAAAGCAGCAGGATACACTGCACCACATCACTGAGCGCCGTTAGGAAGAAAGACTGATGCAGGAAAAGGGCAGCAACGACCAGAATCGCCAAACAGGCAGCGACAATCGCGAGCCACGTTCTGGAAAAAGCGCCCAAGGAACTGCGCACCTCGCTCACATCCTAAACCGGTATGAAGGACACCCTTAGGTTACGTTAGTAACCAAGGGCGCGGGGACCCTAGGTCGAGAAGGTTCCATTCTTGTAAAGTTTTGCTTGCTCTCCATGTTTCTTATCAATAGTATGCGAGGCAATCCCGATTTCTCGAAACAATCGCAGCTAAGTAGGAAGTGATTTGATTTTGCGCACAGACCTGAAACGTCGCTTTTTTGGAAGGCAGCAGGCTCCGGCAGATCCGAGCGAAGTCCGGCGCATCGAGCGCTGGCTTGCGACCGCTCGCGTCTTTCTGGCGGTTTCAGCCTTAGCAGCCATCTACATGGATCCGACACAGTTCGGGCGTTCACCCGTAGCCTACGGACTGATGGGGCTTTATCTGATCCATGGAGTGCTGGTGATGTCGTTGTTGCGCCGCAGAAAGCAGTCGACGCCAGCGTTCCGATTGCTCGTGCATTCGGCCGATATCGTGTGGCCAGCATTCATCTCGATTTTTGCCGAAGGGCCACGAAGCCCGTTTTTTCTATTTTTCTTCTTTGTCTTGGCCGCATCCGCTTATCGATGGGGACTATGGGAGACCCTGAGTACTGCGGCGGCGGAGGTGGTTTTACTGTGGGCGGAAAGCTTCGTCCTGCTCCATATTTGGACGATCAGCGAGGGCAGCCTGCCGTGGCATCTGTTGGCAGGGCTGCGGGTGAACCTCGCCGAGTTCGAGCCGAAGCGGCTTTTTATGCTCTCAGTCTATTTGTTGGTAATGGGATTGCTCCTCGGCTACCTGGCGGAGCAGCAGAAGCGGCTGCGGGCGGAGAAAGCTGTAGTCACCGGAATGCTGGCCAAGGTGCGCGTCGAGGCCGGCTTAACTGGGACTTTGCAACAGATTTGCCGGCAGATTGGCGGGATGTACGGCGCTCCGCGCCTGCTGCTTGCTTCGCAGGAGATCCACAGTCACCGAGGTTTTCTGGGTGAACTGCGCGGCGGTGACGGCCCACCTTCCGATTTTGTGTGGCTGGACTCCGGTCCGCGGGAAGCGAAAAACTATCTCGAGGATTTTACCGGGGAGGCTTTTTACGCCTCATACGAGCGAGATCGCTGGACCGTAGCCGCACTGGACAGCGAGGGCAATCAGCTACACTCACCATCAATTGAACCGCTCATGCGATTGAAGGAGCGGCAGAGCTTTCGTTCTCTGATTTCGGTTTCATTTGTCTTCGCGGGCGAATGGCGGGGACGAGTTTTCATTTTCGATCCGGTGTGGCAGGGAGATACGCAGGAGGAGTTGCGCTTTCTGCTCGATTTATTCCGGCAAGTCGGGCCGGCGGTTTATAACGTCTACTTGTTGCATCGATTGAGGCGGAGGGCCGGCGCGGCGGAGCGAGCTCGATTCGCGCGCGAGCTGCACGATGGAGCCGTGCAATCCCTGATCGCAGTGGAGATGCAGGTCGATGTACTGCGGCGACAGGCCGAGACCACGCCGGCAATCGTAGGTGGAGAGCTGGGTCGAATCCAGAGCCTGTTGCGCGAAGAGGTGTTGAAGTTGCGGGAACTGATGCAGCAGATGAAGTCGATTGATGTTGATTCTCGAAGATTCCTTAGCGTGATTACCGATACCGTGGAGCGTTTTCAACGCGAGACCGGAATTACTGCACGCTTCGTTACCGACATCGAGAAGCCGGAAATGCCGGGGAAAGTCTGCCGGGAGTTGGTGCGCATTGTGCAGGAGGGGTTGGTCAATGTGCGCAAGCACAGCAAAGCGCGCCATGCTCTGGTGCGGTTGAGCGAGAGTCCAGCCCAATGGAGCTTGACTCTGGAAGACGATGGGCACGGATTCGCTTTCTCCGGCCGTCTGGGGCAGGAGCAACTGGATGAGATGGGAAAGGGTCCGATGATCATTAAGGAGCGGGTGCGCTTGATTGCCGGTGCACTCACGGTAGAATCGAATCCCGGACGGGGTACGCGCCTGGAAATCCAGGTACCGAGAAGTGGGGAAGTTGCTGATGAACTCTAAGAAGCCACAATTGATTCGCATTGTGATTGCCGATGACCATCCGATTTTTCGCGATGGGCTGCGCCGGTTGCTCGAGACCGAGCAGGACTTAAAAGTGTTGGGCGAGGCCTCGGATGGAGCCGAAGCAGTGAGGCTGGCGCGACAACTGAAGCCCGATATTCTTCTGCTCGATCTGGCGATGCCGAAGCATCCTGGATTGGAGGCTTTGCGCGATCTGAGCACCGGAGCGAACTCGACCCCGGTGCGCGTGATCCTGCTGACGGCGGCGGCGGAAAAAAGCCAAATCGTCGAAGCCCTGCAACTGGGAGCGCGGGGAGTGGTGTTAAAAGATTCCGCCACGCAACTGCTCCTTAAAGCGATCTACACCGTAATGTCCGGGGAGTATTGGGTTGGACGGGAAAGCGTTTCCAATCTGGTGCAATATTTGCGGACTCTGGTGCAATCCTCCAGTGACGAGGCCCGCCAGAAGAAATTCGGCCTGACTCCGCGCGAACTCGAAATTGTCGCGGCTGTGGTGGCAGGATATTCGAATAAAGAGATCGCGGAGTACTTCAAGATCAGCGAAGATACGGTTAAGCACCACTTGAGCAATATCTTCGACAAACTCGGAGTTTCGACCCGTTTGGAACTGGCACTTTTTGCAGTAAATCAGTCTCTGCCGTTAAAAAGCATTGGCTGACAACGACTTAGCGGGTATAGATTCAGGTAATACCGAATGGCACTTCTGTGCTATTGGCGGAGTAGGGTCCGACACCTATCATTTCAGTACACAACCAGCCTCGGGACAGAAAATGAATAGGGTCACAGACGTGATCTTGATCCCCTGTCACAGCGAGAGGGGTGCGTTAAATAAATTTCAAGGAGACGGAGCCCGTGGCAAACTTGATGAAGAGATTCTGGAATGACGAGAGCGGTCAGGACATCGCGGAGTACGCGGTGATGTTGGCAGTAATTCTTGTGATCGTGGTGGGTACGATCCGCTTGATTGGTTCGAATGCCAACAACGTATTCTCGAACGTCGGCAGCGCCATCCAATAAGCGGCGATCAAGATTTGGGCGCGTCGCCCGGCGCGCCATCCGCCTTTTCCCCTGAGTTGCAAACCGGTGTGCGTTTGAATTGGCTGCAGTTGTTGGCCTCTCCGCTCTACATGGAAGAATCGGCCCAGTCTTTTACCCACTCGTTCGGATGGAGCGTCCACTACTTCGACGCAGGACCGTTGAGCAAGGCCTTCTCACTGCTTTGTGCCGGGATCCTGGTTAGGAACGGAAAAAACGGCGTAATCTCGAACGGCATTTTTTCCTTCGCCGAAACCAGGGCTACGGGCTTTGCCTTCGCCATCTCCACCTGATCGGTCCAGGGATCGAGCTTGATGCGGCCGCCGAGTGGAAGTGCGGCAATCTGATCGGTGCGCTTCGGATCGAGTTCCGGGGCGGAAGCCAGCAACGCCGACATGCGCAGGCTCTTGCCTTGCGCCAGGCTGTTGCCCAGATGAGGGCGAATCAAGTTAGGCAGATCGGGAGCGCGCTCCTGCAATGCTTTCAAGAATAACCCGGCGCTTCCCAACTTGTCTTTGTACGGAGAATTTTTCAGCAATTCGAGAGCCTTCGTGTCGGCAGCCTCTTCATCACCGGAATGGCGTTTGAAATCCAGCCGTTGGAACGATTCTTCGTCGGGGAAAAACATGCGGTCGTTGAAGGCGAGCTTGGTATCGAAACTGTGACCGAGCACGATGTGGCTGAGCTCGTGAGCCAAAACCATGGCAAGCGAAGCCTCATCCGGCAAAACGTCCAGCAATCCGCGGCTGAGGACAATGGTTCGGCCGATGGTGAAAGACTCCAGCGGAGACGTGAGCAGCACCCGGCACCGAATATCGCCCTGCATGTCGATGTTATTGGTTACCAGCAAATTGTTGACGACGGTTTGCAGAACCTTATCGACCTCGCCTGGAGGCGCTAACAGGCCCACTCGTTGCATACGCTCGACGGCGTTATCCTCGGCCTGGCGCTGCCACATGCGCTCTGCAACCACTGGAGAAGCGTCGGCGGCGGCTTCGCTTTGATCTTTCACCGACTGCGGCGAGTCCACCAGAATCTGGGTGAACTCAGAATTCTTGTTCAGGCCCTTCAGGTCATAACCCCAAAGACGGGTCTGGGCGCGGAAGTGTAGATTCTTGGAGATGCCGTACTGCAGATCTGATTCCTCGCTATAAATGTAAGCCGGCAGCCACATTCCGGGGCGAAGATTCAAGCGCCAGCTGTCGAAGTGCAGGTAAAAACTCGTTTTCGGATGTGGATAATAGGTTCCGTTGAAGCGGACGACGTTGTAGTCCTGATCTTCGATCCAGATTCGGCCCATGAAACGGCCGGTTCCGGAGCCAGGCTTTGGTTCAACATCCACGACCAGGCAGCGGACTTCCCCTAAGAATTCGCGCCGGACAAAATTGAAGTTGTAATACTTTTTCTGGAAATCAGTATCGAGCACGACCATCTGCGCGAAGCCCAGCGGGAGAAAGTGCATTGAATACATTCCCGTCAGATGGTTGAGCATGCGATGGCCAAAGCCGGGCTGGCCCACAAATGAGGTGTCTTCAGGACCGTCGCTCATATCGAGGCGGCCGAGAAAATATTGATCTTTCGCCGGTACGGAGCTCCCGTCCTTTTCTGTCTTCATGTCCTGCAGATAGGTTTCAACCATAGGACGCAGATGCCGCATTTGCGCTAGAAAGAGATGTTCTCTCTGGACCACACGGTCCATCACATCATTGAACGATGCGGGCGGCGGAGCGGGGAGAGCATCTGAATCTTGTCCAGCCGGCGGCAGGGCGACGATCGAGGACCGAGCGGATGACGCTGAATCCTGAGCAAGAGCCGGCAAACAACAGATCAACAATGAGAGGAGTGACAGCGAACCTACCTTGGATATACGCATAGAACCTTCAGGAGCGAACTCATTCTCAGGCAACCACGAAACTAGGCCAGCTGAAAAATAATGTGTAAGACGACGGTTGAGTCGGCGGGCTGGCCATCCCGCGTCGCCGGCTTGAAATGAATCTGTTCGGCAGCTCTGACGGCATTGTCGTCGAGGCCATGACCCAATCCACGCACCACACGCAAAACGCGAAGATTACCTGACGATTGCAACAGCACTTCGAGCAGAACTTCGCCCTCGATTCGCAGGTTGCGAGCTTCCTGGGTATAGGTGGGAGTCGGTTTCGAAAGGATTTCCGCGGGAAGTGCTTTCGCCACAGCCTCGCTCGTATGAGGATGCGTAGTGGCCGCGGCAGAAACCTCGGCATCGCCGAAGCCAGACTTCTGAACCGTTCCCGCCTGATTGCGGACGACGGGAACAGCCGTGCCGTTACCGAAGCCGGAACTTGCCACTACTCCCGGCGATCCTTTGGCGCCGCCTGTACCGTTGCCAGACCCTGGGCCGGACGGTAGATCGAAGGAGCCGAGCGCGGCGACGTTTACGGCCTTACCCGGATTCGCTTTTGCCGGAATTCCGTTGGGATCACCGAAGCCTCCGGTCTGCACGCGCGACGGAGCAAGTGCGACCGTGGGCGTGGCCGAACTGCCGGTAGAAAATACGTTCGTCTTGACTGCTTCTTTTGGAATGACAGGTGCGACATTGACTTTAAGCGTATCGATTTTCTTGCTCGCGATGGCGACGCCAGGTGCCGGAATGTCGTCAAGCTTGACTTCTGCCTTTGCTTTCGGCTGGGGCGCGGGAAGGCGAAAGGGGGGGGCGGGCGCATCCACTTTGGCAGCGAGCTTGGGCTGGGGCAGATCGCGTACAGGTTGTGGATTGTGGTTGACGGGAACCGGAGTGCTAACTAGCTGGACTGAATTATAGCTGTGCTCGGGCGGAGAAACGACCGCCGGATAAAGCAAACGCACCCATGCCAGGAGTGCAATCGCGGCAGCCTGGGTTCCGGTACTGAAGACGAATTCCGTCCAAGGAGTTCTCGTCTTGGGCAATAGTGCGAAGAGGGGCTCTTGGGAGGCAGAATTACTCATAATCCTTACCGCTCGTTTACCCAATCAAAACACGAGTTTGAGGGGTAAAGTTTCTCAGTCGGACCTGTATTAGTTGCAACTACTGAGGCTGTAGTTTACTACCGTAAAAGGAGACAGGGGTTACTCCCTAGGTCCTAAAATGCACGGCGAATGCCATTTTGGGAGCCTTTGGAGACTCCTTCTCCCTTTATTGTTCAGTCACTTAGACGGGAGGCGCTAGTGGATAGCCGCTGGCTGAGGAGAAAAGAGCAAAAAATTACATCATGGAGGTGCTTTCCTGCCGGGTCAGCAGCGGACGACCTTAGGGCTATCGATCCCTTTGGTTGCATTCCGAGTGTCGACCACTAGTTGGGCTTCGCCAACGATTTTCCGGTAGTCATAGTCGGAATGGTCCGTGATGATGACCACGCAGTCGTATTGGCCAAGGCGGTCGAGTTCGGTACGTTTCATCTGCAGGTCGTACTTCCGCCCTTTCCCGATAAACGGGAAGTAGGGATCGTGATAGCAGACCTCGGCGCCTTCCTTTTGTAGAAGTTCGATAATCGTAAGGGCCGGAGACTCACGAAGGTCGTCGATATCTTTCTTGTAGGCCACGCCAAGGATCAAGATGCGGGCGCCGTTCACCGATTTCTTGTGGCCGTTGAGCGCTCCGCCGACCGAGGCCAGCACATGGTAGGGCATGTTCGTGTTGATCTCACCGGCGAGTTCGATAAAACGCGTCCGGAAATCCCACTCCTTAGCCTTCCACGATAAATAGAACGGATCCACGGGAATGCAGTGGCCACCCAGGCCAGGCCCGGGATAGAACGGATGAAATCCGAAAGGCTTGGTGGAAGCGGCTTCAATGACTTCCCAGATGTCGAGCCCCATGCGGAGGCACAACATCTTGAGCTCGTTGACCAGCGCGATGTTTACGCACCGATAAATATTCTCCAGCAACTTGGTCATCTCGGCGACTGCGGGAGAAGAGACTGGAACCGTGCGGGCAAAAATGGCGCCGTAAAGCGCGCCCGCTAATTCGGAGGCCTGCGGATTCACTCCGCCCACCACTTTCGGAATATCGCGACGTGCAACCGTAGTGTTGCCGGGGTCTTCCCGCTCAGGAGAAAACGCGACGAAAAATTCCTGTTCTCCTGTGGAAGTCGCGCGGGCAGCCTTCAAGCCCCTCTTGTTCTCTTTCTCGAGAATCGGCACCATCACTTCTTCTGTCGTGCCGGGATACGTTGTACTCTCGAGCACAACCAACTGGCCGGGCTGAAGATGTGGCGCTATGGCGTGAGTTGTGTCCGTGATGAAGCTGAGGTCAGGTTCGTGATATTGATTGAGCGGCGTCGGAACGCAGATGATCACGGCGTCCATGTCGACCAGTCGGGCGTAGTCCGAAGTGGCGGAGAAGCCCTGGGATTTTGCTTTGGCAATTTCCTCCGCTGCGATGCGGTAGATATAAGATCCACCCTGGCTCAACGTATCGACCTTTCGCTGGTCGATATCGAAGCCGGTGACCGCGAACCTCTGGTCGCTGAACAGGAGGGCCAAGGGCAGGCCGACGTAGCCAAGCCCAATGATTCCGACCTTCGCCTGGCGCTGTTGAATTTTGCTCTTGAGTTGGTCGGGAGAACGAGTGGCAGCAGAGGAGTTCGTCATTATCGCGAGAAAAGTCCGTTCTGAATAGTGGGTTTCACTTTGGATTCTAGCATCAGTCGAAGCATACCGAGACGCGACAAGTGTGTACGGCAGTAACATGAAGCTGTTTTCCGCCGCGCCGAAATTCATGAACTGAAATTATGAAGGGACAGGCTACAAGGAGGCGCACATGGATTATCGCCGCAGTATTGCTGGCAGTCCTTTTGGCGTGGGCGGCCACGAAAGCTGGCAGGTTTTTGATAGTTGATGCGCCGCAGCCTTCCGACCTGATTGTTGTGCTGGCCGGGGAAACGGATAAGCGTCCAGCGCGCGCCCTTGAGCTCCTGGCACAAGGATATGGACAACGCATCGTGCTGGACGTGCCAGTCGACACGAAGATCTACGAGTTTACCCAGATTCAGTTGGCAGAGAAATATATTTGGGATATCCCACAGGCGAAGGTAAGTGTCTGTCCGATTGAAGGTCTTTCGACGCAAGATGAGTCGAAGGATGTGGAGAAGTGTATTGCTCGCGAAAGTGTCAACAAAGTGCTGATCGTGACATCAGACTTCCACACTCGTAGGGCCCTCAGCGTTTTCCGGCGAGAAGCGCCCGGACATGAGTATTCGGTGGCCGCGTCGCGAAACAGCCAGCAGTTTGGAGCGAAATGGTGGCAGCACCGGCAGTGGGCGAAAACCTTCGTGGACGAATGGCTGCGCTTCATGTGGTGGAAGGTGGTAGATCAGTGGCGGTAACCTGCAATAAGAAGGACTTTCACCACAGGGACCACAGAATCACAGAGAAGACTCGAATGGCAATTTGAGGTTGCCTGTGTGTCCCGCAGTGTCTTTTCTGCGCCGACTACATCAAGCCAAAAAAGTTTTCCACCGATTTGAGTTTCCAGAAGCACAAAACCCATTGACTGCCAAGAACATTGAGGGGTACGATGCGTTAACCGTAACCAATTTAGTTATTAACGGAGTGTGGGATGGGAATGCCGTCAGTCCGCAGGATGGTAAGTTGCGTGCTTCTCCTGATGGTCCCTGCCTCGCTATTCGCCGCTGATTCGGGCGCGGCCATGCTTTACGCCAACGGCGCCACCTGGCTGAACGGCAGCCATGTGCCCAACTCCTCGGCAATCTTTGCAGGCGATCTGGTGCAGACCCGATCAGACTCGGCTGCCAATATCCACGCATCCGGCTCCAGCATCACGGTCCTCGGCGATTCGCTGGTGAAATTTGAAGGCGACGTGTTGAAGGTGGAGCACGGCGGAGTGAGCGTTTCGACCTCGAAATCCGTCGCGACCGTCGCGGGGGACGTTAAGATATCCCCAGCATCCACTGCGTGGACTGAATTCAACGTGACCGACACAGGCGGTATGGTCCGAATCGCTGCGCGCAAGGGAGATCTGGTTGTCAGTGACCAGAACGGCTCGGTGACTTTGCCGCAAGGCCAGGAAACCACGCGGAACGATACCTCCGATCAGCCCGACAAGAAGAAAAGTAAGGGGCATGGGGAGGGAGCTCCCGCTGCGGCCGGCGGTGGCATCCTCAACTCGCCGGTGGCCATCGGCATAGCCGGAGCAGCGGTTGGGGCGGTTACGGCCTGGGTTCTGGTGAAGAACAGCAGTCCTCTCAGCCCGGCAAACCCCAATTAGCCGCAATTCAGAGCAAGAGTTCAGAGTGATACTAGTGAGAGCCGTCCAGTAAGACTGGACGGCTTAATATTTTTGACCGGTCAAAAGTTGGTCGCGGGCTGCTGTAGAGCTTCCTGCTGAGGAGGCAGCGCATCTTCGGGAGGTTTGCTGCGAACCGAGCGGCGTTTACGGGCGGGTTGCGCGAAGGGCTCGGCAGCCGCCAGCGTGCATAGAACGTAAAACAGTGCGGCGTTGGCTGGGATCTGAAGATTGAAATCGACCGCGCTATGCACCAGGATGCCGCTCAGGCCGAGCATGCAGGCCAAGGTGACAGCGCCACTGATCTCATTGCTCCAGTTTTTTAGTTTCTTGATTGCTCGTCCGTAGAGCGTTACAACGAACCAGACCATGGTGCCGAATCCCAAGAGCCCCATTTCGACGAGAAGTTGAAGGTAGTCGTCGTGCGCCTGATTGACGAAGAAATTTGTATAGAAGGTACGGAATTGCGGGTACACAACGGGAAAGGCTCCGAGTCCCCAACCCAATACCGGCCTCTTCAGGAACATTCGAAAGCCGTCGCGGTTGATGTAGGCGCGGACGTCACTGGCCAGGTCGGAACGAGCCCCTACAGTGGCGATCCGATGGCCGAGTTGAGAGCCACCGACCCAGGTAAGCAAAGCGACGACGATTGTCAGAAATACTCCGACGCCGATGGCAGTATGCAGGCCACGTTTCTCTTTGACCAATAACACCGCCAGAATAACGAATTCGGCGAGGATGGCGATCATACCGCCTCGCGATCCGGAGAGAAAAACTGTGCCTACCATTACCGCGGCGCTGGCAGCCGCGGCAGTGCGCGCTTTACTGGACGCCAGCCGCGTTAGGGACAATACCAGGGGTATGGGAATCAACATCTCCATCAATCCGGCGTAGTGATTGTGGTTTACATAGGGGCCATAGATCCACCCGCCCATGCGAGGCTGGCGAAGCCAGTACAGCTTGTCGTTGGAGGAAATTCCCTGGATCAACGAAAACGAGGCCAGGGCAGCGCCGTATATGCAAAAAATCACTGCCAGAGTTCGCGCCTGCGCTCCGCGCACCAGGGTTTGTCCGGCGAGGAAGGCAAGTATGGCGTAAGCGCAATATTGGAGCGCCAGTGCGACCGTATCATGCGGATAGGCTGTGACGCGGAACAGAAGCTGCACCACAATGAGCAGCGCAAACCCGGCCATCGGAAGAAACAGCGGGTTGGTTTTAATTCTTATTTCGCCGTCGATCACCTGCTTGCTGACCCACAGTAAGAAAAGTGCGGCTGAGCCGACTTCCATCAAGAAGATGGACCAGGGTTCGACCGTGCCGAAGGCGAGCGGACCAAACAAGAGCAGACCGAAGATGCCGTACAGGAGCGCGGTTCCGACTCTCGTGGAGACTTCCCGGCGACGGCTGTCGCTATTGCTGTTCGGGCTCATGAAATGGAGATCATTCAATTCGAAGGCTGCTGCCGTTTGGCCACGAGGCGGAAATCGTCGACCCAGAGCTTACCACGGATAGGACTGCCTGCCGGCAGACGCCGGACGTGCAATACCAGCAATCTGCAATCGTTTCCAGTGGTGAATTCTCCGGTGGCCGATTTCCAGAATCCGGCTTCTTTCAGTTCGTCGCTGTCATACAAAACGTTTTGGCTGTAAGCATCCTCAATGGTGAAGTGTGGACCACCGGCCCCTTCGACTTCACCGTTCTTGAAGTAGGCTGAGAACTGATAGGCAGTATCAGGCTGTACGGCAATAAATTGGCGGATTCCGGCGTCACTAACTCCCGGTCCATCAAAGGTGATCAGCAACGAGCGGTGGCCACCGTGAAAATCGCTGGGATCGAGAGTGAGGCTAACGCTCTGCTGTTTCTGATATTCCCAGTCGAAGCCTCCGTTTAGAACGTCCAGACTGAAATCGCCGTTCACGATTAAGTTGTTCCGTGTGGGCAGGTAAGATGACAGGCCGAAGCGCGGAGCCGCTTCCTGCCAGGCTGTCCGTGCCTGATCCACAGCTTTGTGATTGAGCAGGTAATGGATGTACTGAAAGACATAACGAAGTTCGAAAGTCTCCGAAGTCGCAATCAGCGCGGCCCAGACTTTAGTGGTTGCTTCTGTTTCTTGTTTGGTCATCAACGAGTCGAGAAATGCGATGTAAGGTGTGGATTTGGCGGGAATAACATCGCGCAAAAGAGCATCCACATCTGGATTGATGCGCCAGCAGAATTGAATGGCAGGAACGGCCAGGGTCGGATCATTGTCGAGAACCACATGAAATTCCCGCAGCGCTTTCTCATTTTCCCCCTGCACAAGGTAAAAGTTGGCTGCTTCCCATGCCACATCCGGAGTGGTCGGATCGGCTTCGATTGCGTGTTCGAGCGCGATGGTCTGATTCGATGTGTCGCCGAGAACCTGGTAGGCGGAGGCAAGATCGAACCAGTAGCGAGCTGAATGGGGATCGAGTCTCACGGCTGCACGGTAAGGTTCGAGAGCGGCGGCGGGGTCTCGGGCGACCAGGGCGTAATAGCGCCCGAGATGATTGCGGTAGTCGGCGTTGTCCGGATCGAAGCGGGCAGCGCGCTGCAAGCTGGCAAGCTCTGGTCGTTCGGCGAAGGCGGATGCAACGAACAGACGTCCGGCGAGAAACAGGTAAATTATGCAGACGACGGCTGCGGCGGCGATAGCGACCCGCTTGCGCAAGGAAGAGTTGAGGGGAAGTTGCATAATTTCTTAACTGAAATCGAAACCACAACGGCTAAGCAATAGAGAACGATGAATTGGGCTGAAGCGCTTGCTCTAACCTGAATCTCCGAAAATCAGGTGCGCCTCGGGCCATTACGCGCTGTTGGGAGAGGTTTCGACGGTTTCGTTGTCCGCGTCACCCTCCTCATCGTCGTGGTTGTCATCGTCGCGATAGTAGCGGGAATATTTTCCCTGGTATTCGTAGTAGTAGTAGTAGTCGGGCGAACTCAGATCAACCGCATTCAACAACACACCGGAAACCTTGGCATTCACCTGCATCAGAATGTCACGGGAGCGCCGCAGTGCTTGCTTGGTGGTCTGTCCGGAGCGGATCACGAGCACGATGGCATCGGCACGTGGAGATAACACAACAGCATCGGTGACCGAGAGTGTCGGCGGAGTGTCGACGACAATGTGGTCGTACTGGCCACGTAGTTCTTCGAGCACATCGCGCATGTTAGAGGAAGCGAGAAGCTCCGCTGGATTCGGCGGAGGGGTTCCCGCGGGCAACACCATCAGGTTGGGCAGAACCGGCGAGCGCGTAATCGCCTGTTGCAGCGTTGCACTTCCCGTCAACACGTTGCTGAGGCCGCTACGTGGGCCCATGCCGAGTGTCTTGTGTATGCTAGGCCGTCGCAAGTCGGCGTCGATGAGAAGAACGCGAACACCTTTCTGAGCGAGCACTACGGCGCAATTGATGCTGGTTGTGGTTTTGCCTTCCTGAGGAAGAGCGCTCGTGATCATAATGACCTTAGGAGGTGCTCCCAGATTGGAGAGAAGCAGCGACGTGCGCAGCGCGCGATAAGACTCGGCCATCTGCGACTGCGGCCGGACCTGCGTAACCAATTCGACCGCTTCCTTCGATGTGGCAATTACCAGGCGCTTGGTGTTGGCTCCATCCCGGGTCGCGCGCGAACCCATGGGAATCATGCCCAGCGGCGCGAGGCCCGAGATCATCTGCGCCTGCTCGGTGGTGCGCACGGTATTGTCCAGGCCCTCGAGCAGGAACGCGAGTCCCACCCCAGAAGTCAATCCCAGCATGAACGCAAAAGCGAGGTTGCGCGGAATGTTTGGTTCGACGGGATGAGTAGGAACGCGGGCTACGTCTACGATACGAAAGTTGTTGGATTTCAGGCCAGCCGAAACACCGGCCTGTTTCATCTTCTCCATCAGCCCTTCATACAGCGATCGATAGCTTTCCAGGTCTCGCTTCAGAATGCTGTACTGGATGGCGCTCTCGTTGAGCTTGTTGGCCTCCTGTTTCTGTTTTTCGAGAGCGTTGTGCAGCATGTCTTCTCGCTGCAGGGCTGCCATGTACTGCCCGCGAATCTTGCCCGCGACCTTCTTGGTTTCCAGAAGAATCTGCGCGTCGATTTCCTTGAGCTGGCCGTTCAGTTGCACAACTTTCGGATAGGACGGTCCAAACTGTGTGCTCAGTTCGGCGGCCTGGATTTTCACGTCGGCCTCTTTGCTGCGAAGACCCTCCAGCAGAGACGAGGCCGACTGGCCTCCGGCTCCAGCCGAATCGAGGGCGTTGGCGGCCGAAGCAATGGTCTCGCTATCGCCCGATTCGACCAGGCGGTAGACGGATTCCTTCTCCATGCGCTCCGATTCCGCGGCGGTGAGCGACCTGTTGAGTTCATCAAGTTTCTGAGTGGTAATGTTCTGTTTTTCGTCGATACCCAGAATTTCGTGTTCTTTCTGATAGCGCACGAGCTTTTCCTGGGAGGTCTCGACTTTCATCTGCAAGTCGACGAGTTGCTTGGACAGCCAGTCCGAGGCCTGCATGGTCGAGTCGAAGCGCGACTTGAAATTGTTTTCCGTATAGGTCGACATCAAGGTATTGACTACGGACGCGGCCAAATCTTTGTCAGGACTGCGGAAGCGTACCTCCACGATGTGAGTGTTCGGCGCTAGAGTGACCTTCAGATTTCCATGAAAGCCAGCCAGTAGAGAGGAAGCTCGGCCGGAATCCTGTAGCGGATCGGGCGCGAGATCGAGAGACGAAGGAAGAGCGGCAGTATTTCCGCCGAACTCGGAACGGCGGTCGAGGGCAAGCTCTTTTACCACCTGCAAGGCGAGAAGGTCGCTCTGCAAAATTTTGACTTCGGTTTCAAGTTCGGTCGGATCGTAATAGTCGAGGCTGAAGGAGGGAGAATTGTTGAAGTTGACTAACCCAGAGTCCGGTTTATTGATGGCGATGCTACCACCTGCTTCGTACACGGGCGTCATCTTGAGGCTGGCGATGGCAACGACCGAGAAAATTGTGATCAGGCAGGCAAGAACCGTCCACTTGCGCTTTACCAGAACGCGAATGTATTCGCCCAGGGTTGATTCCTGAGCCGGGAGTTCTGGATAAATACGCGGGCCCGGGGTTCGCCCAAAGTCCGCGGCAGCCGACTGCTTTTCGCGGATGGTCGAATGATTGGCCTGCACCAGCGGTCCTGAATCCATGCATTCTCCTCAACAAGCCGTTATTGGGCGGGGCTTTTGTGGCTCGGCCGCCCAAAGAAGTCCCGGCGACTCAATGGCTGGTTCAGGGCCCGGGAAATTTTCCACAGTGGTTGTATTGGTTCGCGGATATTCTAGCACTGCTTTGCGAGAAAACAGATGACGAATTGCGAAGCTAATATTCCGGGCACTGAAATCCAATCGCGCCAAGCGAAACAACTTCCGCTATACTACGTTGCAATCGTCATCCAGCCGGAAAGCGAGCCGTGTTTTGCTGTTTCGTTCCTCACCGAAGCGAAAAGTCATGGTCATCGGACTGGACTGCGCCGATCCTGAACTGGTTTTCGGTCCGTGGCTTGAGCATCTTCCCAATATCAGGCGCGTTCTCGACGCAGGCGTTCACGGAAAATTGCGCAGCATCACGCCGCCGATCACGGTGCCTGCCTGGATGTGCATGATGACCAGCCGCGACCCCGGGGAACTGGGAATCTATGGCTTTCGCAACCGCAGTGAGTACGGCTATGACAAACTTTCGGTGGCCAACTCGGCCAGCATTCATGAAGATACGGTCTGGGACATTCTCAGCCGCGAAGGCAAAGATTCCATCATCATAGGAGTCCCGCCAACGTACCCAGTGAAGCCGCTGCGCGGCAGCTTGATCAGTTGCTTTCTGACTCCTGGATCGCAGAGCCAGTTCACCTACCCCCATGACCTTCGTCCTGAGGTGCAGAGGCTGGTGGGCGATTACATGGTTGACGTGAAGGGCTTCCGCACCGACAAGAAGCAGTGGCTGCTCAGCCAGATTTATGAGATGACGACGAAGCGGTTCACAGTCGCCAAGCATCTGCTCAAGACTCGCCCTTGGGATTTTTTCATGATGGTTGAGATGGGAACAGACCGTATCCATCACGGATTCTGGCAATTCATGGATCCGGAGCATGTTCTATATGCGGGAACGGGAAATTCTTTTCGGGATGCAATTTACGAATATTACAAATACGTTGACGGCCTTGTTGGTGAACTGTTGGAGTTTGCTGATAGCAACACGCGAGTGCTTATCGTTTCAGATCACGGGGCCAAGCGCATGGATGGCGCCATCGCTCTAAACGAGTGGCTGGTGCAGAAGGGATATCTCACGCTGAAGCGCTATCCCACAGTGCCGACACGATTCGACGAACTCGAAGTGGATTGGCCACGCACCAAGGCTTGGGGTGAAGGAGGCTACTACGGCCGCATCTGCCTGAACATCGAGGGGCGCGAGCCGCAGGGATCGGTGCCGCGGCAGGAGTACGATGCTTTGCGAAGAAAATTGAAAGAGGAATTGGAATCGTTGGGAGACGAGGAGGGACGTTCCATTGGGACGAGCGTGATTCTTTCCGATGAAGCCTACAAGGAGACACGAAACATCGCTCCCGACCTCAGCGTTTTTTTCGGTGACTTATACTGGCGGTCGAGTGGAATGGTTGGCGGCGGAAAAATTCACAGTAAAGAAAACGATACGGGCCCGGATGGCGCCAACCACAATTGGGACGGGATTCTCTTGATGGCTGAGGGGAAAGACTTGGCTCGGGGTGCACCTGTGGTGAAGACACAGCTGCAGGGAATGCGGCTGTACGATGTCGCTCCTACGATTCTGGAGGCGTTCAAGATTTCCCGGCGTCCACAAATGCAGGGCAGAGCGATTCAGTTGGAGATGGCGCGGGCGGTCTGAAATACCCGAGCCCTAGGGATCGAGTGAAAAGATGATTGAGGCGGTCTAATGAACTGGTCGGAACAGGTTGTTCTGGTGACGGGCGGGACGGGATCCTTCGGGAAGAAGTTTGTCGATATCATGCTGCGGGAATATCATCCCCAGCGGCTGGTGATTTTCAGCCGCGACGAACTGAAGCAGCACGACATGCGCGCCGCGGGTTTCAATGACCCCAGCCTCCGCTATTTTATTGGGGATGTGCGCGATCCGGGCCGATTGCAGCGGGCCTTTGCCGGGGTGACCGTGGTAGTTCATGCCGCCGCGCTGAAGCAGGTTCCGGCGTGTGAGTACAACCCGTTCGAGGCGATCCAGACCAACATCATGGGCGGCCGCAATGTGATTGATGCGGCCATCGATCAGGGAGTGCGGCGCATTCTCGCGCTCAGTACCGACAAAGCCGTAAACCCGATCAATCTGTACGGAGCCACGAAGCTGTGCGCGGAGAAGATGTTTGTGCAGGCGAACGCGTACGCCGGCGGGCACGACACCCGCTTCAGTTGCGCGCGTTATGGAAATGTAGTCGGCAGCCGCGGCAGCGTGATTCCGGTTTTCATGGAGCAGCGCAAGCGGGGCCGCATCACGCTTACCGATCCCCGCATGACTCGATTCTGGCTGACATTGGACCATGGCGTGCGCTTTGTGATCCGCAGCATTGAACAGATGCACGGTGGCGAAATCTTCGTCCCTAAGATCCCCAGCATGCGGTTGGTCGATCTGGCTGAGGCCATTGCTCCGGGCTGCACGCTAGAGTGCATCGGCATCAGGCCCGGAGAAAAATTACACGAAGTTCTGCTTTCGGAGGATGAAGCGCGCAATGCTCTGGAGTTGGACGAGATGTATGTCATTCAGCCATCGCACCCCTGGTGGAAGCGAGCGAACTGGGTCCAGGGGCGGGAATTGCCGGAAGGTTTCCGCTACACCAGCGATAGCAATGAGCAGTGGCTCACTAACGACCAACTGCAGGAACTGATTGAGCCTGGGTCCGTACTGAAGGCCCAAATACCGGCGTAGAGGCTGTGTAGCAAAAGCTCGTAGTGGAACGGTTCAATATGAGTAACGCAATATCTGACGCTCCTACCCGATCCCGGCTGCTTGCCGGCGACGGAGGAACTCCGGTTCGGAAGACCCTTCTGCCATACGGACGTCAGTCGATCGGTGAAGAAGACATTCAGGCAGTGGTGGACGTTTTACGCTCCGACTGGCTGACCACGGGGCCGAAGGTCGGAGAATTTGAAGAAGCGTTCGCGGCGTGGGTGGGAGCGAAATACGCGGTGAGTTTTAGTTCCGGCACCGCCGCATTACATGGCGCGGCTTTCGCGGCCGGACTGAAGCCGGGCGATGAAGCGATCACATCGCCTATGACTTTCGCAGCCACGGCGAATTGTGTGTTGTACCAGGGGGCGACTCCGGTTTTCGCAGACATCAGCGCCGATACGCTGAACGTGAATCCGGAAAGAATTGTGGAGCGAATCACATCCCGCACGCGGGCAATTCTTCCGGTGGACTATGCTGGCCACCCCGCTGACATCGATACGATTCTGGAGGTCGCGGATCGTCACGGATTGGTTGTGATCGAAGATGCGTGTCACGCGCTGGGCGCCGAACACCGAAAGCGGCGCACGGGCAGCATCGCACATATGACCGCCTTCAGTTTTCATCCGGTCAAACATTTGACGACCGGCGAAGGCGGCATGGTCACCACCAGCCGTGTTGATCTGGCTGGGACTCTGCGCAGATTTCGCAATCACGGTATCTCCAGCGACGCCCGCCAGCGCCAGTCCGATGGGCAGTGGTTCTACGAAATGGTCCTGCTGGGCTTCAACTACCGTCTTACTGATATCGCTTGCGCACTCGGCCTCTCGCAATTGAAAAGGCTAGACGAAAATTTATCGCGTAGGCGCGAGATCGCTGCGCAGTACACTTCGGCATTCACAGAGCTTGCTGGCATTGTGCCGCCTGCGGTGCGTCCCGGTGTGAATCCTGCATGGCACCTTTATCCCATCCGGCTCGATCTTAAAAAATTGTCGGCGAACCGGGCGCAGGTTTTCCGGGCGCTGCGCGCGGAAAACATTGGCGTCAACATCCACTACATTCCTGTGCACCGTCATCCTTATTACCGCGATCGCTTCGGCTACAAGGGCGGAGAATTTCCCGTGGCCGAGGAAGCATACGACCGCCTCATCAGCCTGCCTATGTTTCATGGCATGAGTGACGAAGACGTACAGGATGTAATCCACGCCGTCAGCAAAGTCGCGGCGCACTTCAGGACGTAATCAATGAAAGAGACTTCAGTGGCAACCAACCCGCTGCCCGATACCGAGCAGATTCGCACATGGAGTGGCGACTTCGGCCGGGAGTACACCGACCGTAACACTTTTACTCCGGCGCAAGTCGATGAACTCTACCAGCGCAACTATGGCATCACTCGCAGCGAGATCAATCGCCGTTTCCTGGAATCGATCCCGCGAACCGCGCGCATTCTGGAAGTCGGTTGCAATGTCGGAAACCAGTTGCTGATGCTGCAGTCGATGGGCTTCAGGAACCTGTTCGGTATCGAAATCCAGGACTACGCGCTGCAACGGGCCCAAGGGAGGATTCCTGCGGCCATCCTCAGTCAAGCCTCGGCTCTGCAGATTCCGTACGCCAATGGATTCTTTGACTTGGTTTTTACATCCGGAGTATTGATTCACATTGCGCCCCACGATTTACCAGTCGCCATGCGCGAAATTCGCCGCTGCGCGAAGCATTGGATCTGGGGATTCGAATACTACGCGCCGCAGATGACCGAAGTTGCCTATCGCGGACATAACGAATTGTTGTGGAAGACAGACTATGCCCGCATGTATGCGGAACAGTTTCCAGAGTTGGAACTGGTGCGTGAAGATCGCATGCGCTACCTGGAAAATGACAATGTCGACACCGCGTTCCTGTTGCGCGTCAAAGAATAAAGTTTAGCGATATGCTGCGAACCCGAGTTCGTACCCACGACGACGAAGAAGACGGAGCATCGTGAGAGTAGTTGCCATTATTCAGGCTCGCATGGGAAGCACCCGCCTGCCCGGCAAGGTGCTGAAAGATCTTGCCGGGGAAACGGTTCTGGCGAGGGTGGTGAAGCGCACGCGTCGCGCCACGCTCTTGGATGAAGTCGTTGTGGCTACCACCACTCAGCCCGCGGACGACGTGATCGTGAGGGAGAGTGAACGGCTGGGAGTAGCTTATTTTCGCGGCGACGAAGCGGACGTGCTCGACCGCTACTATCGTGCCGCGCAACGTTTTGCGGCGGACGTAGTCGTGAGGGTCACGTCCGACTGCCCGCTGATTGATCCGGAGCTGATCGATACTACGGTTGACGCATTTCTGAAGCAGAAGGCTGACTATGCAACCAACGCTCTCGTCATAACGTACCCGCGGGGCTTGGATGTTGAAGTGTTCACAGCGGCAGCTCTGGCCTGGACGTGGGAGGCTGCCAAGGAAAGCCACCAGCGCACGCATGTGACGCCGTATATTTACGAGAATCCTGCGCGATTCAAGATTGTGTCTCTCACTGCGGAAAAAGATTACGGCGTTTTTCGCTGGACATTGGATACGAAAGAGGACCTTGAAGCGCTGCGAGAGATGTATAAGCATTTTGCCGATGGTGGGAATGTGCATTGGCGCGAAGCGCTCGCGCTGGCAAAAACGCACCCGGAATTGGCTAAACTAAACGCCAACGTCCAGCAAAAAGCTCTGCGGGAGGGATAGAGCAAATGCCGGTACTACGTGTCGACAACAATCGGGACGCCTATCGGCTAAGGGCGCAGGCTGAAGACATTCACGAACTGGCGGCACGGCCCAACAAGAAGGCGCAGACCGAATTTGTAAACTGGCAAATCCTGGACGCGATCCAGCTTGTGCCGGACGACATACTGGTGGATATCGGCTGCGGCGATGCTTCGTTACTGCGGATGGCGAAAGGTCTCGTTTCGAAGTCCGTTGGAATCGCGAGCAGCGTCGAGGAGCAAAAGAGGTTGGCAGCGGAATTTCCTGGTTTGCGTTTCATTTCCAATGCAGCAAGGTCGCTAGCTCTCGAATCGGGCAGCGTCTCGCCAGCAGAAAGAGCACTCCTAATTCGCGCTGACGCGAGTTCTGAAATTGGCCTGGGGCACGTAATGCGGTGCGCCGCTCTCGGGCAAGAATGGCGCAGAGCTGGAGGCCGGGTAATTTTCGCTCTTGCCAGCGGAGCAAAGGAACTTGAAGAGCGGCTTCGCTCGTGGGGTTCTGAGGTCGCCATGATCAGCGCTGATCCAGGGAGCGAAAACGATGCCGCTCAGACAAAGGAACTTTGCCAAAGGTATCAAGCTCGCTGGCTCGTTCTGGACGGTTATGATTTTTGGCAAGACTACCGCACCATGGTCCGGAACGGTAAGGCGCGCTTATTGCTGATGGATGATCTAGGAGACTGCGCGCCTTACAACTGCGATATTGTTGTGAATGACAATCCGCATGCATCGCTGTTGTACAACGAGAGCGGGGTGGAGACTCGTTTTTTACTTGGCCCTCGGCATGCACTCTTGCGGCGAGAGTTTATGCAGTTTCAAAGAGAGCTTGCCGAAGTCCCCGGGACAGCAAAGCGGATTCTGGTGACCTGTGGAGGCGGCGATGCTGAGAACGTGACGCTGACCGTGATGCACGCTCTGCAACAGGTGCGGAACTCCCCGCTCGAAATTACGGTGGTCGCGGGAGCGAATAACCCACACCGGAGATCGCTACAGGAAGCGGTTGGGGCTTCTGTGCATTCCGCAAGGATGCTGGTAAATGTAAACAACATGCCTGAACTCATGTGGCATTCCGACCTGGCGATTTCGGCGGGAGGTGTAACTTGCTATGAGCTGGCATTCATGCGGGTACCCATGGTTCTTATTATTGCCGCGCAGAATCAGGAGCGCACTGTTACGGCGTTCAGCGACGCCGGGGCAGCAGTTTCTGCGGGCTGGTTCGATTGCATTGAAACGGAAGCTCTCGCGCGGTCATTGTTGGAATTGATCGGCGATCAAAAGCGGCGCGAAAAATTGCGGGAAGGCGCGAGCCAAATGGTGGATGGCCGTGGCGCTGAGCGGGTAGTCGAAGCTATGCTTCAAATAGAGCGCAACGAGGTACAGAAGTAAATGAAGCTCGCCATCTCTCAGCCCACTTATCTGCCCTGGATGGGTTACTTCGATCTGATCGATCAGGTAGACGAGTTTATTCTGCTGGATGACGCGCAATTCGGAAAACGGTCATGGGACCAACGGAACCGAATTAAAGGTCCAACGGGTCTGCAGTGGGTTACTGTGCCAGTTTTGGTTCACGGGCGGCGGGAACAGCGACTTTGCGAAGTGGAAATATGCGATTCACGGTTTTGGGAGAAAGAACTCCGCTCGGTTGAGGCGAGGTACGGCAAGACACCCTTCTTCGACCATTATTTTCCGCGGCTGAAAGAACTGCATTCTGGCGCCGGACCAAAGTTGGTCGATCTCAACCTAGCGCTCATAAAATGGATTGCGACTGAGCTTGGATTGACAACACCAATGGTTCGATCGTCCAGTTTGCAGGCAGAGGGGAGGAGGTCAGAACGGCTGGTTGCAATGTGCCGTCTAGTAAGCGCTACGGACTACATTTCCCCGCGCACCGCGCTTTACTTACTCGATGATCTGCCGAGTTTTGAGCAGAGCCGAATCAGGGTTTGGTTCCACAACTACACACATCCGGAATACAAACAACGCTTTCCCCCATTCAGTCCGTATGCTTCAGTGTTGGACCTACTGTTCAACGAAGGTCCACGGTCACTTGAGATTATCCGCTCCGGCCGCGGACGACCGCTCGCTCCCGACGAAATTCGCGCGGTCCCCGCGGAAATCGAGGCGTCAATTTGAGCAAGGCTTCGACATTTTCAACAGCAGGCTCAGGTGGGCTGAGACAGCGGTATCTGGTCGTTGGCTGCCGCCCATGGAACCGGGAGCTTTTCGATGACGCGATCAGCAATTATCCTGGAGAATGGCATTTCGTAGGCTCGAGGGAGGAGTTAACCCCGCAGAGGATACGATCGATCGATCCTCGTTTCATATTCTTTCTCCACTGGTCGTGGAAAGTTCCTGACGAGATTGTGGATGGCTTCGAGTGCATCTGTTTCCATATGACCGATGTTCCTTTCGGTCGTGGAGGCAGCCCGCTGCAAAATTTGATCGTCCGGGGCTATCGGGAAACAAAGCTGAGTGCCTTGCGAATGACCCCCGAATTGGATGCCGGGCCCGTATATCTGAAGCAGGTTTTGAGCCTTGAGGGCCGGGCGGAGGATATTTATGTTCGGGCGGGGGAAACAGCTGCATCCATGATTGCCAGTATCATTCAGGGAGATGTCGCACCCGTACCCCAGTCGGGAGAGGTTGTGGTATTCAAGCGCCGCACACCAGATCAGAGCAACGTTGTTCATCTGGAGTCGTTGCCGGAATTGTACGATCACATCCGCATGCTTGACGCCGAAGATTACCCACATGCGTTTCTGGAGGCTGGCCGATTCCGCATGGAGTTTGTGCGGGCGGTGCGACATCCCGATCGAGTCGTGGCTGAGGTGAGGATTACGCAGGTCGGCGAAGGATCCTAATGGCTGAGAAATTCCAGATCGGCCAACGATCAATCGGCGGCAATCAGCCGGTGTACGTGATTGCTGAGCTTTCCGCCAACCACAAGCAGGATTTTGAAAAGGCGAAGCGAATCGTGCGGGCCGCCAAAGAAGCCGGGGCTGATGCGGTCAAGCTGCAGACTTACACGCCTGACACCATGACAGTTGAGTCAAAGCGACAATGCTTTGTCGTCGGTGGTGGAACGCTCTGGGACGGGCGCACTCTGTACGAACTTTATGGCGAGGCGCACACACCATGGGAATGGCAACCGAGGCTGAAGGATTTTGCGGCGGAGTTGGGGTTGGATTTGTTTTCCAGTGCATTTGATCCCACGGCAGTTGATTTTCTGGAGGTGATGGATGTACCCGTTCACAAAATAGCCTCACCTGAACTCGTAGACTTGCCACTCATCCAGAAGATGGCACGTACCGGCAAGCCACTAATTCTTTCTACCGGGATGGCCAGTCTGGAGGAAATCGAGGAAGCGATCGGTGCAGCTAGGGGTGCAGGCGCAAGCCAGGTCGCATTGCTGCGCTGCACGAGTTCGTACCCAGCCTGCGCCGAGGAGATGAATCTCCGTTCGATTCCCGATCTGATGCAACGCTTTGGGTTGCCGGTCGGACTCTCGGACCACACGCCGGGCATTGCCGTGTCTGTAGCTGCGGTGACTCTGGGAGCCTCGTTGATCGAAAAACACTTGACTCTGTCGCGGGCGGATGGCGGTCCGGATGCCGCCTTTTCTATGGAGCCGGAGGAGTTTGCCTCTTTAGTCGCGGCCGTGAGGTCCGCGGAGAAGTCTTTGGGCAAAGTTCAATATGGCCCGACGCTCCACGAGCGTCGCACTCTGCCCTTCCGGCGTTCGCTATTTGTCGTGCGCGATATGAGGAAAGGCGAGATGTTCACTGTCGAAAACGTGCGTTCCATTCGGCCTGCTGATGGATTGCACCCTAAGCATCTACCCGAAGTCGTGGGCCGGCATGCCGCCCGCGACATCGAGCGAGGCACGCCGATTAGTTGGGAATTGACGGTTCCCGCCTAACGCTGGGGGCTGAGTGAAACGCGATTGGATGTAAATGATTGTTTCCATCAACCAGCCCGGGTATTTCCCATGGCTGGGATATTTTCATCGCATCGCGATTTCGGATGCGCACATTGTGCTCGATCACGTGCAGTTCGAAAAAAACAGCTTTACCAATCGCAACAAGATTCGGACCCAGGAAGGTTGGTGCTGGTTGACCGTGCCAGCCAAGACGGCGACGAAATTTGGTCACCTTCCAATTAACGAAATAGAAATCGCCAACAATAAAAAGTGGGCGATGAAGCATTGGCAAACTCTGCGATTCAACTACTCCAAAGCCCGATTCTTCTCGCAGCACGCTGCTTTTTTTGAGGACGTCTATGCTCGCCCTTGGCAGAGAGTCTCCGATCTCAACGGCGAAATAACCGAGTACCTGCTGGATGCGTTCGGCATTTGCACCAAGTTCTATGTTAGTTCTCAGATGAAGGCCTCTGGAAAAAAGGACGAACTGGTATTGAACTTATGCCACGAAGTCGGCGGCACCACTTACCTTTCCGGCCCGCTGGGGAGGAATTATCTGCGCGAAGATTTGTTTCGCGACCACGGAATTGCCGTCCGGTATGATGACTATCAACATCCGACGTACAAGCAGGCTTATCCGGGATTTGAGGCGTACATGGGCGCACTGGACTTGCTGTTCAATGCAGGGCCCGAAAGTCTGGAAATCATCTTGAAGGGTCAGGGAAAGATTAACGAATGAACGTCCTTGTGGTGGCTGCTCATCCCGATGACGAGCTTCTCGGGTGCGGCGGGACTGCTGCCCGGCTGTCGCGTGAAGGGCATTCTGTCTACATGGCGATCCTCGGCGAGGGGATCACATCGCGTCACACTGAGCGAGGCGGCGCCGATCCTGAAAATCTAAAGAATTTGAGCGAATGCAGCCAGCGAGTCGCCGATCTTTTGGGAGTGAAGGAGCTTTCTCTACACGGGCTACCCGACAATCGCTTCGACTCGCTCGATTTGTTGGACGTGATCAAGGTAGTTGAAGGATTGGTCGATCGCTGGTGTCCGGCTGCGGTTTACACCCACCACGGTGGCGATCTAAACGTCGACCACCAAGTCGTGAGCCGCGCAGTACTGACGGCCGCGCGCCCAATGGAAGGCCGTCCGGTAAAGGAACTCTATATGTTCGAAATTGCCTCCTCAACGGAGTGGGCGTTTCAGCAACTTGCTCCGCCGTTCAAGCCGAATGTATTCGTGAATATCGAGAGCACACTTCCGTTAAAACTGGAAGGCATGCGCCAATACGAAGGTGAAGTTCGAAGATTCCCGCATCCGCGTTCGCCCGAGGCGCTTAAGGTAATCGCGGAGCGTTGGGGAAGCGTGGCGGGCTGCAAGGCGGCTGAAGCCTTCGAAGCCGCATTTCTGCTCCGCTAGGGCAGGAAGAAGTTGGAGAACGATCGACTGCCATGAAGGTTCTCTTCTTACATCCCGATGATTCTCCTACTGACGGGGCGTGGAGTCGCTCACGTTGGGACCTTATCGTTGATCTCGGATTCGCAAGCTCCTTCACGTACGAGGAATGGAGTCGACAGCTTGGAGCACGCATTCTCAGCATTCACCAATTTGCCGGGCAGAGCGAAAGCTATCGCTGGGTCAACCAGGTAATTGAGCACGGACGCGGCCGGCTGTTCGACCGCATGGGCCTTGACTGGTGGGAGATTCTCGCAGTGTGGAGCTATCAGGATCTCAAGGCGCTTTATCTTGTCAATCAATTGCGTGCCGAGATCAATCTGGATGGAGCAGAACTCGCGGCCAGCCGTGAGCATTTATGCTCGCGAATTGTTGCACAGGTATTGGGCCGTCCTATTCGGTGCTTCGAAGTCGAGAACCAAAGTGCGTTGGGCACAGCGAGGCGAATGCTTCGTTCCGCACGAAGCTTGCGGCCCAGACAGATTCTTGAGGTTGCCTTTGACAAGTGGGACGCGAATTATCAAGTTCGTCGTCACCTGAACCGGCATAAACGGGCAAGGCTGAGTGAGCCAGCGGTCTTGATCCCATCGGCGTATTCGAACGTCACGCGAACCGTGCTCGCGTACGCCGCGCAGCTGCCGCACCGCCGGTTTCTCCTGGCAACGACCCGCAGTAGCGCGTTGCCTGCACAGCCATCCACGAATGTCACGACGGTTCCTCTGGCGGCCTATGCATTGCCTGCCAGTGCAACCGAGACGGAAGCCGCAGAGCTCAAGAAAGCGTGGCAGGTTTTTCGTGACACCACTGTGTCAGGTGTTGAAGCGCTCCAAAATGCGGAAATGGCCGGCTTTTGGAAACACATTCCCGCGCATCTCGAAAATGGATTGCGCCTTCGCAATGCCTGGAAATGCCTCCTTGAATCTGAGCCAGTGAAGGGGGTGTTGTGCGGCGATGATTTGAACTACTACACGCGCCTTCCCTTGATCCTGGCTCATCGCGGCGATCTTCGGGCGGTGTACTGCAGCCACGGAGCCCTCGACGGCGGCTTTCTATTTAAACTGCCACAAGCAGAAGCCTTTCTGGTGAAAGGAGAGATGGAGAGCGACTATCTGCAGCAAGCTCGACCTATTGAGCCGAAGAGGATTTGGATTGGCGCTCCGGGGAAAAATACTTACTCAGAAAGCGATCACGCCAGTAGCCATGATGGAGGTGTTGTCTTTTTTTCCCAGCCCTATGAAGTCGAGGGCGGGCGCGCTGACGCAATCTACCGTGAATTGTTGCCGCGCCTGCTTTCCATTGCGCAAAGGAGCGCGCGAAAGCTGGTCATCAAGCTGCATCCTTTCGAGAGCAAGCGAGTCCGCATGGCGCTTGTGGCATCGATTCTGCCGAAGGAGGCTCTTGATCAGGTTGAGATTGTAAGCCAGGTGCCAGTGGAGGAGATCATTGCCCGTACCTGGTGCGGCATCTCGGTTGACTCCAGCGTGGCGGTGGAATGCTCTTTGAAGGGCATACCCTTCTTCTTGTGCGGCTGGCTTGATTTCGCCGGGGTAGGATATCTGCGGCAATTTGCCCGCTATGGAGCGGGGCGGATTCTCAACACCCCTGAGAGTATCGAGCAGATTCCAGAGATGGTGGCTGAATATCGAACGAATCCGGCTGCGTTGCGGAGATTGTGGCGCGAGGCCGATCCCGCAAAATTGGACGACACCCTCTTTGGAACGGGGCTGGGCAGTTCCCATGGGGCGCTGCATTGTGGAGTTTCTCTGACGGCATGAAGGTTTCTGGAGACGGACGCAACCGGGAAATTTACAATCGCCCCGATGTAGCCTCTCATTACGCGGATCTGGATTACCTCACACCTTGCGAGCAGTTTCTTTTTGACCTGTATATCAAGCCGAAAACTTCGGTTCTTGATCTCGGTGTCGGCGGTGGCCGCACTACTCCTTATCTGGCGCAACGTGCTTCCCGCTATGTGGGATTGGACTATGCCGTTGAGATGATTCGGCTTTGCCGTCATAAATATCCGGAGCTGGAATTTGTGGAGGCGGAGGCGTCGGATCTTTCCGCGTTCGCTGCAGGTTCCTTTGAAGCGATTGTGTTTGCATTTAACGGTATGGACTATGTCATTCCAGACGGAAAACGGCAGCGCTGTCTGGAAGAATGTTTTCGCATGCTGAAGCCGGGAGGAGTGCTGGTTTTTTCCTCGCATAATCCACATTACATTTTTGCGCCGCCGGCGTGGAACAGGCAGCGGGTTCGAGATCTTGCTGGAAAGTTCGCCGGGCCGGATTCTGTGGGCCGATTTGCTCTGACGTTGTTGACTTTTGTCGCATGGACATTCGCATCACTTCGTGCCGGCTGGAAAAGTATTGCGCGAGGGATCGCGAGAATTCCGAGACGTGCTTTCTGGCGCGGGGAAGGATATCTTTTCGATGCTGCCCATGGCGGACTGATTACACATTGCTGGATTCCCCGGCTGGCGATTGCCGAACTCGAAAAACGTGGATTTCAGTTCGAGAAAGCTGTCGGCAACGATTATCCACAAGTGCGCGGTGAGTACGGCACCGACTGGTATTACTATGTATTTTCAAAGCCAAACTCCGTTGGAAGCGGTGAAATTTGCGCTTAGTGGTTCTCGAGGAAATCCCTGAAGGTCCGGAGCTACGACACGCCTGGAACGAATTGGCGCTGGGGATGGAACGTCCCGAAGTCTTTTATACGCACGAGTGGGCAGTTGCGGTGCAGCGTGCGTATGGCGACATTCGCAAGCCGCTGTTGATGCTTGGCTATGAAGGTGACTCGCTCGTGGGAGTGGTTGCGTTTTCGAGAGAGATAGAACGGGGCGCCAAAGTTGATTTTCTCGCGGGAACCACCGGCGATTATTGCGACTTCTTAAGCCAACCCAACAAGCGGAAGGAGTTTGTCGACGCGGTGTTGGGCGAACTAGAGACTCGGAAGATCAGAAAGGTAGTGCTGACTAATCTTCCCGCAAATTCTTTCTCAGTGGATGCCCTTGCGTCTGCTGCGCGCAAGCGGCGATTCAACGTGCACACGCGTTCGGCATACATGTGTGCACGCGTCATTCTTGGCTCCGTCGAGCAGCGTGAAGCCCTGAAGCAGACGACTACTGGGAAGAAGAGGCTGCGGCGTAACCTGCGCGAGTTGGAAAAGAAAGGGCCGGTTTGCGTCCGGCACGACACGGACTGGTTTGAGATCGAACCAATTCTGCAATCATTCAGCAATGCGCACGCTGCTCGGTTTCTCTCGACGGGACGAATCAGCAACCTGATCCAGCCCGAGCGGCGTAAGTTTCTCCTCGAGTTGGCTCGCGAACTTTCTTGTTCTGGCTGGATCGCCATCAGCCGTTTGCTGGTCGGCGATATTCCGGTGGCGTGGCACTATGGCTTCAGATTCCCAGGGAGCTGGTTTTGGTACCAGCCTACAGTTGACAGCGGCCATGAGTACGGCGATTTTTCGCCGGGATATTGCTTGCTTGCGAAAATCGTCGAACTGGCTTGTGATCGTCCGGAAGTCGATGTGGTCGACCTCGGGCTCGGAGCCGAAGAATATAAGGAGCGATTTGCGACTTCCACTCTAGAGACGCGTTACTGCGTTTTGAGCCGATCGTTCTCTGGTCATCTCCAAGTGGCGGCGCGCGACCGCGTTGCGGAGATAGCGAAATCGGTTCCCCGGATTGAAAGCGGAGTGCGGGCGATAATCTCATCGCTTGACCAATGGAGCGCCCGCCTCCACAGGGCGGGAGTGCCTGGTTTGTTGCGAAAGATCGCCCGAAGGGCTCGCAGCGTTGTTTTCGCAAATGACGAGGTGCTCTTCTTTCAATGGACCGCCGCTCGACGGGAAGGAAGGAATCGGAGGACAACCTTGCTTCCACTCAACTCTGACCAGTTGGGAGCGGCCGCCATCCGTTATGCGGACGAGCCCACAACGATAGACTTTCTGATGCGTTCTGCGCAAAGGTTCCGGCTGGGTCAGGATCGCGGCTTTGTCTTGATCGATGCGAACGGAACACCGCTTCATTTCGCCTGGGTGAAGGACTTCGAGGGATTCGAATTAGCGGAACTGGAGCGCACTTTGCAAGCTCCCAGCAAAGATGCCGTAATGATTTTCGATTGCTATACGCCGATTTTACAAAGAGGGAATGGTTTTTTTGGGGATGCGATCGCGTCACTGGCAGAGCAGTTGTGCGCAGAGGGCAAGGCCCCGTGGATCTTCGGCGCAGCCACCAACCGAAGCTCGTTGCGAGGGATAGAGAAGTCGGGTTTCACTGAAGGATTTTCATTGAGACGCAAGAGATTCTTGTTTTTTAGGCTGAGAGAGGATTCGATTCCTGCTTTCGTTGCCAAGCGCACGACAAGTTCCCCGACGCTGCAGTAGCTGAAGAGCGTCGTACAGAAAACGACACGAACCACACGATTCATGACCGCTCTACCCAATCAGGTCGCTGCTTCGCCGGTAAACGCCCCAGCCGCGGCGGCGTCGGATGTGCTTCGAGTTGAGTTCAGGCGCAACCTTGGTCAGATCTCCCGGCACTCGCTTGTCTTTTTTGCCGGGACTCTGTTCACCATGGGGGCCGGTTATCTCGTAAAGATCTACGTGGCCAGGGTATTGGGAGCCGAGCAGTTAGGTCTTTATGCGCTCGGCATGACGCTCGTCAGTCTGACTCAGTTGTTGGGAACCATAGGACTAAACGGAACCGCAGCCCGCTATGTCGCCGTTTACAAGGCAACCGGCAAATTCGAGGACCTGCGTGGCTTCCTGACGCGAAGCTCCGGCCTTGTCATTTTCCTGAACCTGATTTTCTCGATTGTCCTGGCATTCGGCGGCGGCTTGATTGCGCGCAGAATGTATCGGGCGCCGGGTCTTGGTCAATATATGCCAATGTTTGCAGTACTGGCATTTGTTGGCGCACTGAATGTTTTCTACTGCCAGGTGCTCGGAGGATTTAAAGATATTGCCAAACGCACAATCATTACCAATTTTGTCGGAAGTTCGCTGGTGATTGTTCTTACCGTCTTATTGCTGGCGTTGGGCACGGGAATGCGTGGCTATCTGGCGGCGCAGATGGTCACCTCGATTGTGGTTGTAGGTTTACTTGTAGCTGCTGCCCGGGGTCTGACCCCGCAGGCAGCTCGTTTCTCCTGGAAGGCGCTGCCGCCGCTCGACTCGGAGATCAAGGCTTTTGCCGTCGCCGCATTTGGAATGAGCGCCCTGGATTTTCTCGTCTCCCAAGCCGACAAAATCTTGCTGGGACATTATTTGAATGCCAGCCTGGTCGGCATCTATGTCCTGGCCTCCACGCTGTCGGCATTTATCCCAATCATTTTGCAGTCGGTCAACCAGATTTTCGCGCCGGTAATCGCGGACCTGCATGCGCAATCTCGTGAGGATGTTCTGCAAAAGTTGTTTCAGACTCTGACCAAATGGATTGTCGCGCTAACGTTTCCCCTGGCGTTGGTCATCATTGTCTTTGCAGTTCCGCTGATGCGCATCTTCGGCCCGGAGTTTGAAGCCGGTTGGCCGGTTCTGGTGATTGGAGCGATTGGACAGTTGGTGAACTGCGGAGTGGGCTCGGTAGGATATCTTCTACTGATGTCGGGAAACCAGCGGCGACTGATCAAAGTACAGTTCGTAATGGCCGGAGTCTCTGTGGTTGTGAATATAGCGCTGATCCCCGTGCTTGGAATCGTGGGTGCCGCGCTGGCCTCGGCCGGCATCAACGCCGCCGGCAATCTTTGGAATCTGGCGGAAGTGCGCAAAGCGCTCGGGATTTCCCCTTATAATCGGAGCTACTACGCGCTTCTATTTCCGGGTATTTTCACGGCAGTTGCGATGGTTTTGGTGCGATCTTACGTCGCCTCCTTTCTTCATCCTTGGCTTGTCATTATGCTGGCGCTGGTTTTGTCGTACGCAGTGTTTTGCACTCTAGCGGGTTCCTACTCGCTTAGTCCGGATGATCGAATGATCGCTCGTAGCGCATGGTCGCAGTTGCGGCGTGGCCCGCAAATGTGGGGAGGAGTGAAGCCTTGACGATTGGATACCGGACAGTGAATCTCCCTGAGGATCTATGCGCGGAGGCCGAAAAGTGGATGACAGGACGATTTGACACTCTGGAAGCACTGCTCGGTTTTCTTCTGCAGGAAATCGTGAAAAATGATGCGGGGAAACTTGATCAAGCGGAAGAAGAACTTGTGGAGCAACGTCTCCGGGACCTTGGCTACATTTGAGAGCACGGATCAGCGTTTAAGATCGCCCAGCCGAAGTCGCCATCCGGAAAATGAAATGCGTCGTAAGCCGATTCTGATCCAAGTTCCAATCCAATGAAGAAACGTTCTCTGATCCTTGTGACAGTGGATTGCCTGCGGGCCGACCATGTCGGCTTCCTTGGATACTCCCGCCCGGTAACCCCATTTCTCGATTCGCTCACCTCAAACACCTTTGTTTTTTCCAACGCTCTCGTGGCCGGAGCACCCACCTATTTTTCGTTTCCGGCGATCATCGCTTCGCGCTATCCGCTTGCCCTGGGCAGGGATGTTCTTGGCATCGCGCCTGGCGAACCGACAATCGCAGCCGCATTGCATCAGGCTGAATACGCGACCGCCGCCTTTCTGGCGGGGAACCCATACTTGAACGTTCGGTCTGGTTATCACCAAAGCTTCGACACGTTCCGCGATTTTCTTGACTCGGCGCTTCCCGGGGATTCCATCACGTCCAACGGCGCGAAAGGCCGTCTCTCCAAGATCAATATTCAATTAGAAGGCGCGTCGAGGCAACACCGTTTGACATCTCAGGCGTACGACGAACTTTATTTTTGGTACTGTCAGTGGCGAACAGCGCGCGAGAACCTATCCATGGACAGTTTGCGCCGATATCCTGCCGCAGACGTCATTGTCGATCAAGCGCGCTCGTGGTTGAGCAGTTTGGGCGACGAGCCTTTTTTTCTGTGGATTCATTTGATGGATCCGCATCATCCCTACTATCCTCCGCGAGAAGCCCTGGCAGCGGTGGGAGCGTCGGAGATGACCCCTCGCCGCGCCCGCTTCCTGAACTCTGTTTGGAACCGGGATGTTTCAACGGGAAGGCTGCAGCGCTATCGAGAGGAAATTGTTTCGCTCTACGATGCCGGTGTGTATTGGGCCGACAAGCAAATTTCGCGGCTGGTTCACACGCTGCAACAGTTTCGACGGTGGGATGACACGGTTTTCGTGGTGACCGCCGATCATGGAGAACAGTTTCTCGAAGATGGCTCGCGTTATCACTCCCCGACAAACTTGCGCCAGCAATTGATTCACGTGCCGCTCTTATTGCGTGCGCCGGAACCCGCCAAGCCGCGCCGTTTTACGCAGCCTTTCAGTCTGATTCATCTCGCGCCAACTTTGTTACATGCCGTCGGCGCCGAGATTCCTGAAAGCTTTCAGGGCAGGAGCCGCTGGGACGAAATCTTGGCGGGAGAACTGCCAAACGAACCTGCGGTCAGCGAGTGCCTTGACGGCTGCAATAATCCCTATCAGGTGGCTGATCGAATGCGTCACCGCTTGGTGACGGTGCGGAGGGGCGATCATAAATTGGTCCTTAATTTCAATAAGAGGACGGATTGCATGTACGACCTGAAGAACGATCCGGAAGAAAGATCACCAATCCCTATTGGCTCACTGCCACAAGAGCGGGCTCGGCTTCTGCAGGTGGCTCGAACACACCTTCACGAAACACGACAAGGACAGACTACAGAACTTCGATTGCGGGCACGCGTGCGGGAACTTCAACAAATGGCATCCACAGAAGAAAGAGTTTTAGATTAGCGACAATGAATAAGGTTCGGGTGCTGTTCCAGGTAGGCGTTGACACAGACAATACGAACGCGCAGAGCCTCACGGCCCGGGAGATAGCACTGCGTCTTGATCCCGAACGCTTTCAGAGCAGTCTGTGGTTCGAGCGCGAACCCGACCCGCGATTGCAAGACCGTACAGCCATACGCTTGCTGAAGTTGCCCTCGAGGGCTAAGACTTTGCGGATGTTCAGCGAGATGCTGGCAGGGTACGACATCATTGCCTATGCGGATTACAGCCCGGCCAGCTATTTGTTTCTTCACCTGCCGCGTATGCTGCGGCGGGGGACGAAAACGGTGTTTCACACCGAGGCGCCGGCCGCTCAACTTGTAGATCCGCCGCTCGCCCTGCGCTTTCTCTATCAGGGAACCTTTCCGCGATGTGATGTCTATACCGGGCTCTCAGAATTTATTGCCGGAGATGTTCACAGCAGTATCAAGAAACAGGTCCGATATGTTCTTTCACTCGGAGTGGATACGACGGCTTTCACACCGCCCACCGAGCGAAGAAATCCGTCGCCGGTAGTGTTATTCGCTGGAACCCTGATTGAACGTAAAGGACCGCAACACTTAATCGACGCTGCCATCCGGTTTCCCAATGCGCACTTCCGACTGGCAGGCGCGGGCCGGAACGGCTTTGAAAAAGTTTTGCAAGAGAGAATCACGCAATTGGGTCTGAACAACATAAAACTGGTTGGCCCCAAGACTCAGTCGCAGATGCGTGACATCATGCGAGAGTGCGACATTTTTCTTCTCCCTTCTCGTCTCGAGGGGATGCCTAAAGTTACATTGGAAGCTGCGGCTACGGGGCTGCCTTGCATTGTGTTTCGAGACTACGAGACGCCCTCCGTCGTCGATGGAGTCACTGGTTTTCAAGTCTCAACGCTCGAAGAGATGATGCAATCACTGGGAAGGCTAATCGCTGATTCTTCCTTGAGAGAGAGAATGGGAATAGCCGCCCGCAAGCACATGGCGAAGTTTGACTGGGATGTTGTGGCCAGGGAGTGGCAAAGAGCCTATCTTGAAATCGCGGCTGACCGGGCGAGGTGAGGACTCCATCGGTGAGTGCGGTTGAAACCTCGAACCTGAATGCGGCCGGAAGTCTTCATGTTCTGACGTTGACGCCTTTTTATCCCTCCGAAGCCGATGACGCAAACGGATGCTTCGTTTCCGAACCGCTGGAGTGGCTTGCAAAACTGGGAGTTCGCAGCAGCGTGATCGCGGTTCAACCGTTTTATCGAGGAACACCTCGATCTGGAGGCTCTGCGGTTCGGGGGGAGTGGCTTCGGTATTTCTCGCTTCCGGGAGGGTACGGATTGCCCGCGGCCGGCGCGTTCGTTTTTGCGCGCACCGTCAGCCGGTTGCGGGGCTTGCATCGCGCTCAACCCATCGACCTCATCCACGCTCACGGGCCACTGCCGTGCGGGCACGCCGCAATGCTGTTGAGTCATGAATTGAGTATTCCGTATGTTATCTCGGTACACGGACTCGATGCGTTTTCCACGGTTCAGGTAGGC
>Ga0210400_10000393_pt1 | contig 49850 bp, 36 predicted proteins | sample IncBWH26MmetaG_FD_155456 | JGI IMG/M metagenome (GOLD analysis project Ga0210400, IMG submission 155456) | Forest soil microbial communities from Barre Woods Harvard Forest LTER site, Petersham, Massachusetts, United States - Inc-BW-H-26-M | ecosystem: Environmental > Terrestrial > Soil >...
ATCGTCGCGGCGCTGACCGAGGAAATAGGCTTCGCGGACAGCTTCATCGGATAGAGGCGCACTAAACGCAAATGCTACCGAGGTCATGAGCAGCGCTGCGGCAAGAATTGCGAAGCAGGACCGGAAGGACGAGGGCACGAGGAGCACCTCCTTTAGCAAAATCAGCACTAGTATAAGCCCATGGAGCTTGACCTTGGACGTGGAGTCGGCTAACCGGACGTGTCCGGTTTCTTGGGCTTCACCCACTTCTGTGGGCAGCTCACCAACGGAGTTTTCATGATGCTTCCGGCGTTGACCGCGTTAATCAGATGGGATGAGAAGGCCGGTCTCCACGGGATGCCATACGCTCCCAATAATCGACGTGCTCGAAACACAAGAGAAAGGAGACCGACTATGAAGAAGATTAGCACTGTGGCGAAGCGTGGCAACGAGATTTTCAAGGATCCCAAGCTGACCATCGGTTTGGATCTGGGAGACCGAACAAGCCATTACTGCATTTTGGATGAGGCTGGCAAAGTGATTCTGGAGCACAGTCTGCCGACGACGCCGAAAGGAATCCACCAAGTATTCAGCAGGATCCCACGGAGTCGAATCGCCTCTGACAGCTTCTCAGGTCGATAGGAAGAAGCACATCCAAGCCTTCGCGTGTAAGCATTCTTTGTATTTGGTCCCATCTGAGCCGTGCATCCCGGCCACCCCAAATATCCTTTTTGATTTACCCGACAGGGCTTCAAAGCGAAAAGGGCGACCCGATTAGAGCCGCCCTCCGTCCATTGGCTGACCGCTTGCTCTGGAGAACAGCACAGCCGACCTGGACCTCGTTTATGTTCTATCACGGCGGATTAACGACACGTAAAATTCACTGCCCCCGTAAACGCCTAGTGATTAACCCAGAGATCACAAGCGATGCCACCGAAGAGATCAGCAGCATAAGCAAAATCGGCTTGCTCACCATTTGATTCACGCGGCCAAATGGGTTCGGTTGATATGCTCTAAGCTGCCCCTTGCTCTCAAATCTTGCTATTCCGTAAGAAAGTAACGCCGTCACAAAGGCGCTGCCAATCAAGCCAAGGCCGTTGCCGTATTTGGTCGGTAGAGTTGCGGCGAGGAGGAGAAAGACTGCGCAGAACCAATACCCGAGCGTTACAAACGAAGCGGAGCCGAGCCATCGTGTCCTCCGCCAAAACTCTGAGAGCAACTGAATTTCACTTTTTAACAATGGTACAGGCCTGCCCGCAAGGTGTTGATTTAAAAGCTGATCGTGATTTTGGCGAGGGACAGCACTGAAAATAGCGCTTCCCTGCCGCGACGGCTGTCCCATCCAGGTTATCCCTTCACCCTTGAGCTGTGGTTCGCCAAAATTCTGGTCGACTTTGAAATCAATAACATAGCGGCCGCCCTCCTGCTGTTCCTCGTCAAGATTCAAAACGGGGTTGAAATGAATAGCATGCGGAGTGGCCTGTAACATTGTTACGCGAACCGGAGTCGAGGCCTTGCGGAGTTTTGGCGAACGACAACTCAGCACCAGCACCGATGATAGAAACAGCCAGGTTCAGAAAGAAGTGCAACATGTCGCTACTCGAGTTGATGCATCAACAATTCTGATAATTATCTTCTCGCATTGACGGCAAGACGCGTTTTCAAAGGTTGTGGGTCAGCGGGGAGGTCTATGAGCCACTTCGGAACAACCACAAAGTGATGAGCGCCGTGGCATAGAGTTGGATGTCAAGAGCCGATCTCAACCGCCGAGTTCAGGTGACTGCGACTAAGTCCTAAACCAACTCCGATTACGACACGGGGCCGGCAATGCGGAACGAGTACGCGTAGTGACCAGTGAGAGCTGCCGGCAAATCGACGCGCAGGTTGTCACCCTGTTGGGACCAAACAAGCGGATCCGCATGCCCCAACAAGTAAATTTTGGTGCCGGGCTTCACAGAAAGGGATTTGAACGTGGCTGTGGGCGCCTTGGGCTGTCCCAGGAGAATCGCGTACGTTGCCGACTCCTTTTGTGTGAAGCGGACAGGGATGCCTTCGGCGGTCTCGCCGACAGCGCGTTTCCAGGGATGGGTTGCATAGATGGCTTCGCCGTTTACCTGCAACCACGCACCTAGGGCTTTGAGTCGCTCCATCTGTACATCTGGAATCGTCCCGTCGGCTTCCGGGCCAACATCGAGGAGGAGGTTTCCGTTCTTGCTGACGATGTCAACCAGCAGATAAATAAGTGCATCAGGTGCGATCGTTTCAGCTTCACCTTCGGCGCGATTGTAACCAAACGACCGTCCGAGGCCCCGGCATTCCTCCCATTTCTTCGGATTGATTTTGTCCAAGGTCTGATATTCGGGGGAAATGAAATCGGAGTGCTTCACGCCGAATCGGTCGTCGATCACGCCGTCCGGGACGGCCTGATAGTATTCCGCCATGATTTGGAGAGGGTGGCCGGACTTGGGGTAGTCAATATCGTTCCAAAGGACGGCCGGCTTATAGCGCGCGATAATTTCCCGGAACTGAGCGTCCGCATACTTTCCATAGGCTTCGCTCTGAGGCTTCACCTTCTGGTAGTCAGCCGCGACGCGGATGGGTCCCGGAACGAATGTCCAGTCGTACCCGCCAGAGTAATAAAGTCCCATCCGCAAACCTTGTTGATTGACGGCAGCGGAGAGTTCGCCAACTAGATCGCGAGACGCGTGTTGGCGGTCAGTGGGCAAGGAAGGATTTGGCGTTGAGCTCGGCCAGAGAGTGAAGCCATCGTGGTGCTTGGTGGTCAGCACAACGTACTTGGCTCCGGCGTCATGAAAGACTTTGGCCCAGTCCTCCGGACGCCACTTCTGAATCTCGCGATTGAAAATGGGGGCGAAGTTGTAATAGTCGTAGTCCGCGCCGAAGTGTTCCTTATGATAGGCCTGCGTCGGCGAGCCATCGAGGCGCATGGTGTTTAGATACCACTCGGCATAAGGATTGTGAGTGATGTAGTCCAACGACTGGAAATCGTGCTCCGAGTGCACGGTCGGAGCCCAACCGGGGACCGAGTAGAGTCCCCAATGAACAAATATCCCAAGCTTCGCGTCGGCGTACCACTGCGGAAGAGGATGCCGATCGAGCGATTCGATGGTCGGCTCAAATTTGGAGGGAGCTTGAGCCGCGACAGACGCAAGGACAAAGAGAGATCCAACTATGAACAGAATGCTCCTGAGTTTCCGGTCGAAACAAGAAAGAAACATTTGGCAGTCCTCCGATGGAATCATCAGACGAAAAGATCAAAACGGTCGAGCTACCCTGTGGAGAATTCCTCTACTCACCCCACACCTCGAGATATCGGTCCATAAAACGATTTGTGACATGAATGACGACTTGCTCGGCGAGCTGCGGATTGCCCATGCGGATCGCATCGACGATGCGCTGATGGTTTTCGACTTGCGGCACCCAAGGACTGGCGTCAAGCCCCTTAGCCAAAGCACGCATCAGCGTAAAGGCATATAGCGGAACAATCAGCCGCAGGCCATTTTCGAGCAAGAACGGATTTCCAGGTTTTGCCAGGATGCAAACGTGAAACCGCTGAACACGGTCAATCACGCTGCGCACGTCATTGGCTTCCACGGCAAGGCGAAGCTCCACCATGGCGGCTTCTAAGTCCGTAATCGACAGCTTTTGCTCGACAATGATGCGCGCCGCCAGCCCTTCGAGCGCTCCTCGCACCTGATATGTGTGAATGATGGCCCCGTCGGTCAACCGGAGAACGCGCGCACTGCGACCGTGGCCCTTGGTCACAAAGCCCTCGCCGATCAAAATGTTCAAAGCCTCGCGAACGGAGACCTGAGCTGCGCCGAACTCTCGTGCCCAACGCCTTTCGATGATTTTCTCGCCTGGGGCGAGCTTACCGCTAAGAATGGCTTCGCGAAGCTGGACGGCCAAGCTCTCCTTCAACAAGCCGGAGCTAGGAGGGGCCGTGCCGTCTGTGGTGGGCCCGATTTGCGGAGTTCCCGGAATATTGCCGTGGGTTGACATTTTGGCTTCGGGTGCGCCTGGCTTCGACGCGCCGAAGATTCATCTTCACCAACGCCGAATCTGTGCGAGATCCTTGCGTCCATTCTGCATTAGGCGGTCTTCGTTTCAAAGGTCAACCACACACCGGCCTGATGCCAAAGTGCAGGGTCAGAGCCAGACGTGGCTCGGATCCCGCTCGCGCGCCTCGACCACTACAGCCGACTAGCCCCCTAAACCCGCCTCACCGCGAATGAAGGGCGAGCGCAGCCGAAACGTTGCCGCACCCGAGTCTCAGAAGATGATCTTCGCCCCCAACTGCAACTGTCGCGGGCTGTTGGCGGTACCGTTGGCTTTGCCAAAGCTCGACAGATTCGAAATGTCGTTGCCCGGCGTTCCAAAAATGACGGTATTAAATATGTTGAAAGCTTCCGCCCGAAACTCGATGCGCCGACCTTCTCCCCAGAACGGGAATTGCCGGAAGATCGATGTGTCAAGGTTCCAGAACGAGGGCGAGCGGAATGCATCGCGTCCACTATTGCCGAAGGTATATTGGGCAGGGACCGCGAAAGCGCTGGTGTTGAAGATGCAATTGACGCTTCCGACGGGACTGCCGTTTGGACACGACCCGCTATGCGGATCGCCGACGAGATTGGCCCTCTCGTATTGCGCCCATGAAACATTGCCCGTATTCGCCAGATCGCTCGCACCGTAGTATACGTTGAAGGGGACACCAGATCGCGCGGTAAAGATATTGTTGAGTTGCCAATTTCCCAGGACGTAGTCAAGTACGCTGTTCTTAGTCGAAAAACGCATTCCATGGCCGATGGGTATCTGGTACAGCATGTTCGCCGACAGCGTATGCCTGAGGTCAAAGCCAGACGGGCCGCGGCTTCCTGGAACATTGTACGGATCCGTAAGGGACTGTCCCTCGACGCCGAACCAACCCGAAGAAGCCTCGTCGATCGACTTCGCGTAGGTGTAAGCGACTTGATAGGCCAGACCATTGCTGTACCTCTTGTTTATTTCTATTTGGAGAGCGTTGTAGCTGCCATTGCCGATGCTGCGATCGTAGAAGGTCGGCGCAATGTACGGAAATGGCGCTCGTGCTTGAGGATCGCCAGGCCCAGGCGTTAAAGCGGTGTTGTAGTAGCCACCGACGTTAAGGCGGCGCGAGCCCGACCCCACATAGTTGACGTCCACGGTGGTGGAAGAATTCAGCTCGCGCTGCACACCAAAATTCCATTGCATGGAGTAAGGATTCTTGATGTGAGGATCGTAGAACCACAGCACCTGGTTGAACGGCGTTGGCGCTGGGAACAAACCACTTCCGCCGCCCGCAAATGGGTCCTGCGAAGAAATGGTGGGAGTCGCGGAAGTTGTGCTGGGCTGATTCAAGTTATTGGCGATTAACTGGCCAATATCTGGCCACGCCCCCTCGATGTTCTGGGCCATTTGTGAGACGGCCGCCCAGTTGTCGTACACAATTCCCGCCGCGCCGCGAAGCACGGTCCGGTCACCAAGCCGGTAGGCAAAACCAATGCGCGGTCCGAAGTTCGTAAGCGTATCGTGGGCAATTTTCCCTCGAGGGTCGACCACAACGTGAGCGGGCAACGTGCCATTGCCGGGGATGCACGGAGCGAAGCCTCGCACAGTGCAAGGTGGCGGGAGTTTCTGAAGGATATACGTGCCGTTGCTAAAGTCAAAGTCTCCTGTTTCGATTCCGCCCTGCTGACCGATAGTGGCGTTCGTTCCGTATGCAGGAATAAAAGTGCGATCGTAGCGGAGGCCAAAATTGAAGGCGAGCTTGGAAGTGGCCTTCCACGAGTCTTGGATAAACAGACTCATCAACCCGCCCGGGCGAGTCGTCTCGTGCACATTTCGACGGTTAGCGCCATCCGGAACATTCAACAGGAAGGAACTCAAAGGGTCACCCGGCTGCGGGTTTTTGGGGTCGCTCTGTGGGTTCCCGGTTTGCCCGCCCGCGAAACTAAGAGAAGCGTAGGAGAGTGGGCTCTCGAACCTATTGCTGGTGAAACCCCCTCCAAACGTGAGCGTATGATTGCGCACGATCTTCGTCAGATTTCCGCTGACTTGATGACTGTCCGTTGCCTTGGGAACGTTGGTGATGTTCTCCCCGCCGCTGGCGTAGCCGCTGATCCCGAGTCCGGGAATCAGCGAGGCGCCTCCGGCAGCAGCGAAGCCGCCAACGAAAGTACTGGAAAAACCAACGGTAGAAATCAAGTTCGCGGGTGCGTTCGTGAAACGGGTCGCCGAGTTGTCCTGGTTCGTGGTCCGCGCGTACTGAACCTGGAGCACGAGACTTGGGTTGAAGATATGCACGTAACTGCCGCCCCAGTTTCGACCGGGGATTGACCCGTGCTTGACCAAGCCCGGAAGGCCACCGGAGGTAGTCAGCAAACTGTTGGCGGCACTGTACCGGAAAAACAGAGTGTTCTTCTGGCCGAAGTTTTGGTCAATGCGGACGTTGAATTCGTTCTGGGTCTGGTGATTGGGAGTGGTGTCAATGGCGTTATCCCCGTTGCCGTCCAGCACTGGACCCGCTGGAGGAAGCACGGCACGGATATAGGCAACCATTCGCGGATCGATGAGGTTAGATGGGATCTGATTTCCAGGAAACGGATCGCGAATGAACTTACCGGGGTTCGCAGGATCGGGGCGCGTCGTAAAAGGATTGTAGATTTGCGTCGGAAAGTTGCTCTCGTCACCGGCCAACTGCGCCGCTGTGGGAACCTTCAAGAGCGAGTCGCTGTTTTGCGTGTAGCGGAATCCCTGGTAGGCGAAATAGAAAAATGTCTTGTTCTTGCCGCTGTAGAGCTTGGGAATCCAGACCGGCCCACCGAAGGAAGCGCCAAACTGATTCTGCCTGAATGGCGTGACTTTTGGCAGAAAGGTGTTACGCGCATCGAAGACAGTGTTGCGAACGTATTCCCAGGCGGTCCCGTGGTATTCGTTGGTGCCGGATTTCGTGACCACGTTGACCACGCCGCCGAGCACGGAGCCGAATTGAGCGCTATCCGTGTGCGAAACGACCTTGAACTCTTGTATGGCGTCGACGATGGGTGGCACTGAATACGTGCTTTGGAACGTCCCGAAGTTATTCAAGCCGTCGGTGAGAAAAAAGTTGCTGCGGTTGGTCTGGCCATTGACGGCGGGAAAAATGAATGCCGAGCCCACAGAAATAGGGGCACCGAAACCGCCGGCCCGTCCACCCATACTGTTTTGCGCCACGCTGACAGGCGCCACGCCAGGAGTTAACGATAAGAGCTGAGTAAAGTTGCGGCCGTTGAGAGGAAGGTCGTTGACCTGTTTCGTGGCGATGACCGTGCCCAAATCCGCTGTCGATACGTCAAGCTGTTCTGTCTCCGCGGAAATGGTGACTACCTCTGATTGAGCCCCGACCTTCAAGGCGATGTCGATGGAAGCGGTCTGGTTCACCGCCAGAACAAACTCAGCGACCCGCTGGGTAGCAAAACCCGCAGCGCTCGCTTCCAGAGCGTATCTGCCGGGACCAAGATTGAGAAAAACGTAGTTGCCCGCTTCATTGGATACGGTCGTGTGCTGGATCGTGGTGTCGACGTTGCGCAACATCACCGAGGCGTTGGCAACGACTGACCCGCTAGCATCACGAACAATTCCCGTGACCGAACCTGCCGAAAGCTGGGCGTTAGCAGAACCTGGTGACAGCAAGAGTGTAATTGCGAAGAGTGCAGGGAAGGCAAACCGAAACAAGGTCCACTTCTTGGACGAGCGCATCGTACCCACCTCCCAAAAAAGTGAAGCGTTTAACTGCTCCGAAACTTGCGGCCATACTAGTACAAAAACACTAATGCTTGTCAAGCATTTTTTTGCTCATTGAATGCTCAGACATCCCTAAGAACGGTCAAAACTGTCTAACTTGTGGCATTATAAGCGCTCAGGTGTTAGTGATGAGCGCTCTAAATCCTAGAAGGGAGGTACCTCTAAGATACGGTTTTGGTAGGCGGTGCCCGGCTTGATCCCTGCGGGGATCCCTCTCGCGGGGCTAAACGCCTCTTGCGCGATTGGTCTGCGAGCCTGACAATTCCGCTCATTTGAAAGGGCTCATTGATGGGCACCTACAATTCTCCTACTGGCTGCTGGGCTACGCTTCTCCGGCAGGGAGCCCTCCCGGCGGTCACCGGCTTCTTGTTTTACCTGGGGCTCGTTTCCCTGCATGGCCCGAAAATAGCAGAGGTCCGAGCGGCGGGCACAAGGAGCCCCCAGAACGCAACGAAGACCTTGCAAGATGCATTCGTGGGATCGCGAAGCTGCGTGCCCTGTCACCAGAACATCTACGACAAATACGCCAAAACCAGCATGGGGCGCTCGATGAGCAGAGTCACGCCCGAGCTGCTCGCGAACCTGGCCACTTCAGGGTCATCGTATGACGAAAAACTCAATCAACATTTTGAGGTTTTCGCCCGAGAGGGAAAGTTATTTCAAAGCCAGTACGCAACGGAGGCTGGAGGAAACGAGATATTTCGTGAGACTCATGAGATCGAATGGATTATCGGCTCAGGCAGCAATGGCTTTGCAGGAGTGACGACAAAGGGCCCATATCTTTTCCAAGGGCCACTTTCGTTCTACTCAAAAATCGGATCGTGGGGAATGTCACCTGGATACGAGTTCGGAAACTACGGATTCAATCGCCCGATCCTGGCGGGATGTGTGGCGTGTCACAGTGGCCGGGCAATGCCAGCGGCAGGCGGTAACGGTCGGTTCGAGGACCCGCCGTTCCAGGAACTAGCCATAGGTTGCGAGAACTGTCACGGTCCCGGACAGCGACACATTCAAGAGATGACAGGAAAAGGAACAGTGGTACGGGCGGGGCACACCTCAATCGTCAACCCGGCTCGTCTACCACCCGCCCTCGCCGACAATATCTGCATGTTCTGCCATCAAACCGGCGATGTGCGCGTGCTAAAGCCGAACAAAGACTACCGCGACTTCCGTCCGGGGGAACCTCTGGACGACACTTTATCGATCTTCTTGGTGCCACCGAAGCGCGAATCGCCTCCTCCGTCGGACCACGTCGAGCATTATTACTCGATGATTCTCAGCAAGTGTTACCGGAGCAGCGGCCGCAGGCTCCGATGCATTACTTGCCACGATCCTCACGTGCAGCCGCCCCGCACTGAAGCCCCCGCGTACTTCGCCGGAAAGTGCGCTGGCTGCCATACGGACAAGAGCTGCAAAGTACCGCTGAGCGTGCGGCAGCAGCGGAAGCCTCCAAACGATTGTGCGGGCTGCCACATGCCGAAACGCGAAGTCGGGGTAATCCTGCACTCCAGCGTGACAAGCCACCGAATTATGGCTCGACCCGACGAGCCGCTCCCTGAGGCGGCTTTTCATCAAACCACTTCCGCGTTGCCCGACCTGATCCATCTCAGCGCTGTTCCCGGACAAACAGACCCAGCCCCTCCGCCTTTGACATTGCTTGCGGCTTACGGCGAACTCATGGACAAGGCGCCTGAATATCGTGGCCGGTACCTGGCACTACTGGCTGAGCTGGAACGTTCGCAGCCAGAAAATGCGTTAGTGCAAGCCTCTTTGGGGCGAAGGGCCTTGCTCGAGGACAAGGCTTCGGAAGCAGCCGTCCACCTGCAGCAGGCCCTGAAGATTGGCCCTCCGCAAGCCACCACGTATGCAGATCTCGCGGAAGCGCAAGTGAAACTCGGCCAGGAAAATGAAGCGATAACATCGCTCGAAAAGGCCGTCGAACTGGATCCGTTCAACGCCGTGTTTCAAAAGAAATTGGTGCTCCGCTTTATTGAGATGAAGCAATATGCGCAGGCGGGAGTTGCGCTGGAACAATACGTTCGAACCTTTCCGCAAGATTCGTTCATGCGGCAGATGCTGAACCGCGCCAATTCCAGGGAACTGCCGAAATGAGCGCTATGCCCTGCCTCTCTCCAGGCTTTCCAGCTAGATCGGTTCTAGCTTGCACTCTTGGCGCGGCCTTGCTGGCATCTTCCAAGCCCGGCGAGCAATCGGGAATCGGCTTCGAGAACCGTCAAGAACAATCTGGCGTAACGTTTGTCCTGAACAACGGTACCACGGAGGACAAGCCCATCATCGACAGCACGCTGGGTGGCGTCGCTTTGCTGGACTACGACAACGATGGTTATCTGGACATTTTCTTCAGCAATGGCGCCAGCATTCCCGGCTTAAACAAAAGCAACCGGGCATTCTCCAACCGGCTATTCCACAACAATCATGATGGAACGTTCACGGACGTAACAGAACACGCAGGAGTGGCCGGCGAAGGATACAGCATGGGAGTGGCCGCTGCGGACTACGACAATGACGGATGGACCGATCTCTACGTCACAGGAGTTAATCGCAATATCCTGTACCACAACAACAAGGACGGCACATTCACCGATGTAACGCAAAAGGCCGGAGTGACAGGCATTTTCGGCGGAAAGAAGCTCTGGTCGGTATCGGCAGCGTGGCTAGACTACGACAATGATGGACTCCTCGACCTTTTCGTGAGCAACTATCTCGAATGGTCTCCTGAGAATTCGCGCGTGTGCGGAGCGCCGGGCAAGCGCCTGTCCTGCCCGCCGTCTCTGTACAAGGGAGAGCCAAACATCCTGTATCACAACAATGGCGACGGAACGTTCACAGACGTTTCCGTGGCAACCGGCATCGCAAAGTCCATTGGCAAAGGGATGGGTGTCGCTATCGCCGACTACAATGGCGACGGATGGACCGACATTTTCGTCGCCAACGACAATGAAAGAAATTTTTTGTTTAAGAATCAGCACGGGCAGGGATTCGATGAAGTCGCTGTCGAATCGTTCGTCGCGTACACGGATGATGGAGTTCCCGTATCGAGCATGGGGGTTGACTTTCGCGACTGGAGCAACAACGGGAGACCCGGTCTTTTCGTAACGGCGCTTGGCGGCGAAACGTTTCCTCTATATCGCAACGAAGACCGTAAACTTTTCACGATGGCTACCTATGAGTCCGGCATCGGATTCGCCACTTTCAAGATGAGCGGATGGGGCGCCGGAATCTATGATTTCGACAATGATGGCTACAAGGATCTTTTCAGCGCTAATTCGCACGTCAGTGAAAATGCGGATGTGAACCCGCAGCAACAATACCGCCAGCCTAACGGCGTCTTCCAGAACGAGCGGAACGCAACTTTTCGCGACGTAAGTGCCGAAGTTGGAGCCGCCCTGAGATTGCGCGCAGCACACCGGGGTGCAGCGTTTGGGGATCTCAACAACGACGGAAAAGTGGACGTTGTAGTTTCGGCGATTGGAAGCCCGGCAGAGCTTCTTTACAACACATCGACGGGCGGCAATCATTGGCTCGCCGTTGAAACTGTAGGCGCCAAGAGTAACCGCGATGGCATCGGCACGCGGATCAAATTGACTGGCGAATCCGGCCTGGTGCAGTACAACGAGGTCACTACCGCCGGCAGCTACGCGAGTTCCTCCGACAAGCGCGCACACTTTGGATTGGCACATGATTCTTTGGTCAAGGAAATTGAACTGCGCTGGCCTAGCGGAACGTTGCAGGTCTTGCGAAACGTCAAGGCCGATCAAATCTTGAAGGTTACGGAAAGGTAGCGACGGGATGCCGGCGGCGATGATGCTTGTCCTGCTGGCCTGGATTCCGCCACAGGCCCGCGCAACGCCCTGCAGCGGCGCAGAACGACTGATAGCCTCGATTTGGAAAGAGCTGTCAGCCGAGAATCTCAGTGCCGCTGAACAAACGCTCGGCGAGATAGAGCGCACGCAACCCGATTGCCCTGAGGTGATCTTGGCAAATGCCAGGGTCGCGGCAGCAGATGGTGCGCCGGCCAAAGCCGAGGATTTCTTTGTGCGTTATGCGGATGTCGTTCCAAATGACGCAAAGGCTTACTCCTATCACGCGCGTTTCCTGCTCGAACGAGGGCAATACCAGCGAGCAGATGCGCTTGCGGCCCTCGCGCTGGAAAAAGACCCGAACGATGTAGTAGCGCTCGCGGCGCGCGGCGAGATCCTGGACATCAAAGGACAGACGCAGGAGGGCATGCAGTTGCTCGAGAAAGCCTGCCGGCTTGATCCACGAAATGCGTCGGCGCATTTTCGGCTTGGGATGATCTACGATCGCGCCAAGCGATTGGCCGATGCTGGGCCACATTTCCAGCAAGTCGTGGAAACCGATCCGCTGGACGCGCGGGCGTGGGATTATCTGGCCCTCGATTTAGAGCCTCTCGGCGAGATAGAACGCGCCGACCTCGCCTATCGCAAAGGATTGGCCGCGAATCGATCAGGCCCTCATTTCGACGCCTTTCTTGACTATAACTACGGACGTTTTCTGATGAAGCGCAACGATCTCATCGCCAGCAAGCAGCATTTGGACCGTGCAGTGGAGCTGACTCCCGATGTTCGAGCTCCGTGGTACGAACGCGCAAAACTCGACCTGCGACTCAAGAACAATCAGCAGGCCCGTGAAGATGCGGAGAGGGCTGCCAACATTCGTGATTCGCGGGGGATCATCATTGATCTTCAACTGTATGTGTTGCTCGAACAAATCTACACTCGCCTGGGGGATCCAGAATTGGCGGAAAAGTATGCCAAGTTAAGCCAGCAAACCCCGGTGCCGCCGCGGAAGGACTGAGGCAATTTACAATTGATTATGGATCGCTGAGCTGAGCCGAATCACTAGGAACGCCACCCGTTATTTTGGATACTGGCAACTGTCGCGACAACCTGTCTGAACTCAAATCTTGTTTAGGGCTTGGCTGAAACGAACTGCCGCTTGCCAACTATTCCCTTCCCTTCCTGGATCGTCACGATCTGACCGGCCGCTATCCCTGGATAATTTTCATTCTTGCCGTCTGTCCAAAGCACGGACAGGTCGACAGACGTCGCCTTTCCTAAACCGAAGTGCAGCCGAAAATCGTTCTGCGAAATGAAGGAGCCTCCGCTGCGCACCTCGTCAATCTGCTTTCTCCCATCTGACATCAAGGTGACCCGTGCTCCAATTGCGTCGCTCCCAAAAGGTGTCACCAATCTAACGAGTAAAGAGTTGCCGAGGCGAGGGCCGAGGTTCTTCAATAATGAAGGTGGCTCATTCATATTGACAATCACAATTTCCGGCTGCCCGTCATTGTCCAAGTCGCCCACGGCAAGCCCCCGGGAGGAGTGCTCGTCGGATATTCCAGGCCCGCTCGCGCCGGAGAGATCAAAAAATTGCCCGTCGCCTCGGTTCCAATAGAGGAGCCGTCTTTGCTTGAATTTCTCCGAGGTGTGTCCAGAATCGACCTCGGGATACACGTGACCGTTGGCGACGATCAAGTCTTTCCACCCGTCGTTGTCGATATCCAGAAATGCGGTGCCCCATCCAAGATACTTGGTGTTTACCGCCAATCCGGAAGCAATGGTCGCGTCGTCGAAGTTATTCCCGCCCAGATTCCGGTACAGAGTGTGCGTGTCGTCCGCAAAGTTAGTCTTGAAAATATCCAGCAGCCCGTCATGATCGAAGTCGCCTGCCGTCACGCCCATTCCTGCTTGTTCGCGGCCGTCTTCGTTGTAGGCGATGCCCGCCTGTGCGCCTATCTGCTCAAAACTCTTGCCGCCGAGGTTGTGGTAGTACAAGTTTGGAGTGGAATCGCAGGACACGTAGATGTCCGGCCACCCGTCGTTGTCAAAGTCGGAAACCAGCGCAGTGAAACCGTAACAACTCTTCGGTCCGGTGATATGAAGTTGGTCCGAAACATCAGTGAAGTTTCCGTGGCCATCGTTTTGATACAACGATATCGTTTCCGCAGGCAGTCCACGAGGCCCGCATATAACCGGCAGCCCCTTCCACTGACATTGCGCCTTATCACCCGGCCGCGGAGTTTGTTTGAGATCGAAGTCCACGTAGTGAACCACCACGAGATCCTGATAACCGTCTCGGTTGAAGTCGAAGAAGGCGCAGCCGGTGCTCCACCTGGGTCTTGGCTGGATGAGCCCCCGCGCCTTGGTCTCGTCGCGAAAAGTGCCGTGGCCCAGATTGCGGTATAAGACGTTCTGCCCCCACTGCGTGACAAATAGATCCGCATATCCATCATTGTCGATATCACCGACGCAGACACCCTGGCCCCAGCCCGTGTGAGCCAGCCCAGCTTTCTCGGTTACGTCTTCGAACTTTAGGCCACCCAAGTTGTGATAGAGAAAGTGTCTCGGCTTGACGCCACTTTCTTCCAGCCGGTCGGCATTCACAAGAAAGATGTCCGGGAGACCGTCATTATCGTAGTCAAAGATTGCGACTCCCGTGCCCGTCGTTTCCACGATGTATTGTTTGCCGCGCTCCGCCCCCGAGACGTTTATGCCCACTAAACCAGCTCGCGCTGCAACGTCCTCGTAGCGAACGACAGGAGCCTTCACACCGGGAGGCAGTGGCCGGGCTGGAACCGCCGTGCCGCCAGTGGCCATGCCTTGTGCGTAGGCGCCTTGGCAAGCGCCGAAGGCCAAGCCCGCAACCGCGAATGCAATGGTAATGCGCCAGGTTCCGGCCTTTTTGCCCGACCGCCGGTTCGGTCTCATCTCTGTTATCTCGATCATGACTGTTCGTTGAAACCCTCCGAGCAGCAACGCTCAGTGACCGCGTAGTTTGCTTTGGTTCTGTCACGTTTGACAAGTATTCGATAATCTGGTGTTGTGGCGTTCGAAGGGGGGCGCAACGAAACAAGTGAGCATTCAAGACCGCCAAAACTCATTTCGAGCGACTGAGCGCTGCGGGAACGCTCTTGGCTCCTTTGCCGATCGCTCGTGCCTGAGTTCATCCCTTCTCCGACCTAGTCGAGAAGTCACATAGCAGGATTGAGAATGTTTCCGACGGCCAGCGCAGGCAAATTGATTTCGACTATATTGTGGTTCGTACTCGTTCTTCGCTGTTCTTGTTCCCAAACCGTTGCAGCTCAAGGAGATCAGAACTGTAAACGGCCCGCAGAATTGGAGCGGGCTCTGGCAAAACAGCCATCAGCGGCAGTGTACGATGCGCTGGGTGCGTACTTTGGACAGCGCAAAGAGTTTCCTTGCGCCTTTTCCGCGTTTCAGTCAGCGCTCCGTCTTGAGCCGAACTCTTGGGAAGCGCACTATAACTTCGGTCTCGCGTATCTAGAGAGTGGCGATGCGGAACACGCCACTCGCGAATTCCGAGCCGCGGTGCACCTGAGGCCAGAACTACCGCAGTCGCACGCCGCCCTAGGGACTTCGCTCAGCCAGCTGAATGAAACCGATGACGCGATCGAGGAGTTCAAGGCAGCGCTCCGGATAGACGCTCAATCCATTCCTGCGTTTGATGGTCTGACCAAGGCGTTGATCCAACAGAAGCGATACTCGGCGGCTATCGCTTATCTGCGGAACGCCCCGCCGGACAACACGCTGCAGCTGAATTTGGCAACCGCGTACGCGCGAAATCGAAACAACGACGAGGCGCTGCAAATCCTCTCCCAGATTGTCCGGAAACAACCCTCGTCTTCCCTGGCGCACTTGAATCTCGGAATTGTCTACACCCAGCAGGAACGCTATCGGGAAGCGGCCGAACAGTTCCGGGAGGCGCTCCGCCTTGATCCGAAGGATGATGTTGCTCGCGTTTCCCTGGTGAAAGCACTTGCAATTCTCGCTGAATTCCCGTCCGCATTGCCTCTAATCCAAGAGTATGCTCAACGCAAGCCACGTGACTTCGACGCACTGTATTTGACGGGAGTTGTGCGACGCGGCCTAGGGAACTACGCGGACGCAGAAGCCCCCCTCAGACAAGCCGTTACACTAAAACCGGATGACTACGATAGCCGATACAATCTCGGCTTTGTTCTTGCCAAGCTGGGAAAAGCGCCCGAAGCGCGCGAGCAACTGGAGACCGCGCTGAAGCTCAGGCCGAATTCAAGCGACACGCGTTTTCAATTGGCTGCCGTACTTAGGGCTATGGGAGAGCGCGAACAAGCTCGCACCGAGCTACAAACTTTCGAAAACGAAAAACAGGAAGGCGTCGGCCAAAACGTTGCGGAAACCAAGGCGAACCAGGCGAATGAGTACTTGCAGACCGGTGAGGTTCAGCGCGCTGTGGCCTTGTATCGTGAAGCCATTGCCGATGATCCAAAAAACGCGCGGACTTACTACAACCTTGGCTTGGCACTCGATCGCCTAAGGGATTATCGCGGCGAGCGCGATGCACTGGAACAAGGCGTGAGTATCGATTCTTCGTTCGCTCCTTTGCACAATCAGATTGGTTTCTTGAGCCTCCAGGCGGGCCGGATGGACGACGCGGAGATGCGGTTCAAAACCGCGACGTCACTGGATCCCCAATACGCGGAAGCAGAGAACAATCTCGGCGTCGTTTACGGGCAGCAGGGTAAATCGGCTGAAGCGGAACGATTATTCCGGCAAGCGGTCGAGAACAATCCGCAATACGCGCAAGCGTTTGTCAATCTTGGCCTGATCTTGGCCAGTCAGTCGCGATTTCCGGAAGCAAACGAAGCGCTTCAGAGCGCCGTCCATCTCGAACCGAACAACATCAAGGCGCTCACCTCTCGAGCTATGGTCCTCACTCGCCTTGGCCGGCCCACTGAAGCCATCACGGAATTTCATAAGGTCGTTGAGCTTGATCCCCGATCCCCGGATGCACACCTAAATCTCGGTATCGCCCTCGCGGATCAATTTGATCTCGAGACTGCACTGAAGGAATTTAAGGAAGCGGTAAGACTTGCTCCAGACGCTCCAGGTCCGCACTACAACAAGGGAAGAGCTCTAGTCGATCTGCAGCGAAATCCAGAAGCCGAACCTGAACTCGAGGCAGCCACACGGCTCGATCCGAATCTTGCCGACGCGTGGTATCTATTGGGAATTATTGCAAAGCAATCGGGCGAAGTACAAAAATCCATTGAGCTATTTGGCAAAGTAATCGCGGTCGACTCAAACAACGCTGACGCGCTCTTTATGCTGGGCCAAGCTTTTCTGCGAAGCGGCGACCGTCCAAAAGCCGTCCGGTCCTGGCAAAAAGTGATTGAAATCAATCCTGAACATGGCGAGGCGCTTTATAACCTCGCCCGCCTGCTGGCGCAAACGGCCCCCACGGACGCGAAGGTGCTTCAGGATCGCTTTGAGGCCCTCCAAACCAACCGCCACACCATGGATCGCGCGCAAACGCTAGGCAATTTCGCGCTGTCCTCTGCTGCTGCCCACGACTGGCCCCAGGCCATCGCACAGTTAAAAGAGGCCCTGAAGGTGTGCGGCAATTGCAGTGCTTTAGCCCTGTTGCACAAAAACCTGGGGCTGATCTATTGCCGCTCCGGAGATCTCAAGAATGGCCGCGCTGAGCTGCTCGAAACCCGAAAGCTCACGCCAAACGATCCGGATATCACCGCAGCTCTTCAACTCCTCGAAAAGCAGAGCAAATAACGTTCCGCGCCGATCCTTGAGACTTTTCGTGCTTCCTGTCGCGGCAAAAACGACCAGGCTCAGATTCGCAGCGCAATGACGCTGACGTTTGGATCTGGCGGCTGTGAGGGCGTCTCGATCTGCAGTTTGCCTTCAGATTGGCGAAGCTTCAACGGTTGCCCGCTAGCAAGCAAATAACCAGACAGAACCTTCGGTTTCAGCCCATTGATTTCCAAAGGAGAGGACGGCCATTCGAAAACATGAATGAAGATCTTGTCATTCTTCGCCGTTAGTCGAATGGAGGGGGCACCTTGTATCGGCCCATATGTGGTGCCGTAGATCGAGTCACCGTTGACCGCAAGCCACTTTCCGATGGCTTGCAAACGATCCTGAAATTCGGGCTGAATCACGCCGTCAGGTTGCGGGCCGACGTTCAGGAGGAAATTTCCGCCGCGGCTGGCTACTTCAACCAAAGATCGAATGAGAACCTGCGCTGATTTGTATTCGCGGTCGTGCATGTTGTAAGCCCACGTATTGTTGATCGTCATGCAAGTTTCCCACAGTTGGAAATCCTCCGGCTTGGGAATCGTGTTCTTCAACTTCTGATTGACGGTCGTATCGACGGCGTTAAACCGGACGTCTTTGGTTGGAATAGCACCGGGAATAAATTGTTCGGGCGTCTGGTAATCCCCGGGAAGACCAATTCGATCATTGACGAGCGTGCCTGGCTGCAATTTTCGAATCAGGTCCAGGAACCGAATCCCACCATACTTCTCCTGCTGATGTAATCCATCAAACCAGATCAACGCCACTGCGCCATAGCTAGTCAGAAGCTCGGTCAACTGCAACTGCATGTAATCTAAATAGAGGGGCCATTCTGGGCGGGCGGGTTCGCCATTCCAGTTTTCTTTGGCCAGCTTCGACGTATCACGAAATGCCGGATGATGCATATCCGGCGGTGAATAGTAGAATCCGAGCGGCATGCCTCGTTCTTTGCATGCGTACGCCAACTGCTTCACGATATCTTTGCCATAGGGAGTGTTGGTGATCTTGTAGTCCGTGAACGACGTATCGAACATACAGAAGCCGTCGTGATGTTTGGTGGTAAACACCATGTATTGCTGGCCGGCAGTTCGGGCTAGATCGACAAATGCATGCGGATCGAACTTGGTTGGATTAAAACGCTTGGGAAGTTCCCGGTACTCCGCTTCCGTGATGCCGCCGGCGGGTGGCTTCATAATGGGCCACGAGGCTTCCACGCTTGCAAGCGAATAAGGTCCCCAGTGAATGAACATCCCGAATTTCGCGTTGCGATACCAAGTTGTCCGTTCCTCCTCGGAGCCGACGGCCCATCCGATACTTGGCGTTAAGGAAAACGCAGAGGCGGCAAATGCAAGCTTTACGAAATCCCGTCGATCCTGCAAATAGGCGCTCATATCCCTTAGTCTCCAGTTTTGAATGCCAACGTAGGTCAATCCAGGTGAAAAACCTCTTCCATCTCCGCCCACCACTCGCCCTCTTTTCGTGTCGAAAGGGGTTCCTGCATCGGCCCGACTACCGCCCACCATTCCTGAGTTTTGGGATGCGCAGCCATCTTGCTCCAGTCACTTTTCAAATCGATTCCGTGATATTCAAAATAACTGAAGAGCACGCCGTCCTTGAGGTAGATGGAATAGTTGCGGATGTTGCATTCTAGAATCTTGTCCACCACCTCCGTCCAAACGGACGCGTGGTATCGCTTGTAGACTTCCTCGCTGCCTGGCTTGAGCCGGATCATCATCCCAAAGCGCTTCATCGTTCCGCCCTCCCGACTCGGTCCTGCGAGTTCTTTGCCGCCGTCTCGCGATGCAGAAAGAAGATTTTAAGTGCTTAGAATTTCCTTGACTGGGGCTTATACGCGAGTATGCTCTGCTATGTCAAGATTTAAGCACTTAGTTTATGCCAGCTCATTCCGCACTTACGGGAAGTGGCTTCGTCAAACACGACTTGGCGGACCGTTTACGAACCGAAATCATCAACGGCTCACTGCCTAGAGGGGTCCGGATCGTCGAGGGAAAGTGGGCCCAGAAATTCGGAGTAGCTCAAGGCTCGATACGCGAAGCGATCAACATCCTGGCGCTAGAGGGATTCGTCAACAAGGAGTCGGGGCGAAGCGCGCGAGTGGTCCACCTGACCGAGAAGGACGTTGCGCAACTCTATGAACTGCGAGGAGCCCTAGAAGGGTTGGCGGCTCGTCTGGCGGTAGAAATGCGTCCCGATCTCTCGAGGATTCAGTTTGCCGTGGATAGTATGCGACACGCGGCGAACGAGGGAAATTGCGAAACGCTGCTCCAACACGATCTTCAATTTCACCTTGAGCTTTGTGAACTCTCGTGCAACCCATTTATCGTCGAGCAAAGTCGTCGGCTTCTTGTGCCCTTCTTCGCGTTCGTTCGTATGCGAGTTGCCGCCAGCGGGCAAACAACTTCTCCCTGGGACAAGGATTTGGAAGCACACCAACGAATCATCGACCTTGTTCGCGACGCCGAAGGTGAGGTTGCAGAGCAATACGTGAAGAAAGCGATGGCCCGCTTTGCCAAAACAGCTTACGACAACTGGGAGAATCGCACTTCTCATGCCCCGTGACCTCGAACCAGAAGGCATCGCGCTGAACACCGGCGGAGATCGCGATGCCTGACGCGGCGATCCGCTCGGTCTCGACTTACGACGCACGATTTGCGCTGCCTCCTGGAGCAGGTACAGATTCCGTCCACACGAATTCTGAATACAGCTTCGCAGTCACGTCGTTGGCGGGTGAGAACGGTCTTCGAGGAACCGGAATCGCACTCACGCTCGGCAATGGCAACAAGCTCGTGTGCGAAGCGATTGAGATGCTCGCCAAGCCTCTCGCTGGCGCCGATATCGAAGAGCTCATGGCAGATTTTGGGCGGGTCTCTCGGAAGCTGGCAGACGATCCATCGCTCCGCTGGCTTGGACCTCACAAAGGTGTCGTTCACCTTGCGCTGGCTTCCATTACCAACGCTTGTTTTGATTTGTGGGCCAAAAGCCGTCGCAAACCCCTCTGGAAATTGCTCCTCGATCTCACTCCAGCCGAGGTAGTTCGTCTTCTGGATTTGAGCTACCTGGAAGAGGTACTCAACGAACAAGACGCACTCGAACTGCTACACAGCCAACTGGCAACCCGCGATCAGCGCATTCCGATTTTGCAGAGTGGCTATCCCGGCTACGACACCTCCGTCGGATGGATGGCATACGACGATCAGAAGGTGCGTGATCTGACCCAACGCGCACTTGACTCGGGCTTTCGAGCTTTCAAGCTGAAAGTAGGATCCGACGATGAGCGCCGCGATCTAAGACGAGCTGCTGCGCTTCGGGAATGCATTGGTGAGTCCGGCGCTCTCATGTTCGACGCCAACCAGCGCTGGAATCTTCCAGTCGCGATCCGGATGTCACGCGACCTTGCGGTCTACCGGCCTTCCTGGATCGAAGAGCCTACGCATCCCGACGACGTTCATGGACACGCGGTGCTGGCGCGCGAAATCGCCCCCATTAAGATCGCGGCTGGCGAGCATATTCCGAATCGAGTCGTGTTCAAGAACTTTCTGCAGGCTTCGGCTCTTCACTACGTGCAGGCCGACTGCACAAGGCTGGCAGGGGTGAGCGAATTTCTCACTGTAAGTCTTCTTGCAAAGAAGTTCTCACTTCCGGTAGTCCCACATGTAGGGGACATGGGGCAATTGCATCAGCACCTCGTGTTGTTCAATCGCATTGCGCTGGGACACGAGCTCACGTTCCTCGAGCACATTCCGCACCTGCGCGGTCACTTCGTTTTCCCGGCGTCGGTTGCGGACGGCTGTTACAAGACTCCCCAGGAACCAGGTGCATCGTGTGACTTGAACCTGTCTCTGGACGGGAATCACTGATGGAGCATTCTGTGCCAGCGGGAGTGTCTCTCGTAATGATCGCGGGGCTCATGTCCGGCAGCTGCATGCTTCCCTCGAAGTTTGTGCGCGATTGGAAATGGGAGAACGTGTGGCTTGTATTCAGCGTGGTCTCTCTTGTAATCATTCCCTGGATACTCGCCGTTGCTTTTGTGGGCCGTCTCTTCGAAACGTATCGAGCTCTGGCCTTTCAGCAGCTTGCCATTCCGATATTGCTGGGTGCCGGCTGGGGGATCGCGCAAATTCTTTTCGGCGTTTCTGTGAAGCGCCTTGGTTTGGGTATCGCCTACGCAATCATCGTCGGCCTTGGCGCAGTTCTCGGAACGCTGGTTCCACTCTTCGTTCAGCAAAAGGCGCTGGCCAAGGAACATGCACTAAGACTGATATTGAGCGGTGTCATCGTCATGTCGATCGGCATTTTTTTGACCGCATGGAGCGGTCAAATCAAAGAACGTGCGGCCGCCGTTCATCAGAGTCGATCAAGTCGATCCTACCTTGCGGCTACCTTTCTTGCCGTGCTGTGTGGCCTCATGGCCCCCATGCTCAACTACTCGTTTGCCTTTGGGCAAGATATTGCCAAGGCGGCGGTAATGTTCGGAAACCAGCCAGTGAACGCCGCTTACGCAGTTTGGCCGGTTGGACTGGCAGGAGGCCTCCTTCCCAACGCTGCCTACAGCTTGTGGCTGCTAGGCAAAAATCGGACGTGGGCATTGTTCCGCTCGGCACCGCCAGATTTCTTGCGATCTTCCCTAATGGGTGTTCTTTGGATGGGAGCATTTGCTTTCTATGGGATGAGCACAACCTACCTCGGTGCGCTGGGCACATCCGTGGGATGGGGCCTCTTACAGATCTTCATGATCATGACCGCTACCGTGGCGGGAGTTCTGACGGGGGAGTGGAAGGACGCCTGCCGCTCGGCGAGAGTCCTATTGGGCTCAGGCATCGCAGGTCTGACGGTTGCCATTGTGCTGCTCGCAGTTGGCAGCGTATAGGCCGGTCTTGAAAGCCGTAGATTGTATGAGAAACCGGCATGAACAACGCTTGTAAGGATCACATTGGAATGCGACAGCAGAAAATCTCTGCAGCCCGTTGTGCTCTTCGATTGTTTGCTATTTTCTCTCTCAATCTCATTTCCCGGCCCTTAATCGTTCATGCCCAGAACCAAACTCCTATTTCAGAGGACATCGAATGGACTTGGGAAGTTCGTCCGCAACTGGCCGACCCCAAGCTGCCTAACGTCCTTCTTCTTGGCGACTCCATCACGCGCAGCTATTTCCCGGACGTAACGAAGAACCTCAGCGGCATAGCCAATGTCTACCTCATGGCGTCCTCCACATCGGTGGGTGATCCCCGCCTGCCCCGTCAGATTGCGGAGTTTGCCGCCATGCGGGGTGTCTCCTTCTCCGTAGTTCACTTCAATAACGGCTTGCACGGCTGGGGATACGCTGAAACGCAATTCAAATCCGGCTTTCCCCTCTTCCTTCAAGCTATCCAGGCACTACCCGGTCGCGGCAAACTTATCTGGGCGTCGATCACGCCGGTCAAGCCCGAAGCATCCAACGGCGCCACCAACCCGCGCATCGACGCTCGAAATGCCATCGCACAAACCTTCATCGAATCCGAAAAGATTCCCGTGGACGATCTGCACGCCCTGATGAGGCAGCATGCCGACCTCTATGAGGATGCCTTCCACTTCAATAAGGCCGGTTCAGCACTCATGGGCGACCAAGCTGCGGCGATCATCAAGAACGCACTCGAAAGTTCGCGGCGTGGGCAACGTGGGAAACCATAGTCGATCACCCCGTAGAGCCGAAGTGCCATGCAATCTTCAATACACTTCACACGGAGATCCAACGTGCCAAATCCTCCCACTGCGGAAAGTCTGGATGAGCGGATCGCCGCAGCCGTTCAAACAGTCCGGCAACCCCGCCCAAAGCGGGTCCGTCCCATCGTTGTCATCGGCGCCGGTGGCATCGTTCGCGCCGCACATCTGCCTGCTTACGAAAAGGCAGGATTCCCCGTCATTGCCTTAATGGATCAGGATGGGGACAAAGCGGCAGCGCTCGCAGCCGAGCGTCGCATCCCCCATTCGTTCAGCTCCGTTGCTGAAACCGCGCGCTTCGCTACGCGTGACACCATCTTCGATGTGGCGGTGCCCGCGTCTCAGCTTGTCCACATTCTTCCGCAGCTACCCGAAAGCGCGACCGTGCTCATCCAAAAGCCCATGGGTGAGACCCTCCAACAGGCTCGCATCATCCGAGACCTTTGCCGTAGCAAGGGTTTCACCGCCGCCGTAAACTTCTCTCTGCGCTACTCTCCCAATAACCTTGCTGTCGCCGCACTGGCGAGCAGCGGTCTCCTCGGTGAAATCCACACATCGAAAGTCCAGACAAGCACTTATACCCCTTGGCATCTCTGGACCTTTCTTGCCAGCGCACCCAGGCTCGAAATCCTCTACCACAGCATTCACTACTTCGACCTTGTTCGCTCGTGGCTGGGCAATCCGCAAGGCGTCTACGCGCGCACCGTAAAGAACCCGCACACAGCAGACCTCGCGGCCACAAAGACCATTGCCATCCTCGATTATGGCCACTCCAAGCGCGTCTTCATTGCCACTAATCACAACCATAACTTCGGCCCGGAGCATCAGCACAGCTTCGTCCAATGGGAGGGAGTCAACGGCGCCGCACGCATCACGATGGGCGTCAACCTCGACTATCCCGCTGGGAAGCCAGACATAGCCGAATACGCTCACCGCGGCTCGGACTCCCCGCGCTGGCGATCCGTCCCGGTTAGCGGCAACAACTTTCCCGACGCTTTCATGGGGACCATGGGCGCTCTCCAGTGCTTCGCTGAAGGCTCCGCCTCCACGTTGCCATCGCACTTTGAAGATGCGTTTCAAACCATGGCGCTCGTAGAGGCCCTGTACCGTTCAAGCGAGCTCCCCGGCGAGCCGCTTCCGCTCGATTCGTGACGTACAACGAAGCACCGGCCACGTTGGCATTTTCGAAATCATGTGAAAAAGGCTTTGAGCGGAAAAGAGCAGATGCGGGAAGAAAACAGATGGCATTTTAAACTCGAGGTACTTGAAAGTACGCAGTAGCCGAACCGATCTCGGGTTGGCACTGGGGTCGCAGTCTCTAGTGGCGATTCAAGTTGTTGCCAGTACCCCACTCTGTCCTGGCAGAGGTCGGGACTCCACAGCTCCTCGCTCCCGCCAAACTCGCTGCGCCGGCAGACTTTTCTCCGGACGGAGATCCCGACCTGAAGTCTACAACCCGAATAATATTAGGTCATGCGCTTGGGAGGCAGGTCCTGATCGTGGCCACAGTTACTCGATAGGTCCCGGTTCCATCAATTGCACACAGTACTCCTGTCTTGCCGATTCCCGTTCAGCCCCGGCTCGACAGAAGGCGCTTGCCGCGATGACACACACGGGATACCATGCAGACTACTTATCGAGGCGGTTACTGTGAAAACGCGCGATCCCTCTCCCATTCGCTAAGAATCGAACGGCTCTCAAGCAGGATGCTGCAGAGCCGCGAAACGAGCCGACCAAGGACCTCGCGAGGGCCTTGAGAAAATGGATTGGAGAGACAAGGCCCCCATGAAATGTCCCTACTGCATCGAAGCCATCCAAGACGAAGCGCTTGTCTGCCCCTACTGCCGCCGAGATCTCGTCTTCTTCAAATTCTTTTCCGATCGCTTGTCCAAGGTCGAGAAAACGGTCTCGGAGTGGACTTCCCTTCCGCTTGACCCAAGGGCTGTCGCCACGACCACCGGAGCGCTCCCACAGGAAGCAATCTTAAGCTTTATCACATCGGTAGCTGCCGTGGCCGTAACCATTTTTCTCGAGACGCTTTTCTACTGGGCGACCTGGCGTCTTGATACGAATGTCCCGGAGGACCGGGGATTCTATTTTCTGTCGGTCTTGGTAGCACCGTTTGTTGCGGCGATCGGCCTCGGCTTTACCCTCCCTCGCCTTCGATCGGGCGTCTATGCTTTGCTCGGGTTACTTACAGGCCTTGCAGGATTCGCCCAAGCAATCCTGGTCTTCGCTCACGAACGTCCAGGCGTCCTGAACCCCGAGGCCAATTCCCTGCTCGTGGTGTACGTCGTTTCGGGTCTCTTCTCCTATCTATCGGGAGGCCCAATTGGAGAATGGATCAAAACTAGGAATGGTCCGCAGCATACGAACAAGCTTGTTTTGACGCTTCTCGAGCACCTCCTGGATGACCCCGACAAGGCGGTTCACATCGCAAAAACGATCAAAGCGTGGGGAGCCATTTTATTGGCCCTCGCGAATGCAGTTTTTGTAGCGTTGGCGCGGTTGAAGTAGCGACCGAGCGTAAGCACACCTTCATGGCGCTGGTCAAAACGATGATGTGTGCGGAGGATGGCACGAAGGAATGTTGCTATCACAGTTGACATGACCTAGAAGAACCTGATCAAGGACACAGAAACCCATGGCCGGGTTTTCTACACCAAGGGAAAGTCTATGGTTTTCTACGCTTGCGACCTCGACCAGCAGGCCGGCCAGGAACGCCACCTTCCAGGCCCTGGGGCCCGGACTTCGAGGTGGTGATTGCTGGCGCGAGCCCAAGCGGAGTTCTGGCAGATCAGGTCAAGAGCCTCGATTGGCGGAAAAGGCGGGCCAAGCGCAAAGGGATGATATCAGCGGCCGAACTGGCGGAGGTGCGCGCCAAAATTCGGACGCTAATAGGCGCTCGCACGCCACGTTGGACCCGGAGGCAGAAATTCAGGGCGAACGGCCCGGCGCTGCTTGGATGCTGATAAACCCGGGTGTGACGGGAGGGTTGGCCAAGGCCGATACTGAGGCGATGTATGAAAACTCTTGCCGTCCGCGACGAATCTAAGGAACTGGCTCGTCGTGTTGATGTTGATGCGCTTCATGCAGGCCGGACATCCCGGTACGACCACACCTCTCCCGCCTTGTGCGACAGACGGTGGCTGGTCTACGAAACAACTGAAGTCGTGGCGGCGGATTTCTTGCTGTAGTGCGCGAAGCAGCGCGGACTTCTGCATGATCCTCTCCAACGTTCGAGAGGACACGGGTACAGCAGTAGCACGCTGACGTTCCTCGAACGCGATGCCACTTTCGAAGTTTGCGGCGAGGCCAGTGACGGTCCCGAGGCTATCAAGAAGACTTGAGCGTCGCACCACTTCGTTGCTCTGTGCCTGACTGAACTCCACAGCATCCGGCAGTCAGCTAATGGCTTACCATGCGAGAAGCCCGCTGGCTATTGTTGTGTCTGGTCCCACATATGATCGAGCTGTTGCTTCTGGGTCTTTTCAAAGAGCGCTTTAGTCGAGCTCGACATATCGAAACCCGCGCCAACGGGCCAGATACTGAAGTCACGAAGAACGAGCCGCGCCGGCTTGCCATGCAACGACAATAATCCTTCTTCTAATTCAAGCAATGCGCCCCTCGATAGCGCCAGTTCATGTTCATCCGGCTGGTACATCGTGCCGACTGGGTAGTCGAGATAAGGAGTTCGCGTCTCCTCGATATGGCAGCCGAGTATGTGCGCGACTACCTTGCCTTCGGTGAAGTGAATCAACCGCTCGGTGCTCTTTTGAAATTCGCCGAGGTCGCGAACGTATAATCTGCCGGGATACAGACTGTCGCCGGTGAACAGAATTGAGGTCTGGCGGTCATAAAGCGCCATCCCCACTGTGTCGTGGCCCGGAATTGGGACGGCATCAATCATGCGATTACCAAGATCCACACGCCCGATTTCGTCGGGCCAGTTGTTGATTCCATAGAAGTGCTTGGTAGCTTCCAGTTCCGCCGGGACGAAGGTCACGGGCATCGCGGGGTCGTGCATCGCCTTAACTTCCGCGTCTCCAGCGACGTGATCAGAGTGGGAATGGGAGTGGACAGCCACTAGAGTGATGGTTTCCCGCTTGGTTCGACGTAGCCAGTTTTTCACTACCCGTTGGAGCGTTGGGACGAGATTCCCGTTTCTCGAGCCGGTATCGAAGAGCAGGGCCCGCTGTTCGCCAAAGAGAAGGTAAACAAACGGCTTTTCATAGTCGGTGCATCCTGACTGCCGGAGAATATAAAGATCTCTGTTGTACTCGTGAACTTCCCATTCCGGACCCTCCATGCATTTGGGGCCACCAGTCATCCACTGCTTCGGCAAACTACCGGCCTGTATGTTGCCTCTGTCGGGCTCTGGCAGTTGCGCCCGAACAACCTGCACGGAAAGAGCGCTCATTAATGTCATTAAGAGAAAAATCTGCCTCGTTTTCATCATTAAGTCCCAAGGCTCGCTGGCGCTTTCCCGTGCTCGCTGAGGGGGACAAAAGACACAAAGATCATGCCGAGAGACCAGTGCGACCACCCCGCCTAGATTTTCCCGAGCCTAAATTAATGGAAACGGGGGCCAATATACTTACGCGCCGTCAGACGGTCAATGCCAAAGAGGTGATCTGCTAAAGAGATCAGATCGCTGCGATAGTTCGCGAATCCTTGTTGTGTGTGTGACCTACTTGTGGGAGACTACGCACCGTGATTTCCGTTTACTCAGGCCGTAACACAAGAGCTCGCATCTCGATTGTCGTATATCTGCGCCTGACCAGAATGGACGTCTGCTGCGGCCCTCCACTCTCCGCTTTCTAATTCTCTGAACGAGCTAGGTTTCAAACTCTATCCGAAGAGGTGTACATGAAGGAAACTTCCCTACTCTGGGAGGAGACCATTCAGGGCGGCGCTACATGGTCCCATGTGCTGAAGCGCGGAACGTCTCTGCGCATTTTCGACCTGGAAGGTGGAGCGAACGTTGCTGCCATTTTTTACAACTTCGAGTGCCCGGTGGAACGCTACAACATGCCAGACACGCTGAAGGCGCAGCATATCGCACGGCTCACCAAAGGTTTTGTGCTGTACTCGGACATGGGCCGGATCCTCTGCTCAATTATCGAGGACACGGTTGGCTGGCATGATCCGATCGGCGGAACCTCGAGCGCCAAACTGGTGAGCGCAAAATACGGGCCCTCTGCCTATCAGGAGCACCGCAACGACTACCACAAGAATGGGCGCGATGGTTTTTTGATTGAGCTGGGCAAGTGGGGACTCGGACCGCGCGACCTGGTGCCTAACGTGAACTTCTTCAGCCGGGTCGATGTCGCGGAAGATGGCAGCATGAGTTTCGCACACGGTAGCTCCAAAGCCGGCGACTACGTCGAGCTTCGCTCCGAGATGAATGTGCTCGCAATTCTCAACACTTGCCAGCACCCGCTCGACCCCAATCCAAAATACGAACCGAAGCCGGTGCAGGTGTCGATCCGGCGAGTTCCGGCCCCGCGCCAAGACGACGCCTGCCGTATCTCGCGTCCAGAAAACGTACGCGGCTTCACATTGACGGAGAGATATTTCCTATGAGGATCCGGACACCATGAGCGGGATCAATTTAGTGGAAAGCAAGCTGGATCCGGACAAGGCAATCTACCGCCAGGTCGTTCCCGCAGGCGAACCATGGATTCACACCGTCAGAGGGGGGCAATATTTCCGCATTGTCGATCTCCACGGCAACCAGGCGGTAGACACTCTGTTTTACAACGCGCACGACTACTCGGACCGCTACAGCGCCCAAGACACGATTCAGCAACAGCGCAACATTTATCTCACCACCGGCGCGAAATTGATTTCGACCAACGGCACCGTGCTGCTCACGATTGTGGCCGATACCTGCGGCCGTCACGACACCTTAGGCGGAGCCTGTGCAACCGAGAGCAACATGGTGCGTTACGCCATCGAAAAGCGGCACATGCACGCGTGCCGCAACAGTTTCCTCAAAACGGTGATCGAGTGGGACCACGGCATGACCAAGCGTGACATTACCAGCAACGTTAATTTCTTCATGAACGTTCCGGTGACGGCGGAAGGCAAGCTCACCTTCGAAGACGGCATTTCCAATCCCGGCAAGTACGTCGAGCTACGTGCGGAAACGGATGTGCTAGTGCTGATCAGCAACTGCCCGCAATTGAACAATCCGTGCAACGCTTACAATCCAACTCCTGTCCAGGTGCTCATCTGGGATGGGCCCGCGACGTGACGTTTCGCAAGGTCCTCATCGCCAACCGCGGCGCGATCGCTTGCCGTATCATTCGCACCTTACGAAAAATGGACATTGCATCCGTGTCTGTCTATTCGGACGCCGACCGACATTCGCCGCACGTCGGCCAGGCCGATGAGGCGGTCTTCATCGGGCCGCCAACGCCCGCCCAGAGCTATCTCTCTATACCGACGTTGCTGGAGGCTGCGCGAAAGACCCAAGCAGAAGCCATTCACCCGGGTTATGGGTTCCTCAGCGAAAACGCCACCTTCGCGGAAGCCTGCAAGTCACACGGAATCGTGTTCATCGGACCAACTCCGGAGCAGATGCGCGCCTTCGGTTTGAAACACGTGGCACGCCGGATCGCGGCCGAAAATAAGGTGCCGTTGCTGCCCGGCACAGCACTGCTCGACAGCGCCGAAGCTGCCATCGTGGCGGCCGACCGCATCGGTTATCCAGTGATGTTGAAGAGCACCGCCGGTGGCGGGGGCATTGGAATCCGCTTGTGTACATCTCCCGGGGAACTGCGCGAATCCTTCGACGCGGTCGGACGACTGAGCCAATCGAACTTTGGCAGCAGCGGTTTATATCTAGAGCGATTCGTCTCTCAGGCTCGACATATTGAGGTGCAGATTTTTGGCGATGGCAACGGCTCCGTCATCGCCCTCGGAGAACGTGACTGCTCCGTGCAGCGCCGAAACCAAAAAGTCATCGAAGAGACCCCCGCGCCTGGCCTTAGCGACGCGGTACGGCAAAAACTTCTGGATGCCGCGGTGCAACTCGGCAAAGCGGTGCGCTACCAGTCGGCTGGAACCGTGGAATTTATTTGCGACAACGCTTGCGCGGATTTCTATTTTCTCGAGGTCAATACCCGCCTGCAGGTCGAGCACGGGGTCACCGAAGAGGTGGCCAACGTGGACTTGGTCGAATGGATGGTTCGACAGGCGGCGGGCGAGAATCTCCATCTCGAGGGGCGCGAGATTCGGCCCGCGGGGCATTCCATCGAAGCACGCGTGTATGCGGAGGACCCTGCGAAGAACTTCCAACCCAGCGTTGGCAGGCTTTCGCACGTCGTCTGGCCTCCGGGAGTTCGCGTGGAGACCTGGGTTGAGCCGGGAAGCGATGTAACACCGTTTTACGATCCCATGCTGGCGAAAGTGATCGTGCATGCGTCCACACGCCAGGCTGCCCTCGACTCTCTCCGCATTGCGTTGGGTGAATGTCAGTTATCCGGACTGGAAACCAACCTGTCCTATTTGCGCCAAGTGTGTGAGCACCCGGCTTTGGCCGCCGGAGGCGTTACTACTTCCTTTCTGCGCGATTTTTCCTACAAACCCTTAAGCATTGATGTAGTGGAGCCCGGTACGCAGACCACGATCCAGGATTATCCGGGCCGCTTGGGCTATTGGCATGTTGGCGTGCCCCCTTCAGGGCCTATGGATTCGCTGGCATTTCGTCTTGCCAATCGTTTAGTGGGCAATCCAGCGAGTGCCGCGGGACTCGAAATCACTCTGACTGGGCCGACATTGCGTTTTGACTGCGATGCCAGGATTGCGTTGACGGGCGCACATTTTGGGGCTCGACTCAATGGCCAGCCACTGGCAGGGTGGCGCTCAGTGTTCGTGCCTGCCGGTTCGGTGCTGGAACTGGGAGCCGCTCAGGAAGCTGGTGCGCGCGCCTATCTCGCGGTTGGGGGCGGCATCGAGACCCCGCCCTACCTCAACAGCCGCTCAACCTTCATATTGGGAAAATTCGGTGGCCAGTCTGGTCGCGTGCTATCTGCAGGAGACGTGCTGCACATTGGCGATTCTCAAGACAACTTGCAGGAGACTCGCAATCTTCCGGACAAACTCATTCCGCGCTATAGCCACCACTGGGAGGTCGGCGTCCTTTATGGACCGCACGGCGCGCCGGATTTCTTCACGCAAGAAGACATCGACATGTTCTTCTCGATGGCGTGGAAAGTACATTACAACTCGGATCGGACGGGCGTGCGACTAATCGGCCCGAAGCCCAGATGGGCGCGTAGGGATGGCGGCGAAGCAGGCCTTCATCCCTCCAACATTCACGATAACGCGTACGCTGTCGGCACGATCGACTTTACCGGCGATATGCCCGTGATCCTGGGACCCGATGGCCCCAGCTTAGGCGGCTTTGTTTGCCCGGCGACGATCGTCGAGGCCGAGCTCTGGAAGATCGGACAATTGAAGGCTGGCGACCTCGTGCGCTTTCGCGCGCTGTCTCTCGATCAGGCGCTGGAGCTGAGCCGCGTCCTTGAGGCCAGCTTGGAAACGCTTTCCGGGGAACTTCCTTCCCTGCCTGCCATCGACTCTCGCGTCGATCCTGTATTGCGCCACTCGGAACCGAATGGTGCGCCAGCCGTGGTTTGCCGAGCCGACGGCGACAACTACTTGCTGGTGGAATACGGCCCGAATGTACTTGATCTCAACCTGCGCTTTCGCGTTCATGCGCTGGAACAACGATTTCGGAGCATGAATCTACCGGGGATCCTTGATATCACCCCGGGAGTACGCTCGCTACATATCCATTACGATGCCCGCCTGCGTCGCGAAGCCTTGCTGGAAGCGTTGGACGAGTGCGAGCGCCGCATTCCCGGCCTGGATGACATCGTCGTTGAGTCGCGAGTCATCCATCTGCCGCTTTCCTGGGACGACCCGGCCACACAGCTCGCCATTCGCAAATATATGCAAGGCGTGCGGCCAGACGCGCCCTGGTGCCCCAGCAATATCGAGTTTATCCGCCGCATTAACGGTCTCGACTCTATTGACGAAGTCCACCGCATTGTGTTTGGTGCCAGTTATCTTGTGCTGGGACTGGGTGACGTCTACCTTGGAGCGCCAGTCGCCACGCCCGTGGATCCCCGTCATCGCCTAGTAACAACGAAATACAATCCGGCCCGCACCTGGACGCCGGAGAACGCCGTGGGAATCGGCGGCGCGTATCTCTGCGTTTACGGAATGGAAGGGCCCGGCGGATATCAATTTGTCGGCCGCACGGTGCAAATGTGGAATACTTTTCGCTCCACTGCCGAATTCTCGCCCGGAACGCCCTGGCTTCTACGCTTTTTCGATCAGGTGCGCTTCTTCCCAGTAAGCGCGAGCGACCTGCTAGAGATCCGCGACGCCTTCCCGCGCGGCCGCTATTCGCTTCGCAGCGAACGGACCGAATTTCGTCTCCGCGACTACCATACGTTTCTCAAGTCCATCGAGGCGGACGCCGCCGCATGCAAGACGCGCCAGGTTCATGCGTTTGAGGCGGAGCGGGAGCGCTGGGCCGCCGCCGGTCAAGCGGAATATCTGGAACCTGCGGATGCTTCCGCGGCATCTAACGGCGATCCCGATACTCCTGACCACTGCAAGCCTGTACGCTCTCCAATCGGCGCAAGTGTCTGGACAATAGCCGTGCAAACCGGGCAAAAAGTAGAAGCTGGGCAGAAGTTGATCGTGCTAGAAGCCATGAAAACGGAAATTGCGGTGGTGGCGCCGAGCGCCGGCGTCATCGAAAAACTCAACTGTGCTCCGGGAGCGGTAGTATCGGCGGGACAAGTATTGTTGGCGCTTCGCGCGGAGCCGTCCGGATGAAGACTTCCGAAAAGGTCGCAGCACTGTACGACCGTCTGGAGAGAACGCCTCTGAACCCGGTGTGGATTTCGTTGATTCCGCGGGAGAGCGCGCTGGCTCGGGCGCGCGACCTCGAAAACCACGCTGGGTTGCCTCTTGCCGGAATGACCTTCGCGGTAAAAGACAACATCGATGTCGCCGGGCTGGCGACGACCGCTGGTTGTCCAGCGTACGCCTACACCCCCGCCGTAAGCGCAACGGTCGTGCGGCGCATCGAAGACGCCGGCGCCATTTTGATCGGAAAGACCAACATGGACCAGTTTGCTACTGGGTTGGTCGGGACGCGCTCGCCGTTTGGCGCCTGTTCCAGCGTGTTCGACGAGCGGTACATTTCTGGCGGCTCGAGCTCGGGTTCAGCCATAGCAGTGGCCAAGGGGCTGGTAACCTTTTCTCTCGGCACCGATACCGCCGGCTCGGGGCGCGTGCCGGCGGCTTTCAACAACTTGATTGGCCTCAAGCCCACCCGCGGCCTGCTTAGTACCGCCGGAGTGGTTCCGGCTTGCCGGACGCTCGATTGCGTGTCTATTTTTGCGCGCACTTGCGATGACGCGCATAAGATCTGGCGCGCGGCCGGTGGATTTGATTCCGGCGATCCATTTTCGCGCGTGCCTCGCCCCGGCGAAGATGCCGCGCCTTGGCTAGATGTTCCTTTCCGGTTTGGCGTGCCTCGGCCCGAGCAACTGGAGTTTTTCGGCGACGAAGAGGCGCCGGTTCTATATGCGGAGGCCATCCGGAAAGTCGAACGGCTCGGCGGCCAGCGCGTTGAAATCGATATTTCCATCTTCCGCGCAGCCGCCGACTTACTCTACCAAGGACCTTGGGTTGCGGAACGCCTGGCTGCCATTCAATCCTTCCTCAGGAATCACCCGGACGAAATGAATCCGGTTGTCCACGGCATTATTGCAGGCGGGGAGCGCTACACCGCCGTTCAGGCTTTCGAGGCTGAGTACCGCCTGCGGGATTTGTGCCGCGCAGCCGCTGAGCAATGGTTCAATGTCGACCTTCTCCTCTTGCCCACCACCGGGACCATCTACACCCACGACCAGGTAGCGTCCGACCCCGTGAATATCAATACCAATCTCGGCTACTACACAAATTTTGTGAACTTGATGGACCTCGCCGCTGTTTCCGCTCCCGCGGGTTTTCGCTCGAACGGTATGCCGTTTGGGATTTCCTTCATCGGCCCGGCTTTTTCGGATGAAGCGCTGCTCGCGCTTGCGCATCGTTACCTTGGCGCACAAGATCCCTTGCTTGAAAAGGCTCCCGGAAGCCTGGAAGTCGCCGTGGTGGGCGCGCATCTCACCGGCCAACCGTTGAACTCTGAGTTGACCCGACGGGGCGCCCGGCTGAAAAAGACCTGTCGCACGGCACCTGGTTACCGGCTCTATGCGCTGGCAGGAACCAACCCACCCAGACCCAGCTTGGTGCGCGATGAGCAGTTTGCGGGTCCTGGCATTGAAGTGGAGGTTTGGCTTATCCCGGAAGGGCATTTCGGTGGGCTCATCGCAACCATTGCACCCCCGCTAGGAATTGGGAACGTCGCCCTGGACTCCGGTGAATCCGTGAAGGGTTTTATCTGCGAGCCTTACGCAATCTCCAACGCCGTCGAAATAACCCGCTTTGGTGGATGGCGCTCCTACCTGGCAGCATCCAAACTCTGAATCTCTCCTATAGAAAAAATGACGGATGAGGCGCACGCCATCGCGCTAAGATTTCGGCCGATGCAAGTCAGACGAGCCCCCTTTGGTTTTCGTCCCACGGGAATAACCGGCCGCTTTGCGGTCACTGCATGAAAACGACGCTGCGCGCTCTTGCGCTCCTTCTTCTGCTGGCGACGTCCGCCTTTGCTCAGAAACCGACATTTACCGTCGGTTGGTCGATCTACGCCGGCTGGACGCCGTATCACTATCTCGCAAAGTCTGGAATTCTTAAGAAGTGGGCGGACAAGTACGGCATCACCGTCAAGGTCCAGCGCTTCGACTATGCCCCTTCGCTGGACGCCTTTGTCTCGCGCAACATCGATGCCTGCACCATGACCAACATGGAAGCGCTGGACATGCCCGCTGCGTCGGGTGTACCCACGACCGTGGTCATCATTGGTGATTATTCCAATGGCAATGACGCCCTGCTCGTGCGTAATGGCCTCCAAATGAAGGATCTGCCGGGCAAAAAGATGCTTCTGGTGGAGAAAACCGTCTCAGAGTACCTCTTCGACCGAGCCTTAACCGTCAATGGTCTGCGCAGCCAGATTAAGCAGGTGCGCAAAATCAACACTTCCGATTCCGACATTCAGTCCGCGTTCCTCAGCGACAACAGCGCTTCCGCTGTGGTCACGTGGAAGCCAATGCTTTCTCAGCTTTTGAAAGAGAAGGGAGTATCTTCCCTTTTCAACTCATCGCAAATTCCGGGCGAGATTCTCGATCTTACAGTCGTGCGTACGGACGTGCTCGAGCGGCCCGACGGCTCTGGGCAGAAGTTTGCCAAAGCCCTGGCCGGCGCGTGGTACGAAATGATGGGATTGATGTCGGCGCAAGATTCCTCAGCCGACAAGGTGCTGGCCGCCATCGCCGAGGGGTCGGCAGATTCTCTGGCTTCCTATAAGGAGCAGCTCAGCACCACCAAAATGTTCTACCAGCCGCAATCCGCCGCGCAATTCGGCAAGTCCCCTGAGCTGAAGCAGAAAATGGCTCTGGTCCGGCAATTCTGTTTTGAACACGGCCTCTTGGGCGAGAAGACCGGCGCAGTCGACGATGTCGCAGTTCGCTACCCGGATGGTTCCATCCAGGGCAAGGCAGACCATGTTCGTTTGCGTTTTGAGACCACTTATATGGAATTGGCGTCCCAAGCCAAACCGTGAGGCAAACTGTCCGAAGAATCGATGGGACATAAATTACAACTCGTCCACGCCAAGCCCAGTCGGACATGGGCCATTGTTCTTTCCTGGTCGCTATTCGTGCTAGGAATCGGGCTTTACCTTCAGACCGCCCACAGGCGCCATCAAGAGAACGCCGACGATCGCATCGTGCCCTCCATCCGACAAATGGCACGCGGCACGTACGATGCTGCGTTCAGGCCCGCGGAAGACGACGAGCAAGCCATCGCTGAAAATGCGAGTCTGCCGCAACGCTTTTTCTCAAGCATGCTCTGGAAGGACACCAAGGCCACCTCGCGGCGCTTCTTCTATAGCCTGTTGCTGCTGATCCCGGGCGTCATCATTGGACTCCACATGGGCTTATTTCCGTACGTAGGAGTCTTCTTTTCGCGCTTTGTGCTTTTCTTTGACAAAATTGTCGCGCTCTCGCTCCTGCCCATTCTGTTCATTGCTTTCGGCATCGATGAGCTCTCAAAAATCATGCTGATTGTCATCGGCGTGACTCCGACCATCATTCTGGACACCTTCCACCTGACGCGAAGCGTGCCCCGCGAGCAGATCGTGAAAGCCTTCACGCTCGGCGCTGGCGATTTCGACGTCGCCTACCGTGTGGTCCTTCGGCAGATCACGCCGCGCGTTCTGAACAGCGTCCGGCTCAACCTGAAAGCCGTCATGTTGTTTCTGTTTGCGGGCGAGATGATCGCCTCCACCGACGGGCTAGCGTACCGTATCGCCTTGCTGCGCCGGCACATGGGAATGGATGTAATCATCCCGTATGTGCTCTGGGTGGCGCTGCTGCTGTTCCTGGTGGACCTGGCGATGCGCCTCGTCAATCGCAAGCTTCACCCGTGGTTCCACGAGGCATAGCGATCATGGCTTTGATTCACATCGATACTGTTTCCGTCGCCTACGGTTCGCCGTCCCGTCCGGTATTGAGCAACGTCGACCTGAGGATCGAAGAGGGCGAATTCGTCTGTCTGTTGGGCCAGACCGGCTGCGGAAAATCTACACTTCTGCGGCTCATCCTCGGCTCGGAACAGCCGACCGCTGGCCGCGTCCTAATCGATGGCGTCGAACGCCGCCGGCCCGATCGCACGTGCGGTTTCGTGCCTCAGAAATATTCGCTGTTTCCCGACAAAACTGTTCTCGGCAACATCACTTTCGGGCCGGACGTCAACGAATTCAGTCTGCTCACTCGTCTGACGCCGCGTTACTTCCGCCACCGTCGCCAATTCCGGCAGGAAGCCATGCACTATATCCGCCGGCTTGGTTTGCACGATTCCGATGCCAGTAAATATCCCGACCAACTCTCCGGCGGCATGCAGCAGCGGGTCGCCATCGCCCAAGCCCTCATCAACAAACCCAGGATTCTGCTCTTAGACGAAGCGTTCAGCGCGCTCGATCCGGGTACGCGCAAGGATATGCAACGCCTCATCCGTCAACTTTGGCGCGACACAGGTATTACCGTTCTCTTCGTGACCCACAACACACAAGAGGCGTTGTATTTGAGTTCTCGCGTGATCGTGCTTGCCAAGGAAGCACCCGATCAGGGATCCCGCATCGCGCTGGAGCTACCCGTCCCAGAGATTTGTCCTGAAGTCCAGATCTCGAGTCTGGTCATGCGGCTCGATTACGCGTCCGGGTGTATCCGAGAACCCGAGGATGCCTCTCTTGCCAGTGCGGTCGGTGCTTGAGTCGCGCACGGTGAGTTCTAACTAGATCGGGTAGTTCCCTACCGCGAGCCCTCAGAATTCATAGCGCAGCGCGAACTGCATCACGCGGGGATCCATCACACCCTGGAATTCGCCGAAGGTCGATGGCGCAGTCAAAGCCAGGCTTGGGTTTGTGAAGTTGACGCTGTTAAACACGTTGAAGGCCTCAGCGCGAAACTGAATCCGCTGGCTTTCCCAACGCAACTTGAATTCCTTGGTTACCGCCATGTCCGTGTTGAAGAATGAAGCCAGTCGGACGGCAGCACGCTTCCCCGTATGCCCTGGAAGCTCATCCGCGAACGAGTTCGAGGCACTCGTATTCGCAAAGATGCTGGGATTTCCGTTCTGATCGATATGCACTCCGGTCTTGACGGAACCTGTAACGATCGCCAGCGAGCTCAGCCAGTAATTGGCGTTGTATTCCAGACCGCCCGCCACCGAACTCGGCAGCCCTGTCCGATATCGAGTCAAGCCGGAGACCTGCCAGCCACCGACGATCGCGTCTAACCACCCAGGAGTGTCGCGGAAGAAGGCCCTGCCCTTGCCGAACGGCAACTGGTAGAGCACATTCCCGGTAATGTTGTGGCGCATGTCGAAATCGGATGAGCCGCGGAATTCCCGCGTATTGAATATGTTTTGAATCGCCGCCCCTTGCTCTCCTGCGCCGGATTCCGCGGCCGAGCCGTCATCGATCGAGTGCGACCATGCATAGTTAAAGTCGAAAGCCAAGCCGCGGGCAAACCTGCGCCGCAACGACAACGTCAGTCCGTGATACGCGGCCGTGCCGCTATTCATCCACGTTGGCATCGAACTGCCTTGCTGCGGGAAGAATGTGTAGCATCCGGTTATCGTCAGGCACTTGCCCGGGTAGTAGGAGCTTGTTACGTTGCGATCCAACGCGTGGAGACAGTCGAGATAGCTCCCGCCATAGTCCTGATACACGCACAGAAAGTAATTCGCCGAGGCGCTTCCCGTGACGTCTACGTTCGCTAGGCTGGGCCACATGTCCTCGACGAAAGGCAGCGTCGGCACCAGGCCGGGATTGGCCTTCACTTGGTTCACCGTCAACCCGGAATCAAACATTGCCCGCACCTTGGCTGCGTTCTGCTCCCAAGTGATTCCAGACTTCGGATCTTTGAAATACTCCAGTGGAGTATAAACATCTCCCTCCATCAGAAGCCGATGCGAGAGGCGTCCGGCGTAGCCGATCTCGATCGTCATCCCGCCGGGAATTTCGCGTGCGAAACTGGCATTGAAAACGTATGCGTACGGCGGCTTCAGATTTGGCGAAACGCCCTCGAAGTCCCCGGCGATCGCGGCAATCTGAGGCGGCGTATAGGGGAACGTCTCCTGCGCGGGAGTTGGCAACGTAGCGGAGGCGCCGGTGTAGCGCTGGCTAGTGCTGAAGCTGTATGAGTCCGGGAAATTCTCTTTGTTGGCTACACCGAGTGAACCGTTCTGATCGTATTGCGTGATCAGATCGCTGCCAAAGCGATCGTAGACCATGCTGGCTCCGACTCGGAACGCTCCCGTTTTTCCGAATACCTTCCCGAGCCACCCGTCGCGTCCGGTCGGCGCGTAGGCTAATCCGAAACGTGGTCCGAAGTTCAGATTGGAAGGTTTCCACCACGTGGGTTTGCCATTCGCCGGGCCATTCAGGGCCCAACTCAGCGTCGTGTTGGGCATCGCGTTCTGTGGCACGCCCTGGCTCTGCAAACGATCGCGCTCCGCGAAGTATGTGGTCAGAGAAACGGTAGAGGTCGACTGCAATCCGTGTGCCTCGTATGGCGGCCGGTAATCCTCCCAGCGCAACCCAAAAGTCAGCGTTAGACTGCGGTTTACGCGAAACGAATCTCCCACATAAAGCGCATAATCGTGTTCGATGAAAGAGCGCACCTGCGGCGCACCCAGCGCCAGAGGGTTGCCGCTCCGGTCGAACTGGTTGGTATGAAAATCGTCATTCACCAGTCCCAGGATGGCCCCCATTCCGTTCGTGACCGAGGCTGTATCGGCGAGCCCTGGATTCGCTCCGAACCGCGAAGGGTTCGACGCCATGAAATTTGTCAGCGCATTATCAATATCCGCCCCCAGGCCGATCAATTCGGTGGCGCCGTAACCATAACGTGGGAACGAATTAGCATACGAACTCGTGTTGTTGTGAATGACTCGAGCAGAAAAGCCCGCGGTGATCGTATGCGGGCCCTTGGTCCATGTCACGTCATCGTTCGGGTTCAGCGTGGGCAAAGTCTGGGCGAACGGACGAGCGTAGGGATTCTGCAGCGGGTCCAGACTCGTTTGGAATAGAAGCGGCCCGGTCACCCCGGACAAAGCTTGGCCAAATCGGGTGTAACTCACATTCAAAACATTGATCAGATTTGCTTTCAGGACCGCCGTGTATTGCGCCGAGAAACCTTTGCTGTTGTCGCGTAGGGTGGATGCTGGGCTCTGCCCTGGGAGCTGCGCCAGGATCTGGTCGTCGGTGTTGTCCGCGAGCGTTCCGCGCACACTCAAGGTGTGCTTGGCGGCTTTATCCAGGTGCACGTCGATCTTGCCGACAATCGCGTGATCGCTGCGATGGCTCGGCGCATTGAATCGATAACCGCTAAAGTTCAACCCTCCGTCTTCGCCGAAAGACGGCGCATTGCCATGAGGATACTGATCTAAGACGGGAAGGATGCTGGCGTTGACTCCCTGATTCAAGGGGTCCACTGCCTTGAGGTCGCTCGCTGAGAGCGTCTGCACAAATATGGCGTCCTTCGCCGGATCGCAAATACCGTTGAGGCCGCTAGGGTTGTTACACATCGTGTACTTAAAGATTCCTTGGCGCAGCGTATCCGATGGCACCGCGCGAACCTGAGCCACACCGCTGCCGTCTTGTCGCTGCTCGTAATTAAAAAAATAGAAGGCGCGGTCGTGCACGATTTTGCCGCCGGCGGAACCGCCGAACTGATTCCGCACCAGGGGTTGCCGCGGCACGCCGGCTTGGTTGTTGAACCATGTGTTCGCGGCCGTAGCGGTATTGCGGTTGTATTCATACAAGGAGCCGTGGAGCTGATTTGTTCCGCTCTTCGTCACGAGCGAAACCTGACCGCCGGACGATCTCCCCTGGTTGGGGCCTTCTCCGGCCACGGTCACGCGGAATTCCTGGACGGAATCCAGCGGAATTGGCAGCACGGCATTGAAGCCGGAATTGATATTTGCGCCGTTGGCGTTTGATCCCTGGAACCCCCCTGTGCCGGTCGCCGTCGTCTGCGCCACCAAGCCGGAATTCTGGTTGTTGTTTACATCTGCGCCGTCCAATGTGACGTTGTTCTGGTCGCGTCGCGCCCCGAGTACTTCTCCATTGGAAGTCACGCCGGGCTGCACGCTCAGCAGTTCCACGACGTTTCGGGTCTGCAGCGGAATCTGTCTCACCTGCATCTCGCTGAAAGGATTCCCGATGCTCGCGTCTGTCGTGTTCACCTGTGAGACGTCCGCTTCCACATTCACTACCTCACCCGTTGCGCTGACTGCCATGCTCATATCGAGGGCGCTCGGTGTGTTGACCAGCAGCTTCACATCAGACCGCGTCATCGTGGCGAAACCCGCCTTCTCGACAGTGAGCTTGTAGGTTGCGGGGGCGATCTGAAGGAAATTGTATTCCCCACTAGCATCCGTAACGCTTCGCCGGACGGAACCCGTCTCCGGGCTGCTAATCGTCACTATGGCCTCCGGGATAGCCGCCCCGGAAGGATCCGTGACGACGCCTCGTAATGACGTCGTCGATTGTGCGCGACAATTGAACGCCAAAACACAAAGCAGGAACACAATCAGTATGCTTCTCATAACCACCCTTTTTTCACTTCGAGAAGAGAAGGAGTTAACCTGAGCGCATCATTAGCACGGATGCTTCTCGCGCTGTCAAAACGATTCTTTCGATTCGATTAATGATCTTTTTGGAGAACGATGCGGGGGGCCGCGTTTTCGATCGGTGACGATCCTCCTGAACGACGCGCTCATTGCAACCAGCGCGCGCTTTCGGGTTGTTCAGGTGCAAGCGTAGCGCGCTTTAGACCGAACCTCGCTCCCCCACAGGGGCAGGCGGTGGTTGGATCCTGGGCTGCAGGATGGTTTTTCCTTCAGAGCAACTAGATATTGTTGTACCGAACTACCGATTTAGTGTTTGGCGTGCAAAATGTGTCGCGACGCTTAGAAAATAGTTGAAGTCCTGTAACTACAGTCACAAAGGGCATCACATCAGTAGCTACCAATACAGTGTTTGGTGGGAAAAATATGTCGGCACGCTCGGAGAATAATTGAGGTCTCAGCGGCTTCACTCACCAAAGGCGATCAGCGCATGAAATGTCTGGGAACACGGACGAGGGTGACACTCTTGAGGTACCGCACGGAGTGATGTGAACAACCAAACGTGCCGCTGCCCTGAAACGTCAAGCCCTAAGGCTATGGTCTCGCGCGGAATGGGTTGATCACCTCCACGGCGAGGAAGGCGAAGTCGTCCTCATTTCGTGTGGCGACGGTCAGAGCGTGCACGCGAGCAGTAGCAGCAATCATTGCATCTTCGAGGAGGTGGTCGGACTTCCCCTCCATAAGCCTGGCCCATTCGCGAAAGCAAAGGGAGTCCATAGCAAGAACATTGTTGGACATTTCTAGCTGATCTACCCATTTATTGATTTCGAGGGCTTTTTGGGTATCCTGCTTACGCGTCCGCTCAATTCCTCTCTGCAATTCCCCAATCGTTACTGCCGAAATATAGAGCTGATCGTCGCGCAATCCGCCGATCCATGCGACAACTGCGCCGTGCGGTTTGGGCTTGCGCAGCTCGGAAACGACATTTGTGTCTAGCAAATACTTGGTCACTTGAAATCCATCGGTGGGCGACGCTTAAGATGTCCTCGCTCAAGAATGAGCTTTTCAAAACGAACTCCAGGCTCGAGAAGCAGGGATTTTAGATTTGGGCGAGAGTTCTGCTGCAGACGACGCCATTCCTCGATGGGAACTAGAACGGCCGTCTCAACCCCCCGCCGCGTCACGACCTGGGGGCCCTTTTTGATGGTGGCGTCGAGGAACTCGCTGAAGCGAGCTTTCGCATCTTGGACTTGCCAGGAACTCATGCTGCACCTCCAATCTGTTCTTCTATCATACAGACTAGTCAGATGTCTAGTCACTTATGATCCCTTCTGAAAGGCAGTCCGACCAAAGGGAGAACGAGCCTGCGGCGATGGATCGTCCGCTAATAGCATTTGAACGCAATCTGCCTGGTGACTCCTTCGCTGCGAAGTCTGCTTTCTGCTTTACCTCGTGCAGCATTCGCAGCCAAAGGGAAAGGGAGGGCGCATGTTATGAACACGCATGAAGTCTTGCGAGCCTGCGCCCTGTCGTGGTCCCTAGTCCCTGCCCCTTCGGTTCTCGTTGGGCCTCTGTTGGCAGGGCGTGTGATCCGCTGCGGTGGTGAGAGCCACTAGGCAAAGCACCCCTTCGTTGCTTTGGATGCGATAGGCGTTTCGAGCCGCTGAAAGAATCTCTTCACAGGCCGTCCACCTGATCACAATCTACGAGCGGAACCAGTCTAAATTCGACCCGCGCTCTTGCTTCGAAATCGACCGCTCTTCCGTTCTCTGTTGCCGGTCGAAAGACGATCTCTGAAACAGCTTGGACCGCTGTCTCATCGAGACCGAACCCGAGCGTCCGGAGAATTCGAACAACGATGATCCGCCGATCTGCCGTAAAGATCAGATCAATGACCACGTCGCCCTCGATCTTTTTATTTCGGGCTAATTCGGTATAAATAGGGGTGGGTTTCGAAATGATTCGGACCGGCTCTCGATCAATGTGTTTCTGCCCTCCTCCGTATCCATTCCCAAAACCAGACTCGATAAATCCATTACGTATTCCATGGCCGGAGCGTGGAGAACCTGGAACTGAGTCCAATATACCGAGGTCTCCCACACTGGTCTCAACAGGTCGGGATGGCTGATCTGAACTCACCGTGAGCGGCGCCGCAAAACCAAGTTCAGGGTTGCCGATCACGGGCGCAGCCCAACTTTCCACCTCTGTACTTTCGCGGGCTGCTGCAGCACGCGATAAGCTCGGGTGCGGGGGGCCGGGCAACGGAGCCGTCCGCTCTCCGGTCACCGCACCGACCTTTACGATGGGCTGATAACTGATCCCTCGTATCGGAAGCACGCGGATTGTTGCGAAGTTCGATGGTCGTAGGCTTTGGGGCAAGCGCCCGCCCGGAAAAAACCAGACGGCAAGCGCGATACACATGGATTGGCACATTGCGCTCACAGTGAGTGACGAGCAGAATTGTCCTCTGCCTCGACCAACAAGCATAAGAAGCGTCCCCGGTCGCCAATAGCCGTAGATACTCATTGCACGTTTTGCGCCACAAAAAACGAGTCAAGAGTGTGCCGAATAGGTGAGCTTCTTGTTTTTGAGTGTTAGGACTTGTCGATCAAATCTCCCCAAACGAAACTGAGATCCGGTTATACGATTAGCATGATCCATCGATCCAGTTGGGGAATAGGTTGTCTGTCACATTTCGAAGAGAGAAAAGAAGCTCACGCACTTTGTTTCGCTCCGCGTACAGCCGATCCAACAAATTACCGAGCGCGTCATTATCGGCATACCAGCAGTTAGGAATTCCGACTGCGGCAGTCGCCAGCGCTTCCTCGTCGATTTGCTCAACTAGCGTGAGCCATGGTTCAAATGCGTCTATGCTTCGGACGTTCTTGTAAACACGCCATCGATTGTAGGTCGATCGAAGGGCGTTGAACTTTTCAATGTAGCCCCGGAAACAGAAGCCCTGGTCAATCATTTGTGCACTGCATGGAAGGTGTGACTCTTTGCGAACAAAGACGACTTGGCGGCCGCCTGAATTACATGTCCACAGGTCAAAAACAAGCATGCCGAGAAACTCGGCAACGTTTTCGACATCCCCGAGAAACTTATCTGGAAGGATGTCATGTACGACACCATGGGACGTAGGTACAGAATCGGGAAAGTCAATAAATTGGCCCTTCGACAAATCTATTGGAAAGCGAGAACCAAAACACAGGCCAGCCTGACACGGAACCTTGTCAGGTAGCTTCAGGATGTACATTTCTTCGCTGAGCCGGACTAATTCTGGGTCAACGTAGACTACCGCTCCTGGCGAAACCGAAAGCCCGAGAAGCTCGGCGATGCGACCGCCGAGGAATTCATTTGCGAGTACGTCGATGCCTTGCGGGTTGTTCGGGAATTTAACCACGTAGTAGTTACCATCCAAGCAGCGCATCAAATGTGATTGCGCACCGCCGCGCATCCGTCGAATTTGCTCTAATGCAATCAACGGGCTTGACGCAGGGGCAGTCCTCTTCATCGTTGACTGAGATTTCATGCACACCTCATCTAAACGGTTATTCTGCCAGCCAAATTTCCCCAAACGAAACTGAGACAATCGCGTTGTTTCAAATCGGTATAGCAAGCTGTTCGCTGCCGCTCGGCTTTCCCAACCTCCTTCCTCTCGGAATCCATTTCCTTCCAATGGTCTAGCGGGTGTCTAAACACCCGGAGCGAATTGCGCCGGACCGCTAAGAGTCTGGAGAAGCCCATGCAAGACATTTGCCTCGGGCGTTTTTGAGTTTCGATGAGATGTGGTGACTGTGCGCGAAATCATAGCAATCCTAGTCGCGTTCTCATGCGTGTCGCCCATCGCGGTCGCGCAAAAAGTTTTCCCGAGCCCCGCGACAAGCCAACCTTCTGCCACGGTGGAACACACTCAGGATTTCAGTGAGATCGTTGTTCCGATTACCTCGGTGAGGATTGCTCCCTCGCTAAAGTTGGGTATGTCGGGGAAGCTCAAGCCTGGCCTCGACGTGGATGCTAACTTTGGTACGGGCTTTTGTTTGGACGCTGCGTGTCGATTCATCGCGACTAATTATCACGTGGCTATAGCTACGCGGCCTGACAGAGTCCAAAAAGAGAAAATTGTCCAGCAGTACTTTGCTACTGGGCCGCAAGATGAGGGGGCTAGGGCCGTGAACAGCCTGCGGCCGCTGTGCACATGGACAGCGCCCAGCGAGATCAGTGTCTTGCCGGTTCCGCACTCCGCGATCACGGCTGCGCCCCTCGCCTCGTTCCAACGCTTTACCACGCCCATCATCGCGAGAGTTTGCGCCGGGAAGGGTTTGCGGAGGAGTTGCCCGATCAGTGGTGAAGCTAAACTGTCAAAGCCATGGAGCGGCGGGTAGGTCTGAAGAATCTTCTCCCCTAGGTCGGGGGCCCACGCACGCAGATACTCGTTGATGTCCTTGGGTGCTTGCATGGTCTTGTCCTCATGATTTGTTCAGCCGAAGCAAGGAGCTGCATTGTTAAAAAAGAAGGACGGACAATTCAAACGGCAGTACTGTCAAAATAGGTTGGTTGCAGGCCGAGGTTCGTTTAGTCGGGTAAGTGGATTGTTTCCATCCCGGTCACTCGGGAAACTGTTTCCGCGTCTTGGGGCCTCTCCTCGAATGCCGGCTGCAAATTCGACTGCTCCAGGAAAGTGCTAGCCAACTTCCAGGAAATTGCCCCGTTCTCTTCCGGTATTCGGATCAGGCGCTCCCTGAGAGCCCTGCCAATCCATTTGAGAAACGTTTGCTTGGTTCCTTTAACCGACACGGGCGAACATCCAAGTCCGAGCAATGGCGTAATCGCCTTTCGTTGATTCAGTTCGCGCATAAACCACGGCGCCCATTCCGGCACCCCAGGCAAACCATATCGATACGCAACGCGATAAAGCACGAATCCCGGATCGTCGTCGCATAGGATAGTGCGTGTGCCCTCTCGATCCGCGCCTGGTTTCGTTTTGGCTAATTCGCCAGATACAGCGACCAGATGCCGGGCCGGCCTCTTCCTGCCCGGAACCACCACACTCCCGCGAAAGCATTGGGCTTCCAGGCCAAGAGAGGCCGCAATGCTCACGCGGCCCGGCAGTTGAATTTGGAACAGAGCTCCCTCGGTTACTGCCACCCACAGCGCCCCAATTTCCGAATCTCCGCCGATCATCGAGACCAAGTGGACGTCGGCTTGGCCTCGGCCATTTTTCGCAAGTTCGAGAATGGCTCGGTCAACGTGAACCCGGACGCGGGTCGTCGTGTCTTTCATGCGCTTGGTGAACTCGAGCGTTCCAAAGCGCTCGTGAGCGTTGAGCATGGTTCTGCTCCAGACTAGAACTTTGAAGGTTTTGAAGCTGATTCGGGAAACTTTAACCGCGCGGTGGCGTTTCAAGAGTGTGGTTGGACGCACTTCGATTCGGGCGGCGCCCCCTGCAGGAAGGGGAAACGTGATCCGACAGTGCAAACTAGCTGCAGCACGGCCACAAACTCTTCAGTGATAGGCACATTAGTCAGAAGCGATGGCCTATTTCAGCACGGCTATTTCGCCCTTCGAGAACACCAGTGTCAGTTCATTCGAGAATCGCTCTCTTTCACGAATGACCGTCTTCCCGTCTTCTTCCTCCTCTGATTTATCGACCAACTTGACCGACTGCCAGTGCGCGATGTGCCGCGCTTCCCCTTCCCCGAAGATGCCGTTGAGCATTCCGGCCGTGCAGAGCAGTCCAATGTGCCCTCCATGCAGGGGTGTTAGTGGCCGGCCAGTCAGATCTGCCTGTTTAGCGAAAAGAACGGCCGAGGCTTGGCGATAAGCCGGCGATTTCGGTAACAGGTCTTCTATTTGATCCAGGGGAAGTCCGCGGTGAACCAAGCGCACGGGGCCTCCCGGCGGCGCAGCGTACAGGTGGTCAGGTTCCAGGGGTAGCGGCGAAAGTATTTGGAATTCCCGCTCGACCGACGCCAGCCAGAGTTGCGCCTGAATTATTTCTGCATCTAGCAGCCGGTCTCTTTCCTGCCTGGTGCGCCGGAGTCCAAACACCGCGACCTGCCCGTAGCGGACACTTTCAGGTTCCGTGAGCCGGTAAACACGTATGTCCCGGAAATGCCTTGAAAGCAGAACCGTGCAATCGGCAATTCGCCGGGCAGGCACGATAAGCACAAGAATGCCGCCAGGTTTTAGCCATCGGTATACATGCTCCAAGAAGAGCTTCTCCATTCGCTGCGATCTCTCTTCGCTGATTTCGAAGTCGTACGGCGGATTCAAGTAAACTAACGAGAAGGATTCCACCGGGCACTGCACGTCAAAGGAGTTCCCGTGGATCACCTCGATTTCCTTAGTACGGGCTTGGTCAGCCCGGCCAGCCTCCAGTTCAATGCCGTATCGCAGGACCCTTTTGACCGAGGTGATTTCAGCGAACGCTGCACCATCCCCGACGCAAGGATCGAGCGCGCAACATTGTTGGTCGGGGAATGCCACGAATCTGCGGATCCGCTCAGCCTCTGGGATCGGAAGAGGATAGAACCCCAAACGCGCACGTCCGGCAGGGCGCATCGATAGCCTCCTGTTACTAAGTTCGCTGTCTGGAGTGTTGTGACTTGAAGCATAGAGTAGCGGCGATGGAACTCTAGCTCCCAAAACGCCAGCGCGACGAAGGGAGAGAGGCATGTTGTCAAGATTTATGGGCAGTACTCAGGCGTTTGACCCAAACAAGCACACGTACACCGTCCGCCATTGCCTTCGCGCAAAGAAAATTAATTCAAGCCGGTGCGCAGCAGTCGCCGGACCAGATCATTTGCAGCTTTCGTCGCGATCCACAAAGCGCCGGAAGTCGGCCTCTGCTTCAACGTCATTCTTATATTTGCCCTGTTCACAATTTTTCTTCACAATGGCGAGTATCCGTTGAATTGCTCGGCGGCAAGCAGCGCTCTTGTTGGCTCTAAGTTGATTAGCCAGGCGATCCAGAAAATCTGTGCTCATACAAAGATTATAGCCGCTCGGAAAACGTACACCGAACTACGACCGTCCAGACATGTGCCCGAGGGACTCGGACGCCCACTCAGGGGCGAAAAAATGAGAATGACCATCGATTTCACGCAGGCCGTCCCGACTCTAGCGAACTTGCCCCACTTCTGGCAGCCGAAGGGATCACAAGGCCGTCCCCGGCGAAAATCTGAGCTTCGAAGCGTCGACAGCCCTAGGCTTCTCGTGATGTTCTGCTTGATTTTGCCTCTAACGTACGTTGATTCAAGCGTTTCCACGCTTCTCACGTGCAATACGTCAAGTTATTTCGCAGACCATTGACTCGATGCTAGAGTCCGCATCGCCATGCCTGTCGCGGTCCAAGCCAAAGCAGCCTCTCCTCGAAACGTCTGCCAACGGCGGGTCCTAAAGACGAACCCGAAAGGCCTCAAGACAGAGTGCGTTTTTGCCGATGGCACTGCCATCCTGGTCTCCAATTTCTTGGCGTCCTTCATTCGCGCGGGAGACCACCTACTCTTTGCTCTCGACCCCGGAGCAGCTGATTCGAGCACGGAGATTTACATCAGGGACACACATCCCGGCGCCGATAGACGCGACGTCTTTCAAACACGGATCACCTACGCGTCGCGGCCACGAGAAGACAAGCGGAAAAATCTCTTCGTTTCGGCCGAAGTCTCGCACCCGCGGCTTGGGATGACGACCGTCTACCTGCCGAGCGAGACACTGAGGGACTATTTCTACGTTGGCGATCGGCACCGTGCCTGGGACCGGCAAGCCTCTTTTTACGAACTCTTGAAGGTCGACTGCCACGCATCTCCCGCGGACCTCCGCCTCGCCTTCAAGCTCCGCACACTCGAACTCCGTACGGCGCAGGCACCCCATAGCAATTGTGCTGCACTGGAGCGGGCCTTCAATATCCTCGCGCGTCCAGAACTGCGAGCGTGCTACGACGCTCTCCTGGACGACCCTGCCTCCCCCACGCTTTTCCCATACGGCGGATTTGGCTCCCTGCTCGTTGCGGGCCATAGCTCACACGACGGATCGACGTTCTACGCCTCGCGCATCCTATCGTTTCTCCCCGAGCAGAAGTTCCTACACTTCCGAGCGCCATTGCGAAAGGTCGCGTTTTACAACGATCATGCAATCTTCCGGGATTCACGGCGCAAACTGGAAATACTCTTCGACCAGACATCGTTACCACTGTTGTGGGATTCGAGTTGGAACCAGTGGAAACATTTGCTGGGCGTCAAGATCGGCGCCAAGGCAACCTTCATTCAGAGCGCAAAGTACTTCCATCGCGGCGGCGCATGGCAGCCGGCGCGATGGGAGACCGCACTTCCTAGTCGCGTCGAAGTCGCACTGACCGCACACATAGCC